>Ga0209737_10002382_pt1 | contig 13169 bp, 8 predicted proteins | sample TergutCu122P3_FD_187284 | JGI IMG/M metagenome (GOLD analysis project Ga0209737, IMG submission 187284) | Cubitermes ugandensis P3 segment gut microbial communities from Kakamega Forest, Kenya - Cu122 P3 (SPAdes) (version 2) | ecosystem: Host-associated > Arthropoda: Insects > Digestive system >... | reverse complement strand
TAAGAAGTTTGCAGATTAACAAATATGAATTTGTTATTTAGAAAAGTTCCAACTACTTTTTCCCCTTCAATAATATCATCATAATAATATATTATATTATCTGGGTTTACCATATAATTTAGAATTTCCTTATCATACGATTCTTTTGCGTTTATTTCTTCTTTTGCGAAGAATACTTTATATTTTGCTTTACCTCTTCCGCAATTGTTTCCGATAAGAAAATCATCAAAAGATTCATTTGTAAAAGCGTATGGATTAACGTGGACAATTCCGATGCAGTCACCGCTTTTTCTTTTATAAAGGAGTTCTGTTGCTTCCGGGTTTGCGGTAGTCATATCACCACTGTAAACAAATTCCTTACTATCGTCATAATAGTCTGAATTCCATCCTATTTTATATCCACCTTTGCTCACGAAAGATAAATCCAAATCTCTAGCGCCATCGGTTTCTTTCCAGTTGATACCTATTATTGAATGATCGAAATTCATATCTATCCAGGAATATATTGGTATTTCACCCATAAAATTCTTTTCGCTGGTTGGGCATGCCAGGTTTATATTCAGTGGCAGTTCTACAATTTCATTTCCAATATTATTCTTAACGGTTTTTACAATTTCATCAAATAATATGTTTTTTAATTTTGTTAACCTTTTTACTCTTTGTTCATTTTCTACTTTTTTCTTACCTACTTTGGCGTAGACTTTACCATTTCTAATGACATAAACATTATATTTAGGATCCACCAGTCTAACTTGAATTGAATTATATAATGATACCATTCGGAATACATTAATATCTTTCAAATTTTTCTTTACTAATTGGAAAATGATTGTATCATCTATACCAGGATGTGTTTCCATTACTGTTATAATTTTATTCCAGAATGGTTGTTTGAATGATATTTTATTATTATTTGCCATTCTTCTCATTCTATTGATCTTATAGGCGTTGTTTTTCTTTAACGCCAGGAATAGAGGTTTGAATCTGAAGAATATTTTAGAAAATCTTTCAATGAGGTAATCGGGTATGATTATATCAGATTTTTTCAATTTTTCAATTGTTGCTTTATCCTTAATCATAAGTGTTTTTCCTGTTACTTGATAAATCAGGCAACGTAATGAACTTTCCGCATCTTCGGGAAAAACGCCTTCGTTTACGGCAATAAAAGCCTGTGCTTCTTTGTTCTTGACTTCGTTTATATCGAAATTTTTTTCAAGAATAAGCAACAGTTTTTCAATGGTTTCCTGTTTCAAGGCAACCCCGCTGTACAACATATTTTGACAACGTTCAATAACATCTTCTTCAGATATGGATTTGATATGGGTAACATTCAATTTTTTCAAATCGACTGGTTTGTCGTTTACTATGAATGGATGATCCATACCAAGGTTGTATGAGGTGAAATAGTTCAATATTTGGTCAAGGAACAATTCCAAACGATCTTTTGAAATAACATCTTCGATGGTTTCGTAAAATGTTGTATTTGGGTTGAAATGGTTATCCCTTACCCATTTTAACACTACGGAATGGTCAACGTTTTTGTCGCATACGTAACCAAATTCCAATAAGGTTTTCTTTGATTCGGGAAATTCCGAATCTTTGTTTTTTGCTAATGCCTGCTTAAAGAGGTCTAATATGGCTAATTCTCTTTTCATGATATTTTTGTTTTAATAAAAATTATATTATAAATATACGTTTTTTTACAAAGATGCAAAATATTAATATTTTCTTGTTCTTCCGGGTATGAATCTTTTATCCACTTTTATTTTTTCCAAAACCTTTCCAATTTTTTTTGAAAATCTAATCAATATTCTATCGACTAGTGTTTGAATTTCATCCTTTCTGAATGTAATACCGTTTTGGTCCAAATAATTTATCATTTCTTGATAAGGTACATGCTCATTGGCATCCAAACCCCAATTTGATAGATTAGTTTGAACATTCTTCAAGTCTTCCAATACAAAATAAGTTTCCGTTTGTCTGTATTTTTCATCAAAATTTGACATATTCAAATCTTTCATTTTCATCATTTGTCCGTATAATTGATTAACAAAACCATCTTGTTCATCCCAACCAATCATATAAAAAACCCAAGATACGTATTGTACAAAATAATTTGGATATGGTGGATTACTCGTCAAATTTTTAATTGCAAACTTATATAGATTTTCTCTATTTACATTACTTTTATTTTGTGGTTTAAGAAATGATTTTTTTATTACCTCCGCATTTTGATATTGACCATGTTTACTTAATGATAGTAGTTTTTGATATTCCTGGTAAATGTGTTCAATTTCATGAAATACATTTCCATAAAAATTCTCTTCAAGTATTTTTCCATTAAAAAAAGGTGATCTAATAAACAGCATAACATCATAAATTTGATAAATATTATTATTACCCTTTTTTATATAATAATCACTATCAAGATCTACCCAGCATGATTTATCCGCCTTTTCGTAACTTTCTTCATCATCACAGGAAATATATCTAAAATCTATAGGTAAATAACCAATAAATTCATAATTTTGAAGAAGATATTGTTTTCGTTCATAATTATTGGTTGGTTTCAAATTGGGTATATCTTTATAAATTAGATTTTTCACTGCAAGTGTAACCTTCTTTACATTATATGCTATCCCTAATTCTTCTGTCAACAAAGAATTATACTCCTCTGTAAGTGTTGTTATATGTCGTTTCCCGGTATATTTCACCGGATTTGAGGGGTTATAATCAACAAGATGTTTAAAATATCCTGGAGAATATCCCTCTATTTGTTCTTGAATTTTCTGACCCATAATATACGTTTTTTTATAAAGATACAAAATACGATCTATTTATAGTAAATAAAGTATGATGATATGACTGATTTTGTAAAAATATTTTTTGATAATAAAAAGGTACATTACGGTGATGCCTATATAGATATCTATTTAGAGAAGAAAATTCATTTACCGGTTGGGTGGAAAAATCCGAAAAACATATAAATTTTCTATTTATATTAAATATAACGAATAAGATGGAAATAACAAAATTACAATTAGAAAATATTGTTGAAGATGTTCTTGCAGATGTTCTTGTAGAAATGGTGAATGAACGTTTTTGGGGTAGATCTGATATAGAAATTTCACCTGATGCACAAAAAAAACTTTCAATGTTATACAAAAAGGAAATAGTTGATGTCTTTATAAACAACAAATTGGAATTTTATGCGCGTAAAGTTCAATTATCAAATGAAAATTTGTTTCTTGAAAATTTTAAGCAATTAGACGCTTATGTAACCTACTTATATAATCACATAACTGATATGAAAAAGAAATTATAATAATATGAACCTGATGGATGCAAAACAAATTGGCGTAAGAGCGGGAGAGTTTCTTACTGCGAAAACTTCAAAAGTAAAATTGTTGCAAATGATGAATCGAGAAGAAAATCAGGATTTATTAGTTGCTATAATGACTGAATTACGTGATAATGGTGATTTGGCGAAAACTGTTTCCCGACGAATGCTACTTTTGAAGGAAGAAACACGTTAAAGGGATGCGTGATGTTCAACTTGTACCTGTAAATGCCTTCTATATCTACAAAAAACGCATTGACCGTTATAACGATAGGTAAACCTTTTACATTTACCACAGTATCTTGAACCGGACAAAAGTGATATAACAATACACATCACTATTATTACTAATAAAAATAAAATAAGATTCATATTTTTATTATAAATATACACTTATTTTTTCCGAAAAATTGTATTTCCCTATTTATATGAAAAGAATTGAAATGGCATTAAATAATATAGATAATTTAATTGGGGAAATAGGAAAACTTATTGAACAGTTTAAGAGTTACGAAACTATTGCAAGCGAAACACTAGAAGCATCCAATGAATTGATTGAGATTCTTAGAGAAGACAGTAAACTGGGTGAAAAAGAAGGGGGAAGTCGTTATTCCGGTGATAATGAGAGCGAAGAAAAATCTTCCGGTAATATTTTCGCTGAAAGTGTAAATATATTCAGTTCTTCTGTCAATACATTTCAAAATGCCGTAAATTCATTCGTTAATGGAGTCGGAAAAGGACAAACTGCACAAGCTGTCCAAAGTTCCGGTAGTAATATAGATTATGGTAAAGTACTTGGAGGCGCTGCGCTTGCAGGGGGTGGTATATTTCTTTTATCCAAAGTACTTGGTTTATTCGGCGGAGGCGGAGGTGGTGGATCCGGAGGCGGAGGTGGTGGTTTTATGTCCAGTATACTTAGTGGTGTTCAAAAAGTTTATGGATACTTTGAAGGTATGGAAAAAGTGGGTAGAGATTTACGAACACATTTTCTTTATTCTTTTGATCATGTTCAAAAGGTGGGTACTCATTTTAGTGATGCTGCTGCTAAAACCAAATCGGAATTTGGGACGTCGATGGAAGAACTGGCAAAAATTCAAAAAACTTTAACCCAAACTATAGGTAGAACAAGTTTATTGAGCACTACTGACTTGCATATTATAAGTGCTCTCGATAAAATGACGGGCGGTAAAGGCGCTGAATTTTCTGCTAGTTTTGATGAAATTGGTATATCGGTTTCCAATACAGGGAAAATGTGGGAGAAAATGGCTAGCGATGCTGTAAAATGGGGTGTTGATGTTTCAGGTCATGCGGAAAAAGTTCGTAAAAATATAGACTTTGTTCATAAATTTACATTCAGGGACGGCGTAAATGGATTATCCAGAATGGCGGCTTACGCATCTCGCATGAGAATGGATATGAGTCAGACAGAAAGTTTTGCTAAAAAATATCAAGATTTTGAAAGCGCCTTTGATACTTCAGCGAAAACGCAAGTGTTGGGAGGGGTTTTTGCACAAAATTCTAACCCGTTTCAAAATATGTTTGATTCGATGATGGATCCGGAAGCATTACAAAAACGATTGGTTGACATGGGTAAAAGTCTAATGCGTTTTGATAGTAAGACAGGACAGGTTAATTTTAATTCGCTAGAAGATCGTCTTCGCGCACAAGCATACGCTAATGAAACTGGTTTAAAATTTGAAGAAATGACGAAAGCTTGGACTAGATCAGCAAGTGAAGGTCATATTTTAGCACAACTTAAAGGTACTGGGTTAAATGATAAAGATAAAGATACCGTAGCAGGTAAGGCAAATTTTAGTCAAGAATTGAAGGGATGGGCAGTACCGGTATATGATGCGAAATCCAATACATATCAAGAAAAATTAGTTAATCAACTAACTCCAGAAGATATGAAAGATATACAAGCTGAAAGTGAAATAAGTTTAATGAAGATTGCTCATAATACACATCTTATGAGTGAACAATTAAAGAACGCTAAAGAGGGTTTTTTCGGTGGGTTAAGGACATTAGGTGCAAAATTCCTTCCTGAAAATACGCTTAAAACGTTTAATACTGCAACTAATGCACTTGGTAAAGCAGTAGGTGGTTTATCGGGATTGGCGAAAGGGGATATTCCTGGTTATATAGGAGACCAGTTGAAAGAGGGTTGGGAAGGAATTAAAAATGTCGCAGAAGAAGGATTTGGTTATTTAAAAGAAACTGTATTTCCTGTAATTCAAAAATGGTGGAAAGAGGCTAAAATAGGTGAAACCATTAGTGAATGGTGGGATAAGGCATGGGGTGGTATTACATCATGGTGGGAACAAAGTAAAATATGGGACTCAATCCAAAAATGGTGGAAAGGAGATCCAGAAAAAGAAATAATAGGTGTGAAAGATAAAATATTGGAGTTAGGTCAAAGTATTTTGGATTGGTTTAAAAACGGTCTTGGACCTGTTATTAGAGGTGCTTTGCATAGCGCGTTTCCAGGATTGGTTTCTTCCAATGAAGAAAAAAAAGGTGAAGACTTGCAAGCACTCGCAAGTGGTGGGAATGTAGAAGCAAAAAAATTATTATCAGAATTGCATAAAAAATATAATGCAATTGAAGGTAATAAAATTTTGCGGGAACAGAGTAGTAATGAGGATTATCAAAAATATTTAGGTGCACAATATATGAAATTAACAAAGGAAGAGATAGAAAAAATAAATAATTCAGTAAAAATTCCAAGTCCGGCACAATTAACCTATGGGGGGTCTGCTAATGTTGTTTCTTATGGTGGACGATATTCCCCTTCAAGTAAATATGATACTGATGCTAAAGACGCAATGATTTTATCCTCAGGTAATAGTATTGTCAAATTTGATTCCCAAGATGATATATTGGCAGCAAAACCTGGTGGTGCGTTGGGTTCGCTTTTGAATAATGCCGGAATAGCATCTAGAAGTGGTATTGGTAGTAGTGGCAATCTTTCTCATTCCGGTGGTATAAATATCACTTTATCAGGAACCATACAACTTCAAGATCCTAACGGACATATTCATAATTGGGAGGGTTTAACGAGAAATACACAATTTATATCACAGATTACCGATAAAATTTCATTGGAAATCACCAAAAAGATTAATCACGGAAATCCGGATGGTCAATTATTGTATGGTAATTATAGATCAGGAATGTTTGGATAGGATATATTGTTCAAAAAAACGTAAAAAAAAATATTTTATTTCAAAAATTTTATTTATCTTTGTGGTGTTAAAATGATTTGATCAGGATGTTTTTTTAATCGTTTATTTATTTTTCTTAATTTAAAAAAGTAATTATGTATACGTGTAAATGGTGTGGTAGAAATTTTGATGGGGAGAGTTATTCCCCCCCTTTTTTTTCTTTGGATGAAGGAAGATATTGTAGTAGAAAGTGTGTAAATGAAGCGTATCCTCCCCGACAACAACAAAGTTCTGGTTCCGGTGGTGGTTCTGGTGGTGGAAACAATTCAGGTGGTTGTTTTGGAACTTTTAAGAAGATAATCAAGTGGATTATCATAATAATCGTTGCGATCGTAATCCTTGCTATTCTCTTCAAGTAAAATAAGTAGAATAAGTTATCTCAAAGGTCAAATGTAGAATAAGATGGGACATTATGTAAATAACAATTTGGTAAAAGGCGAAGCAGTTGAGCATGAAACCACATACCACTGGATCATTTTTTGCAATCTTCGCGCTGTTTTTACTTTGTTTCTAGCGCCATTAATTGATCGCTGGACGGATGAGTTTGTCATAACAAACAAACGTGTCATCATCAAGACAGGATTAATCAAAAGAGATACGCTTGAAATGAATCTCTCAAAAATAGAAAGTGTTCACATTGACCAGAGTATATTAGGGAGGATTCTTGGTTATGGAACAGTACGAATAGTAGGTACAGGCGGAACATTAAGTTCATTTAGTAATATCCGAAAACCTGTTGAGTTCAGAAAAAAGTTTCAGGAGTTAACGTTTAACTGACTCTGCATATCTTTTTTATTGCTTCTACGTGTATATTAACAATTGTTTCTATACCTTCGTCTGATAAAAGAAATTTTAAGTCTGTTTTGTTGTTGAAAAACAAGTTTTCGGTTAATACAGCAGGGTGTTCGGTTTGAGATAACTCATACAAATTATGTTGTTTAGGTCGCGGATTTCTGATTGCAAATCTATGTTTTACCCCCTCACTATCTAATAGTTCTGCTGCTTCCGTACAAAATTGACCTCCATAGTTGATGCTTTGTCCGTCACCAACACTTGTAAATACTTCCCATCCGCTAGCATCTGTCCAACCTCTGTCTTCGGGATTTTTGGTTGATTTTGAGTCAGCTGCGTTTCCGTGTATGATCACAAGTAATGTTTTTTCCTTATCATACTTATTTGCTGTTGCATATTTGTCTTGTGGAACATATATGACGTTAATACCTTTTAATCTTTCTTCAACCAACCGACATATTAATCTGTTATATGCAAATTCTCTAAATCGTTGGTGTGTCATTTCAGTATCTTTAACATAAGTTTTGAAACTTTCGTTATAGTATCGTTTATAATTTCCTTTTAAACTTTTTATAAAACCATCAATTTCATTCCATATCGGACTTTCTTTTCCTCTCCCCTCTGATGGGTAATCTTCTGAATGTCCCGGCATAAGCAAAATATTTTGAATCTTCCAGTTAGGATCGTATTCTCTTGTTTTATTACTAACAGTTTTTCGTTGATTTTCAGTAAGATTTGAAGATGATGAAAGATCTATTCCTTCTGTTGGTTTTACTTCTCCAATCAATGCGTTGATAAATGGTATTTCAACAAGTGGTTGTTTGTGAAAATCTTGTTTTACACCTTCAAATGTTGTTGTCATGTAATTTTCGCTTATACTGTGATTTACTTTTGTTATAATATATCCTCCGGTAAATAGAAAAACGTTGTTTAATTGGAAATACATAAGTGGAAATATTGGCGCAGAACCACCTTTTATATCGACTGTAACGAAGTATGCCATTTTTGAAAATGATGAGTATAAATCCTCACCCGCATAACTTTTTCTTTCACCCTGTTCATTTGCACCTTTAACCAATCTAACCATCATTTTGATTGATTGTTCTGTAACTTGCGGTTTAGTAGTATCTAATTTTCTAATGTTGAAAAAGGATTCATTTTCTCGACCAAATGATACCCCAAATGCGCGTACTGGAATGTTATTATTACTCATTATTTCTTTCCCTTTATTTAACATTCTCATCTTTTCTTCCGGACCAAAGTTTGCTGCCGTATTTTCACAATCACTTTCTTCACTACTGTATGGGTCTGTAGTTGGAGTTTCAGATGGTTTAGGGACTCTCATAATTATTATACCAAAATCTTCTTCCGGATTTGGTACAATTTCACTATATATTTGTGGTTTAAATAAATATTTTAGAAATTCTTCTGCGTCATTTTGATTTACCCCACTAAAAAAACCAAGCGTGGGCATGGGTAACATAAGACAATCACTTTTTGATGTTATTTCTGATAAAATAGATAAAAAATTAAGATTACCTTTTTTAGTACCATCTGTCAAAGCAGTATCTTCAAACGCTCGATCTAATAGACTACTAAGGTAATCAAGATTAACAAATAAATCATCACTAATATCAGAAAAGTATTGATCTACAATCATTACCTTTGACATCATGCGTTCTACTTCTTGTTCAATAAAATCTAAATTTCCAACTTCTTTAACATCTAAAAACCATCTATCGTGTAAATATTTAAATTGGTCATAATAACCTTGTATAAGAATATTTTTTCGGGTTGTTATTGTTGTTTCATCTAAATCGTCTATTGTCTTTTTTTCCATTTCCCCCAATAATTTTAATAATTTATCATTTAATGATTTGATATATGCTTGAACATTTTCGGTGGATATTCTTATATATGAATCTCTTTTTTCTTTTGATAACCCATATCTTGAATTAAGTATTAATACATCATCTACGTACAGACTCATTAATTTTTGCACCGATTTATTTGTTGGGTCTAAAAATAATTGTACGTGCCCATTTTTTGAACCTGTTATTACCGACACCCCTTTATTATATGCAGGAAAGGATGTTGTAGGAAGTGGTTGTTTTAGTCTTTTTTTATCATAACTGACACTAAAATTATCACTTTTAAATACGCCATATTCTAATTCTTCTATGATGCCGTTTTTTCCATTTGCCCAGTTTGCCCACGTTTTAAAATAATCAATAAATACTATTTTAACGTCTTTTGATAAATTACCTATTTTTTCTGTTTTGTCTTTAATATTTCCAAATGCTTCATCTAATAGCAAAGATTTAGATTTTTCTTTATCTTGATAATATTCTTTCATGTACAAAATAGCCCCAATGTTTAATGCCAAAATTTTGGGTAATCTTATTAAAGTAGATTCATGGTATTTACTTTCATCAGTAATTTTATCCAGTTGTATTATATTAACGCCGAGTGATTGTAATAATAGAAATGCTTTATAATAATTTCTATTTTCTTCTTTATCTTCATTAATTCCATAATAAGAAGAATAAGAAAAAATTGATAACGCATCACCATTTACTTTGTAAGTTTCGTAAAATAATCCTTTTTCCTTCTCTATTGTGTTCAAATGCGGTATTGCGATACACTGATTTTGAATTTCACCATTTCTTAATCTTTGTACAAAATCACGTAGTATCATACAATCGTTTTTCTCGTTTATAAGGGTTTGTAGGTTGGATTTTAATTTTAATAAAGATTCTATCAGTTCTTTATTATTTTTAATTGGCGAACTTGTTGTTCCAACTATTGTTAAGTAGCTTTCTGTTTGTTTGGTTATTGAATTAACTGTATTTCCTTTTATGAATGATAATGATAATTCGTTTTCTCCGGGATCTATATTCTTATTAATAATATATTTTTCATCTATAAAACATTGTTCAATATTGTTTTTAGAAATATCACCATCTGCATTAAACCACGTATCAACAAGATTATCATTATTATATTGATTATATAATTCATCTAGATTTTTTATAGTTTTCGGGTCAAAATCAACAATATTAAACGATGATTTAACAATATTAATATCAAGTGATGGATATAATAATTCTAAACTTGTTTTATCACCGGAAAATAGTTGAGGATATTCGTTACCCCACACTTTAAAACCACTCTTTGCCCATTTTTGAAGCATTTCACTAAATGTTAATGCGGATAATGGTAACATTGGAAAAAATATATTATTGTACTCTACCAACCATGTGTTTAATTGGAAAAATTCTGTTTTATCAATTGTTACCTTATGACCACACCTGAATATTTCGTCATTTATTAGTAATTTATTATCAATATTTATCAAATCATATAGAAATTTCGACCCACTTTCTTTCCAATCCCCTTCTTTTGGACTAACCAATAATCTAAGAAAATTGTAAAAGTCTCCTGTTTGTAGATTATCTTTTATACGTTCACATAGTTTGGTTTGGGATTTAATAGCATCAAAAATATTTTCAGCATCTGCTATTGCATATATTGAAATTTTATTTTTGTCAATATTACTACCATATCTTGTACCTATAGATGCAAACATTCTCATAACCGATAAAATACCGATGTTACAAATTGCATCCATTAATTGATAATTTTTAAGTATGGTTTTATATGGGTTAATTTCATCTATCGCCGTATGTTCTAACCGATATGATATATCATGAGCAAAAATTGGTTTCCATTTATAAACACTCATATCAACATTATCTACAGTTGCTGACTTTTTATTTGCTTCTTCTTCCGCTTTATCGGCAGCCAATTGTTTTTGTATATCGCCTATTGCAACATGAATAGCATTTGTATACTGTACTTCTGGTAATTTTCCATATTCTTTATGATGCGGATATGTTACAATATGTCCGTTCTTTGGATCACATTCTCTCATATAGAACCACGGATGTACAACAGATTTTTCATTAACTACACCCGAATCACGTTTTATTTTCATTCTTAGCTCATCCCCTTCTTTACTACTTGATACCAATACGAAACTTTCAATAAAATGTAAATAATGTGAAAATAACCATTTAATAACATTAAACATTGTTGGTTTAAATTTCATATTATTTACAACTTCCAGTGCCCGGTCATACAAAATTTCTTTTAATTCTTTATCACGATCTTTGATTTCTTCTCTTACATTTTCATAATTTTTAGTTATTGTATTTATCAATAAACCAATTTCATAAACAATTTTAGTTGTCTTTTCACCTTCTTTTTCTTCAAAATAATAAGGTATAAATTTAGCAGTTTCAAACAATGTATCTATTGTTGATATATTATCCCATTTTGATTCACGCAAAATTTCTACTTCTGCATTATAATTTTTTACATTTTCCGATATAATATTTTTAAGTAAATTATTACATATATTTCCATATCCACTGTCATGTTCTGTTGTTATCCAACCATCTGCTTTAAACACGATGTTTTGAGGTGTGGTTTTAATATGTTCTTCAAAAGAATCCACTTTTACAATATCCTTCTTATTAATAATAATATTATCTCTTATAAGAGAATCAAATGGGTTTTGTTCAATCTTGGATTTTAAATTTTCAATACTCTTCAATAATGTTTCATACGCTTCTTTAAAACTTATAAATTCTCGTTTGGATGTTGCCAAATTATCTGATTCAGATAGTTTCCTAATATTATCTACAGCAGAATTAATTATTTTACGCATTGTTAAATAATCCGGCATACTTCCTTCTTTGAAATTTTCTACATCGGAATTAGAAATTGAGGCTTTATGACTATATTTTTGATTCCATTCTTCGTTCATATTAAAAGGTGCTGTTAGATAAGGTGATAAAAACACCCATTGTGCTAATACATCGGCATATTTACCCCATCTATATCCTATAAATGCTACATTTATATGAACATTACCCGTAGTTGTGTTCACCTCAGAATGAACATTAGAACATTGTAGATAATATGTTACAGGAGAACCAAAATACCCTTTTATGGTTAAACTAAACCGAGAATACGGTATTGAATAAAATGCTTTGAACAAACTTTTAACTGCACTAACTTCACCCCTATCTTCTTTTTCCATTTGAGATTGCATCGGTGAAAAAGTGGCTAATCCCATTATGTCAATAAAAGTTATTTTAATTTCAGGTACATACCATGATTTATATTCTATATTAATACTTTTTATACCCAATGATTCCGGTTGTCCAAAACCCACCCCACTTGTTGCAGTTTCCCACCCATAATCAAGATAATCGGTAGTTAAGTATCTAACATTTGCAATTGTGTAATCCGAACTGGCAGATGGTATTGATTGAGCTTGATTAATAACTGTTGCAACTTCGATATTTTTTTTATCTCCACCCCATTTTATTGATGACATTGTTTCAACCCTCAAATTTACATATAAGGCTAAATCTTCCGGAGGTATCATTAATTTTCCACCCTTTCCCCTTCCGGGTTCAAACACCGATTTTGAATCATTAACCCCTTCATTAAAATCCAAATCGGTATTAGGATCTACATAAATAATTTGAACTTTTTCTTGTTTTTTTTGTCTCGGTTTATCCGAAGATTTTACATTTTCGTTCATTTAGTCAATATAATATAATTGTTTATAAGATTCAATACCCTGTTTATATTGTGTCAGAGCATCTTCCAATGGAAATGGTATTGTGATATAAGTGTGGTCTGGTATTTCAAATTCCAATTTGGGTAACAAATAATTTGCCCATAATATTAACCAATCATAATTGGGGTTTCCATAGTATTTAAACGAGATTAAATCC
>Ga0209737_10002381_pt1 | contig 13169 bp, 2 predicted proteins | sample TergutCu122P3_FD_187284 | JGI IMG/M metagenome (GOLD analysis project Ga0209737, IMG submission 187284) | Cubitermes ugandensis P3 segment gut microbial communities from Kakamega Forest, Kenya - Cu122 P3 (SPAdes) (version 2) | ecosystem: Host-associated > Arthropoda: Insects > Digestive system >... | reverse complement strand
ATCACTCTCATACTTCTCTAATATTAGTTTCTTGCTCAGCTCAATTTCCTTTATCTTTCTATCCTTTTCTCTTTCAATAAGGTCTTTCATATCTGCTATCTTATTTTGTAAGTCTATCTCTTCTTGTCTTTCTCCACCGAATAATTCTCTCATTAAAGCAATCTTCTCTCCTGCAAGTTTATCTTGTAGGGCAGATAATTCGTTAGTAGACTTCTCTTCAAGTTCTTGTCTTAAAGCAAATTCCTCTTTCTTATGACTCATAGCTTCTTTTATATCCATTTCCTTAAGATCATTTTCTTCTTCTATTCTTAGCTGCTTATGTTTTGCTGTATAGTCTTCTTGTTTCTTACTTGTCTTCCTTGCCTCCAAATCATTATATAAGATCTTATACTTGTCTTTTATTCCTTTCTTCAGCAAAAGCTTCTCATCTATATTCTTCTTGTAAATGGCTCTGAGTTTGCTTTCTTTCTCAGCTAATTGTCTTCCAAACATATTTCCCAATTCAATGTTTTCTTTCTCATTCCACAATTGTTCAAACAACTTATATGCATCCTCATTCCTATCTCTCTGCTTTGCCTTTTGGACTATCTTTCTTATCTTCTCTAATTCATACTTGCCTTGCACTTCTTGTTGTTTTCTTTGTTGTTCTAATTTCAATTCAATGGCTTGATCTTGTTGTCTATGTCTTAAAGTAATCATCTTCTTTTCTTTAGCTATTCGTCTCTTACTAGCCTTTTCTTCTAATAAGAAGTTCTGTTCTTTCTTTTCTTGTTGAAGCAACTGATTTAATTCATCATCCTTCACCTTTATTTCATCCATTAGTTTCTGTGCAACTTTTTTATCACTTCCAGCATACAGTAATTGATCCCTTAGGTCTCTTCTTTCTTTTTCTATTCCTTGTTGTCTTACTCTATATTTCTCTTCTGCCCTTTCTTTCTTTGTCTCTATCTCTTTTTCTATTTCTAATTGTAGATCTTCTTCTAATTCATTCTCCTTATATTCAATAGCAGCTATCTGAGTAGTACTCAGTTTCTTCTTCTCTTGGTTCTGACGATCTTTCAATTCTTCTATTGCTTTCTCCTCTTCAGCTTTGAGTTGTTGAATCTCTGGGTCTTCGGCAATCTCTTGTGGTATTTCTATTATTGGAGGAATGTCTTCATCTGCAGGTACTTCTGGATTTAGTTCTTCTCTCAACTCCCTAATCTTCTTCTCTGCATCCTCCCTCTTCTGCTTTTCTAATCTTGTCTTTAATAGTTTCAGTTGTTCATCTTTCTCCTGCTTTATTTTATCTAGTAGTTGTTCCATCTTTTCTTGATGGTTCTGTAAAATCATATCCTTCTCCTTTTCACTGAGATTTGCTGGTGCTCCTAACTGAGTCAATAACTTTCCTTTTGCTTTCTGTATCTTCTTCAATGTCGTCTGCTCTATCTGACTTACCTGCGCCTTTCCTTCTTCATCGAGATCTTTTTCGATTCTGTTTTTGATAGCGGCTTCTTCAGGAGAAAGATTATTAAGATCAATAGGAATAGGAGCTCTCTTTGATAACTTCTTTCTCCTTCCTTGGAGTATCCTACGAATAGCTATTTCCTGCTGCTCTCTCTCACCAACAAGCACATACTCCAAATCCAAGAGCTCTGTTGAAAGCTCATCTCTCAATTTCTCCTTTTCAAAATCTGTTAACCCTTCTACTTTTCCTAACTTCTTTTCAAACTCTTGCTTTGCCTTACTTGTAAGTTCTTCAGCAGACTTAGACTTTGCTTCTTCACTTTTAAGACTTTCACCAAAAACATTTGCTTCATTCCTCTTTGCTAATACCTTCTTAAGTATTTCTGTTGCTTTCTTTTCTTCTACCCTACATAGTTTAATATCACTTGGCTTTATCTTCCTATGAAGAGTCTTGATTTCTTCTTTCTCTTCTTCAGCCTTTATCTTTATATTTGTTAGTTTAGTATAATCTACATCCAATTTCAACAATTCTATCAATTTCTCATATCTCTCATCAAGCATGAACTTAACTTTTTCAAGGGCTGAACTGAGCGCTTCAATTTCTTTGGTATTTTTTTCAGATTCTTTGAGTAAGTCCTTACGTAAGTAATCCTTATACTTCTGGTAAGCTCCTAATATCTTCTCTATAATAAATGGATCTAACTCTTCTAACTTCTGTATATTTATTCCTTCTATCAAATCTGATACAAACATATTATCTCCATCTCCTCTCTCTACATCCTTAAATATTCCCTTATCATCCACTCCTTCTGCCATTCCTCTATTATTAGCTCCCATTAAAGTAGCAGCATCAACAACAAAGTCTTTCTGTACTTCACGGAATAAAGGATTAGTAATATCCTTAGGCTTCCATATATGATCAGTAACCCATTTCATGAGAATCAAAAGCATGGCCAACGTGAATATAAAGGACACAATAATTATTGCCATCAATATGTAATCTGGTTCTAACATTATAGCATCATTCAAAGCTAAACCAAAGACAGATAAAGGACCTGTTGATCTTGGCTGCAAATAAGCACTTTCACTTGCACATTTTTCAGACTCTTTGGTGACATAGATGATAACAGTTTGTTCAGGATCAATAGAATCACTAAAGAAGTATCTGCCACCTTCAGTAAAAGTATAAGCGAAGTATTGTCTCCTATCAAGTTCACCATTGGCTATTTGCGCAACAATCTGTTCAGCAAGAATCTTGAATGGAGCATAGTCAAAGTTCTGATTAGAATTCAATAAAGAGTCTTTCTGATATACAGGGTAATGTCCTCGTCCATCTATTTCAAATACCACAGAATCTCCTTCTTGTATACACATCACTGGATTTACTATCTCTTCCGATGATACTGTCTGCAAAAATCTTCTCTGACTATCTTCATCCAAAAGTCTTCCATCAGCCAAAGTAGTTTGGTAAGCAGCAGCTAATCTTGGAGTTAATCCGTATGAGCTACCAATAGTTCCATCGGTATGGAAATGAACAGACCTCGCCTTACATTCCCTTTTTTCTGGACAACTCATATAATCTCTGTTGAAGTTCTCTAATTCTCTAGGATCAATGTAAGTTGGGTTTCTATTATAAATATCATCTGCTCTATTGATTCGTATCCTCTTTCCATCTATTGTCATTGCTGGCATTTGATTTCTACATCCTCTATTGCACACGTGATCTACTTTCTGTATATTCTCGCATTGACAAATTCCAAGTGTAGGTGAACGAATTCCTTTAGCTCCGTTACATGCTAAAGAGCAATCATCAGCACTTGTACACTCTCCTTGAACGCTACGTGATTCTTTCTGTGCGCAGCGTGGGTAAATAATTGGTTGGCAATCTACCTTTGAGTTTTCGTCTTTTAGTTTTAATCCAGTTTCAAGATATTGATATCCTGGTTTGCATCTACATGATGAATCTGTTACAAGGAACGCTCTATTCTTTCCTTTGCATTGGCAAATGGGAGCTCCTATTTCTGAAGTAGCACTATCACCACATGCTAAACATGAAGATTGTCCTTCTACTGGATTATATGTTCCCGCTTCACACAACAAACAAGCCTTTGAATCTGCACTTCCTTCTATAGGATTGTAGCTACCAGCAGGACAATAAATAGGTCTAGAGCTTCCACTTGGGCAATAAGCTCCTTCAGGACATTTATATCCTTTATGAACATCTTTATACCATGGATACTTAACATTGGTTGCACCCAAACAAACGTGTCCTGGCTCACATATATCGCATTCTTCATTCAAACCTGATTCACTATAAGTTCCTGGAGGGCAATCTTCACACATAAATATTGTTTCAGTTATAATACTTATTTGGCCTGCTACACACTTTCTTGGATATGCACTTCCTTCAGGGCACATTTCACCTAACGAGCAAGGTATTGGTGTTTGAGTTCCTGGTGGGCAATAATAATTGATAGGGCAGATTTCCCTGAATATATCTGCACTCATATCGCAATAATAACCTCCAGGACAGATACTAGGATGTGCTGATCCTTCATTGCATATTTGACCTCCTCCACATTTATATAAAGTTCCATCACTCTGTCCTAAATCTGGGCAGTAGTATCCACTAGGACAAGCTTTACAATTTCTTACTGAACTTCCACCTTTTCTATCATTGTAGCTGCCGTAAGGGCAAGTGATTGCTTCTTGTGATCTCCTTAAACAATAATGACCTTCAGGACATTCATAATCTCTAAAATCAATTACGCCTTCACCATTACACAAATATCCTGCTGGACAAGAAATACAATCATGCACTATCTTTGATCCTACATTTGGTAAATACGTTCCCTTTGGACATCTTACTGCTCCATCTACTCCTGTAGGGCAATTATGACCTTGATAACATAGATTGAATGTATTATTACTTGAATGGCATACATAGCCTTCCATACAATTAGTACAATCTGATTCTTGTCTGCTTCCTTGAGAGAAAATGTATCTAGCTATTGGACACTCCATTGTTGTTGTTGCTCCTTCAGAACAATATACTCCTACATCACATATCCTTCCTCCTACTGTCAATGGCTTAGAAGTAGCTGATCCACCTGTACAAATAAAGCCAGCAGTACAACATTGTCCATGTGAATTAGCAGCTGTCGTTCCACAATCAGTTGAATCAGGTACACTTCTACCATCAAGACAGAACAATCCTGGAGGACAAGGTACACAAGCGCCACCACTAAGATAAGTTCCAACCTGACACAAAGGTTCTATTCCAGTACCTTCCACACAAGCAATATTATTAGTAACACATGCTGTACGTGGATTACTACTTGTACAACTATAACCAGCATCACAAGGTACACATTCAGCATATCCTGGACCTGTTGCCATCTTGCCATCTTCGCATCGAACATTAAAGGAAGTTCCTTGAGGGCAGTAATGGTTTACTAAACAAGCTTGAGCTGTTGCTGAAGTAGAACTTGCAGCGCATACATATCCTGCTGTACATGTTCTTCCAGTGAGATCATATATTCCTGTTTCATCACAGTAGTGTCCTGGAGGACAATCAATGCATTCAAGAGCTCCCATTGATGGCATATAAGTTCCTATTGGGCATTTAATGGGAACAGATGCTCCAGCTGCTGTATAAGTTCCTCTGGGTGTTCTTCCATTGTAATTAACAAGTGTGGTATCAGATGATACTAATACTGTACTATAAGGACTTGGACTACTTGCTCCTGTTTGGCACACGTACCTAGCATCACAATCACCTCGAATATTATCAGTGTCAGAAGGCCAACACCATTTACCAGGATTACAAGCAAGACAATTGTCATTAGTATTTTTCCTCATTCCATAAGTGCACGGCATTTGTCTTGCACTTCCTACACCAGCAGTTGCAATACACACCATATTGCCAGTACAAGTTTTCTGATCACTCATTTGAACTTCATCACAATAATTCCCATTCAGACATAACTTACATTTATCAAGACCTTCCTGATCCGAATAACTTCCTACACGACATGAAATAGGTATTCCAATACCTGATGGACAATGATGTCCTATAGTGCAAGCTTTCTCTGTTCCATCTGTGCAGTAGAATCCTGAAGAACAATCTATTATTGTTGTATCGTGATCTTGACAAATCTTTCCTGGTAAACATTTCATGCAATTATTAGCTGAAGTTGCTCCCTTTACTGTTCCATATGTGTATTCGTTTAGAGGGCAAGGACGTACAACACCTCCCACACAGTATTTGTTCTTATCACACATCTCATCAGCTTTCATTGGAACTTTGGAGCCTTTTTTACAGAGATAACCATCCATACAAGGACCAGCAACATCTTTCATTCCTTTCTTGTCGCAGTAATGACCTGGAGTGCATTTCTTACATTGTGTCTCTGATTGAAGTCCTTCGGATGCACCATAAGTACCTTCTGGACAAGGATATGACCCATAACTACCGGTACCGTATGAAAATTCTTCATCTTTATCATCGTCCAAAGATCCCAAATTACCAGGGCAATAGAAACCTTTAGGACATATACGTGATATAGTAATTGGACCTGGTGGACTTATACTAGTATCAAAATCACAATAGTTTCCTGCTGGACATGTCTTGCAATCAGATTGTTGTTCTTTGTCTTGGTAACTTCCTGGAAGGCAAAGAATTGGTTTAGAGACTCCTGCAGGACATCTAAAACCTTTATCACAAGGTTTCTTTTCAAGAATAATAGTACCTTCAACATCGCCAAAAACAGTTTCGCAATAATATCCTTCTGGACAGAAATCTTCAGGAGCTCTGGGAGTAGGTAATCCTTCAGTTTTACACATCCTTCCTTCTGGACACAGCAAGCAATCAGAGAGTTTAGAAGCACCTTCATATGGATTATAAGTACCAATAGGACACGCAATATCTTTGGTAGCTCCTTCTGGACAATAAAAACCCGGACGACAAATATGTCCTTGTGTTACATCAACAGGATTTGGTACTTTTGATCCCGAACGGCATATATATCCTCCTTCACATTTGCCTGTTACATCATGTAATCCATAGTCAGCACAATAATGTCCTCGTTTACATTTAATTTGTTCTTTAGAATTTTCTGGACAGTAATAGCCAGGCTCACACATATTAGCTTTACCAGAGTCTTGTGTTGCATCACACCAGTATCCACCAGGACAATTCATTTCTTTATTTAATCCATATCTATCACAGTATTTACCATCAGTACAGGGCTTGCATCCAGTTGAACCTGGTGTATCTTGATATTCCTTTGGTTTGCAAGGTAATGCTCCTTCCATTTTTGTTTCAGGACAATGCATTCCTACCTCACACAGTGTCTCTGATTCTGTACCCGATGTAGAACCATATTGGCAGTATTTTCCTGAGTCGCATTCTTTGCATTCCTCTTGTCCTTCATCGCTTTGGAAAGTTCCTTTATCACAAGGTACTTGTTGAATAGCTCCAATCTTACACTCAAACCCTTTTTGACAAATATTTTTCTTTGCTTCTTTTTCACCACTACGATAAAAATACCCAGGGTCATCAGGCTTCTTAGGCTTAGCTAATCCAGGGGTTGGACAATAAAATCCATAAGGACATACAAGGCATTCCTCAACAGAATGAAGAGCTTTCATTACCCCTGCTCCTCTTGAAGGAAGATAAGATCCTACTCCGCATTTTTCTTCCTTTCCTTTTACACACCAAGATCCTGGCTTACACAAACCGCTTCCACTATCTTTGAGGCCTACAGGGTTGGTGTAAGCGAGACCATCTCCACAAAAGAATCCATCATTGCATATAAGTTCAGGTGGGTCTTTAAGTATTTCTTGATTACAAACAAAGGGTGCTGGACATTTTATTGCTGCTCCACTTCCTCCTTTACAATAGTATCCCGCTGTACATTTATCACCTTCTCCAATTATTGTTGGTCTTGAAGATGTTGCTTTTCCTTTTAAACAATAATACCCTGGCTCACACTCACCACTTATTTCTTTATTTCCGTATCCCTTACAATACTTTCCATCAGGGCATGGTAAACAGTGTTTTTCATTTTCACCTTGAGAAGTACTTGCATAAGTTCCAGGTGGGCAAGGGGTAAGTTGATAATAGCCAGTCTTCTCAGGGCAATAATAACCTTCTGGACACCTTGTCTCATCATTAATAGACTCAGGTTTACAATAACGACCAGCACGACAAAGTTTACAAGTTGCTTTTTCAGGTTCATTTTGATATTTGCCTGCAGGACATGGACGTTGTATAGGACTTTCCGCAGGGCAATAATGGCCTGGTGTGCATTTTTCCTCGTGACCGTATTTAGTTCCTGATTGACAATAGTGTCCGGCAGGACAAGGACCTGAATATGTACTCAATCCATCCCCTTTACAATACTTTCCTGGAAGACACTCATTACAGTCAAGTAAATTTGTTGCCATAAGACCAGCGTAAAAAGTTCCTTCAGGGCATTTGGTAGGAATAACTCCCCTTTGACAGTAATGACCTTTAGGACAAGGTCCAAATATCGCTACACTAGGAGTTGTTTTCGAATAACCAGTATATCCAGGTTTTGTACTAAATGATCTTCTTAAACAGAAATATCCTGCTTCACATACACTCCCTGATGTTGTCATTCCAATTTTTTCACATGCACGGGTCTTAGCACAGGGCTCACAGTCATCTATCGACCCTGCTCCGGAGCTTTCTCTGTAAGTTCCTTCAGGGCACAATTTAGAAGTAACACTTCCAGTATCACAATAACTTCCAGGAACACAAGGTATCATAGGCTTAGATCCAGTATAAGGAGTAGTAGCTGAATGAGGACAAGTATATCCTGCAGTACATTTAGTACAAGCTTCAGCCTTATCAGCTTCATTAAAGGTTCCTGGAATACAAGGTATCTTATTCCCTTGTCCTTGTATTGCATGATACCCCATACCAGGTTTTTTTACTGTAGCTGGTGAAGTTCCTTCTGGACAATAAAGACCTGATTCACATAGCTCTCTGCTTCCATCATTTTTACAAACGAATCCAAAAGGACAATTAAGACATTCACTTTCTGACTTGGATCCAATGAATACATTAAACTTTCCTTCTGCACATGGTATTGGCTTTGATGATCCTTTTGGACAATAATGCCCAATCTTACAATAGTCCCCCATTTCTCCATCTATTGGTTGTGATATACTTGCTCCTCTTGTACAATAATATCCTGGATCACAATCATAATCAGGACTAGACAATCCTTTTTGACTACATACACGTCCTGGTGTACACTTAACACATTCATTTTGAGATGTGATTCCCCTAACAGGATTGAAGCTTCCAGCTTTGCATTTTTCTGGAGTAGATGAACCTTCTGGGCAGTAATGACCTCTAGGACATATAATCATTTTTGAAGGTCCAGTGTCTATATTAGCTCCCGTACCTCCTGGGCAATAGAATCCTTTAACACATTTTTTACAGTCTTTTTTTGCTCCTGTGCCAATCTCAGAATATGTGCCTGGTGGACAAGCTTTAGCTTTTGGTGACCCTGAACCTGGTTCACAATAAAATCCTTCTTCACAAAATTCTATAACAATGTTTCTTGAATCATCTCGTTCAGAGGATTTTCCAGCCTCAACATTCTCGCATTCTTTAAAGGTACTCTTAGATTTAGTTCCAGGTGGACATTGAAGTTCTCTTTCAGAACCAGGAGGACAATAATAGCCATCAGTACATGGAGTTTCTGTGATGGAGCCTGTGGTGGGGCCTGAAGGACAGTATTTACCAGCTGAACACTCAGTCTTAGTTCCACCTGAACAGTAGTAGCCACCAGGACAAGGTGAGCAAGAAGTTTGTCCTTCAACACTCCAGAGACCATCTGAACAAACTATAGGATTCTTCATTCCATTATTGGGACAATGATGACCTTGAGTACATCTTTCACAAGAAGTAGCCTCTGATTTTTCATGTGACATAAAGGTTCCCTTAGGACATTGTATTGGATTAATCTCATGGTATCCTTCAGGACAAATATGACCAGGTTTGCAATAAATACAATCATCTGCTCCTTCCTCACTATATTTACCTGCAGGACAAGGTTTCTTAGCTCCACCAACACACTTGTATCCTTTTTCACAAAGAGTAGGAGCTATACTTCCTTCAAGACAATATTTTCCTGGTTTCTTGCAGTCAAGACAATATTTTTGTGGTTCCGGCGAGTCTGCAGATTTAAATTTTGATTCTGTGTGTCTGGTAGGAGCATAAGTCCCATCAGGGCATGGTGTTTCTTGTGGAAAGTAAGTTCGTTTAAGACAGTAATGTCCACGCGCACATTTGCCTTTCTCCGTTGTTGGTATATCAGGATCATTATAACAAGACTCACCTGCTTCACACCCAGAGCAATCATCCTCAGTCTTCCCTTCAGTACCATCACGAAAAGTCCCTGGAGGGCAAATTCTTTTAGCTTTACTTCCCTTAGGACAGTAATGGTTTTTTGGACAAGACTCAGAAGTTATCACAAAAGTTATTGGTTTTCCTGGTTCTCCTGGTTCTGGTGGTTCTCCTGGTTGTGCTGGTTGTGCTGGTTGTGCTGGTTGTGCTGGTATTGAAGAAGACTTGCAAACCTTTCCTGGATCGCAAGGAATGCAATTATCAATTGAATGAAATCCAGTTAAATCCTTATATGTATGTGTACCATCCTATAAGAAGTTATAAAGAACTTACGGGACAGATAATAGGCTTACCACTGCCTGGAGGACAATAAGCGTTTTTAGGGCAAACTATAGAGTTGTGGTTAGAGGTTCCTTTCTTTGGAATGAAAGTGCCAGGATCAGAAGGATAGGCTTGAGGATTGCTTGTTTGAATTCCACATCGATAACCCTTTGGACATGAATTGAGATCGCTTCCATCAGATTTACTCACTGCAGGTCCCTTATCCTTATCTATATCACACACTTTCCCCGCTGGACATTGCAGACAGAGTTCATATATGCTTGGGATAGTTGGGTCTTTATCTTTATCTTTATCTTTATCTTTATCTTTATCTTTATCTTTATCTTTATCTTTATCTTTATCTTTATCTTTATCTTTATCTTTATCTTTATCTTTATCATAGTAAAGACCAGAAGGACACGTAACAATTTCATGAATGACTCCAATTTCACAAATATAACCAGCCTTACATTTTTCCTTCAAAGTATTTCCTGGGCAGCGATGACCCGGAGGACAGAGATCACAATTCTCTTCCATTGTATGAGAACCAGCAAGGTCACGAGCATAATTAGCATGTGGGCATCTCGCTGTCTTTAGTCCATAAGAATGTGCAGTATGATCAAAACCTACACTGCAGTAATATCCTTCAAGACATAAGTCTTCCCGACGGAACTCATCGGTAACTGTGGCTGTGCTAGCTCTTCTTTTATGCATGTAGGCAGGAATAGAGACATAGCAACTAGGAAAACCGGTGGTTGTGTAAGTTCCTGTTACACACAAGTGCTTACTATCAGGGAAAGGATTAAATCCTTCCAATCCGTAGATTGTGCATCTTTGTTTGCTAGTTTCAATGAAGTCATCACCGGAGACAATAGTAGTTCTGTAACCAAAAGGACACTTATTTTGTTCATACAGAGCATCAAGGCAGCCTATATCGTATAGCTCAGAGTAAGTTCCTATAGGACAATCAAGTTCGTATGCTGGATAATCGGCATAAGGGAAGTATTGGTTGAGGTATTCGCATCCTTTTCTCCTTTCGCAGTTAAAGCATTCTTCATTCCCTGAAGCACTATGTCTTCTGCCCCTATCATCGGATCCACAACGTATTATCGCAGTCTCATCGTAACAACCACTTCCATAAGGACATTGAGTGCAATAGAACATATTTTCAGGTGTCTCATACTTTGTAGTGCTTTTAGGACACGCTTTACTATGGCCATAAACGCAGTAACGACCTCTTTCACAATTTCTTTCTTCTATGTCGTATTTCCCGGGATCAGTAGCTTTAAGGTACTGTGTTTCTGTTGATTGATAGTAACCGTCAAATATTGACACTGCAGTACAAGTAGCTTGTCCAAGCATTGAATACGAGCCTTTAGCGCAAGGTGCTGAAGCAGAAGCACTTCCAGTGCATGGGTATCTAATAGGACAAAGAACTGGCCAGCTACTTTTTTCACCACAATAGAATCCTTGTGGACAACCAAGTTCAGTTTGTGAGTTAGGACAGTAAAAGCCACTTCGACAATCTTTGCAAGTACTTCCATCTGAAACCTTTCCTGAAGGACAATAGTCAATCTTGCCATAATTTCCGTCTGTTACAAAATATCCTGCAGGGACAGAGACACAAGATGAACTATAATAAGGTATTGTTATGGCGTATGTTCCCGATCCACAAGTTGTACCAGTAGCTGTCTTGCTTGCGCAGTGTTGATCTATTCCACAAGGCGTACAAGGAGTTTGTCCAGCGTTTATGGTATAAGTAGTTGGAGGACATTCAAGTGAAAGTATAGCGTTGGGACAATAAAAGCCTGCAGGACAAGATATTGCTGATCTAAACTCATTAGAAGAAATACTTACTTGCTGTCGCTTGAAACAATTTGTCCAGCTGGCACTAGTACTTTGCTCGATGAAGTAGAACAAAAATAACCATATGGGCAAGGTTGACAATAGTCTTTTCCTGACTCGCTATATAGCCCATCTGCACAAGAAAATACAGGACCTAGTGGACTTTCACATCTTCTTCCTGTGGGGCAGTCTATACATGCTCCTAAAGGAGAGTATTCTCCAGGATTGCAGATTTTGACTGAGTTCAGATTACCATTGCTGTAAGAATAGTTAGGAGGGAAAAGAACACACTGAGAAGCTCCTGGAGGTGATGCACTGTTACTCGGACATGGTTGCATCGTATTAGTTCCTGTGCAAGTACTTCCTGCAGAACAGATGGTACAGGTTGTTTGACTCGAATCAATATAGTATCCGGAAGAGCAAGTGCGAATAATCTGTCCAGTACTTTTATGCGCATAGTTAGGTGCAGAAAGACTTGTGCAAGTAACTGCATTTCTGTCTCTATATAGATTAGCTGCACAAGGATCGTACTTCCTTCTTGAATCGATGGCTATATTTCCTAAAGGAACTGCTAGACAATGACCCTTTCCTGTGCTTGATTGATAATAAGCATCGTCCTTACACTCCATATAATTAGTTCCACCCGGACAGTAGCTTCCTGTTGGACATGTAGTACAACTAATAGATGATGCAGGTGAGTAAGTTCCTACATTACAGGGAACTGGGAGATCAGTTTCTCCTCGACAAGTGTAGCCGACTGGGCAAGGAGTACAAGGTAAGGAGGCAGTACCACCATAAATTTCATGATATTGACCTGGGCTGCAGCTCGTCGTCACGTAATCGATCAGAAGAAACTTGAGAAGAACAATGAAGATTAACTTTGGCATTCTTGCTTGATTCTTCGATTATAAAAGATAAAAGCTTTAGTATTTATATTCAAAGGCACCTAAAACTTGACTATTAAATTGGAAAGGAATATAGGATTATTAAAGTTATGATAGTTATTCTGCTTATTTGTTCTCTGTTTTTAGCTTTAATTGATTAAGCAATTATTAGAATTAAGACATCATTATTTATTTAAGCTTTGTTATAACTTTTATTTCTTCTCGTGTTATAACTCTCATATCCTTTTTTAGGGGTTTTGGGGTTTTGGGGTTTTGGGGTTTTGGGG
>Ga0209737_10002380_pt1 | contig 13170 bp, 13 predicted proteins | sample TergutCu122P3_FD_187284 | JGI IMG/M metagenome (GOLD analysis project Ga0209737, IMG submission 187284) | Cubitermes ugandensis P3 segment gut microbial communities from Kakamega Forest, Kenya - Cu122 P3 (SPAdes) (version 2) | ecosystem: Host-associated > Arthropoda: Insects > Digestive system... | reverse complement strand
GGTTTTACAAATATGTTTATAAGCGGCTGTATCACATTGTTGTAAAACCACCCGACAATCGCGCCGAAAATTGCTTTTATTTTTTCAACAATGCCGTTTATAAAGTTTCTGAACCCTTCGCATTTGTCGTAAAGGATTTTGAAAATGCCCGCAAACGGATTGATTATGAATAATACAATCGTTTTCCAATTTTCTTTTACCCAATTTATCGCCTTTACAAAAGGGGCTTTGATTTTGTCAAAAATTCCGGCAAAAAATTCCCCTATCTTGCTGAAAACGCCCTTGACGGTTTCCCACACTTTAAGCAATGCGTCCTTTACCTTGTCCCAATTCTTGACAAGTAAAATTACAATGCCTATGAGCGCGGCAACCGCCGCGATTATTAGCCCTATCGGGTTGGCTGTCATTGCGGCGTTAAATAACCATTGAGCCGCCGCCGCCGCTTTCGTTGCGACGGTTTTTGCAATCAAAGCCGTTTTTGCCATGACTAACGCCCCGACATTTGCTTTTGTGACCGCGCCTTCCTTCATCAAAAGCCCGATTGAAATTGTTTTGCCCGCGTTATCTTTTTGTTGCATGAGGACGTAAGCCGCTTTTACAACCTTAATCGTTTTATAAACGCCTTGAACTTGCAATACCGCAAGTTTGACGGCTAAGTACGCGATTTTTGCGGCGGTCAATCCCGCGACAACCTTTGCGACAATCGCAACCGTTTCTTTGTTTTCAACCATAAAAGTGGTTATTTTTTCGGTTACTTGCGTCACGGTCTGCATGACTTTACGGAAGGTCGGCAAAAGCATTTCGCCCATTGTAAGGGCAAATTCCTTCATCTGCGCTTTTGCCTTCGCGGAATCGCCCTCTAAGCCGTCAAGTTTCATTGCCGCCATGCCCGCCGCTTGCCCTAATTCGTCAAAGGCGTTTACCGAACCCGACAACTCGCCGCTTAATTCCCGTATAGAATCGACGCCCTCCCCGGCAATCATATTCCACCCTTTGAGCGCAACCGTATCAAATATCGTTGCTTGATAGTGATTGCGTTGTTCGTCCGTCATATCGCCCAACGCGCCTTCTAAGTCCGCCATAACGTCTAACATATCGCGGCTTGCGCCGTATTGGTCGTATAACTCGACATTCAATTCCGCAAGAGCGGCGGCGGCTTTATCGGTCGGCGTTGATAGGTTTCTTAAAATCGCGTTTAATGACGTACCCGCCGCGCCGCCTTTTAAGCCCGCTTCAGATAACGCAACTAAAATCGCGTTTACATCATCAATGCCCATCCCTGCTTGCGACGCCGAACCGCCGACGTTTACAAAAGCGTCCGATATTTGACTAAGCGTAAGGTTCGTCATTGTCGTGGTGTATGCGAAGCTGTCAACAACGGCTTGCGTACTGTCTACATCAAGCCCAAAGGTTTTCATAGCGGCGGATAAAAAGTCAAAGGTTTGCCCCGCGTCCGTCCCCGTTGCGTTTGCAAGGTTCAAGCCGTGTTCCAACTGCCCAAGCATTAAATCAATATCGCCGCCCGTTTCGACAAGGTTCATTGTTTGTTTTGCAAGCGCGTGAACGTCTGTCCCCGTTGCAAGAGCCGCGGCGCGTACCCCCGCCATGACGCGCTCCATTTCCTCGCCCGTGTACCCCGTTGAAGCCTGTATGCTTTTCATTGCGGATTCTATTTCCGCCGCGGGCGATACGAACCCTTTATATAACGCCGCGCCCGCTGCCGTTGCAATCCCAACGGTTTTCAATAACTCCGTGCGGGTCGCGGCAATAGCTTCCCTGTTTTTATCTAATTCCGAACTTGCGCGGGCATAATCCTCTTGCGCCTTTTTCAAGTCGTTATATTGTTTTGCCAATCTCTCGTTTTCGCTTGTAAGCGCGGCGGTGTTTACGCCCGCGTCTTTAAGCGATTTCGATAAATCGTCAAGTTTCTTTTCCTGTTCCGTGAGCTTTTGCGTTGCCTTGTCGGTCGCGGTTTCGGTTTTCTTAATTTCACCCGTGAGCTTCGCTTTTTCGTCCTGTGTCTTTTTAAGCTCTGCTTCAAGCCGCTTGTATTCCTCCGTATTTGTACCCGTTGTTTTTGCGCTTTTTTCAAGGGCGGCGCGTAAATCGGCTTCCTTCGCGGTCGTTTCCGCAAGCCTTTTTTTCAAATCGCCGTGCTTTGTTGCCAAGTCCGCCACGGTGGTTTTTGTCGCGGTTATTGCGTCCTGTGTCTTTTTATAGCCGGATATATCGTTCTGTACTTTTTGAATATCCTGTAAGGAATTTTGCAACTGCTTTGTGGTGTTCATGGCGGATTGAAAGGTTGTATTGAAGTTACCGCCCAAAGCCGCTTGCAATTTTAACAATAATTCATATTCTTTGCGCCCTGCCGCCATGCTCTCACCCCCTTTTCGTGTTGACGCGCAAGCGGGGGATTGCTCCCCCGCTTAATCTCCGCGCCTGTGCTTATCCTCGTTCATTGCTTCAATTACGTTGTCACGCCAATAAAAAAGCTCCCCTATTGTGAGCGATAAATAAAACGGTATCGGCGTGTACGTTTCACGCGCAAGGCGGTATATTTCCTTGCTTATCCACCCATACGGGATTTTTAATATCCCGTATCTATTAAAAAATTTCTTGCGGCGTTCGTGATTTTGTTAAACTCTTGAAACGGCATGGCTTCTAAGGCGTCGCTTCCTATGCCGCCCGCCCTGCTTGCCATCTTACTTTGAAAATTGCGCGACAAGAGTGGGTCAAGGGCGTACTCGTTGTTCGCTTGCATTTCGTTTTCAATGGCAATCATATCCTTGCCCGTCAAACGTTCAAAGTAAAAGTTTATTGTTTCGTGCTTTTTGCCCTCGAACTCATAAGGCTTTTTGAACCTATGGACGTACACGCCCGCGTTGCCCCCTGCGTCGCCTTTCCCCGCGCTTTTCGCGGCGGGGGCGGGTGTTTGTACCCCTTTGTCCGTTGCACCGTCTGTGGCGTTGTTTTCGCCGTATGTGGTGTTTGCGTTTTTGTTTTCCTCGCTCATTGCATGAACCTCCCGTATTTTATTTTACGGGCAAAGAAAATCGGCGGGGTTTATGCCGCCGATTATTTGCCCAACGCTTTGCGAACGTCCGCAAGATAATCCGTGCCGTTCACAAAGTAAATGAAATTGAGTATATCAATTTCAAGGGTTTTCCGCCCGTCAATAAACGTCGCCCAATAGGTTACGGCATATTCGCCGCTTGCGTCCGCGGGTGTCGCGGGGGCAACTTTGCCGGGGTTTAACTTTTTGGGCTTGCATACAAAAACGTGTTTGAGGGCAACCACCTTTGTTTGCCCTGTTACCGTGTCTTTGTCCTGTTGTGCAACCCGCAAGTCAATTTGATGGTCGCGGGGTTCGTGCAAAGCCACCGCGTCCCTTACAAGCGTTCGGAAATTGAGCGTAAGGGTCATTGCTTCAAGGTGTCCCAAAACAACGCTTTCAAACGTCCCGCTTATGCCCGCGCCCTTAACCTCGTTCGTAATGTTTGAGATTTCGGGCAACCCTACTTCCGCCATGCCGTAATACTCGGTGGCGTTTTCGTACACTTGAAAATTTATAACGGTTTCGTTAATTTTAGCCATCTCTTTTTCCCTCCCTTACATCAACGCCGCCGTAACATACGACGGGTCATATTCAAGTATGAACTCAATTTCTTTTGCAGGGCTGGGCGGGGTCATGTAAATGCGGAAGGAAGCCTTGCCGCTCATTATCCCGGTCAAGCTGTTGTCCTCGTCGCGGAACTCAACGCGCCCGCCTAAAAGGTGTTCCTCCGAAGTTAGCCCGTTAAGCCATATATTTATGCTGTCAACAATGCTATCCACGAAGCGGCGCGTCATTTTCTTGTCAACCTTGCCCCAATAGGTGAGGATAACGGAATTTGCAACCCACCCGAACATGCGGGACACGGGTATAAAATAGTCCTTTACGTCCGTATTTGCGGGAAAGCAAGCCGTTTCGTTGCCCCATAAGACAAAGCCGCCGATAAAATTAAGCGCGGTTACAATGCCGTTGCTGTTAAGGTAGTTTGCTTGCTGAAGGTCAAGCAATACCTCCGTTCCGTCGTCCAATACCGCGCCGTTAATCTGCAAGAGCTTGTTTGACGGGCTTTCCGAAGGTGCGCCGTTGTTGTTCGCGTCAACCCTTGCGATAAGTCCCGCCGCCTGCGTTGAAGCGTGAAAAACCCGTTCGGCAAGTTTGAGCTTCGGGAATAAGAGTATTTGCCTTTTGTCGTTGATGTTTTGCGCCCGCTTCCATGCGGGAACGTCCGCATAGTGCTTTACGGTTTTTGTGTCAACGTCAATAAGGGCTTTCGCTTCAAATATCCCGTTGATGTTTGCGGCTTTCGCGCTCATAATCGCGGCAACCTCCGCGTCATGTGACCACCCCGGACATATAAGTATATCCGTGACAATGCCGTATTTCGGGAATACCGCTTCGATAAGCTCAAAGCCGCTTGTCTTTTTGGTTGTTACGTTAAACCCGCCTATAATGTCGGCTTTCGTGACCGCGCCGGGGTTTACTTCGTCCCGCTCCACGGTAAGCTCCGTTGTGTTGTGCGGGATTGCGCCACCCTCTATGATTTCAACGACAAGCGCGTTGTTGTCATAGAAAAGGTCAAAATCCTCACCCACTTTGTAATTGCTGATTTTTACCGTGTTTTTGAGCGTTTCAAGCGGCAAAAATATCCGCTTGTCAACCACGGGAAACGGTTGCGGTGTCATTGACCGTTTATGCTTTGCGGGGTCAAGCACGTTTACAAAGATAACGGGCGCGGTTTGATACAATCTAAAATGATTGTACATGACTTCGCAAAGGCTGTACTTGCCCCAATCGTCCCCGTACCCCAACGCGCTCACGGCTTCGCCGTTATTGCCCGCATAAATCGGTTCGTTGACTTTGCCGCCCACGGTATGCACGGGGGCAGTCCCGACGACAAAGGTAATGCCGCTTGCCGCTGTTACGGGCGTTGATATTGACGTTTCAACTTGTCGTGTCCTTACGCCATGATAATATGCCATTATTCCTCCACTCCCTTCGTTTTAATTGCGGCGGCAATTTCCTCGTTGTAGTTATACAAAAGGTTGCCGCTCGTTTTGATTTTTTCGCGGGATTCCGCAAGCCGCGCCACGGGTACAATGAGCCGCGCCGCGCTCGGGTAAAGCTCGATTGCTTCTTTGTAATACTCCGTGATTTCGGCGTATGTCCCGCATAAAACGGTATTGCTTTTCAGTCTGCCCCCCGGCAATGACGGTCCGATATAGGCGAAGTTTGTTACGCCCTCATACCGCCCCGTGTTTACGGCGGCGTTTTCGGTTTCCGCCGCGGGGTTGTTTGTGTCCGAATCGGACACGTTTTTATTTTTCGACATAATGTGTGTGTACCTCCCTTTCGATTGTTGGCATTTCCCAAACGGTCATAAGCTCCCCGAAAAAGTACGGGCGCGTATCGTCCGGGTAAATTAAATATTCAAGCGGTTGCCGAAGTAAAAATTGTTGCCCCACCTCACCCGCTTTCAACAACGCAACGCGAATACGGGTAATGATGTTTAATACGTCCATTGCGCCCACGCTGTCGTTTTCGGAATACGTTGCAATGATTACCCGTATTTTACATTCGCTGTCCGGCTCGTTGCCGGGGTGTTCGTCCGTCCCCGTCAAGAATTGCAAGAGGATATACGGTATGCGGTTTGTTTCCGCGTCCTTGTCGGGAAGCCGCATTAAATGAACCTCGGGGGCGCGTTCTGTTATTACGTCCTCCGACGGCGCGGGTTGTTTACCCCGCGGCTTCGGCTCGGGCAAGGTTTTGTTGTTTACGGGACGAACGGGTAAAATAATGTCCGCCGTTTTTTCCTCTATAAACTCTTTGAGCCGTTCAAGTAAAATTATAGGTGTCATTTTTTCCCTCCGTAACCGTTCAATATGCGGGTGATTTCATGTTCCGTCCGTTTTTCGATTGTTTCAAGCGCGGCGGCTTCCACCTTGTCAAGCACGGCGGCGTTGCCCGCCATTTGAGCGACGGACGAACCCGCGAACTCGCTTATCGGGGTTCGTTTGCGTCCGTCCCGCTCAAACATGCCGATATGCCCGCTTTTCATTTTTGCGATAAAGGCGTTGTTAAATCTGACTTGCGGGTTGCCTATTATTTGCGCCGCCTTGACATGCTGATTGCGGCGCGGCGTCGGCGTTTTGGGCGTTACGTTGAAACGGTAAAGCGGGATTTTGAAGCCGGAAAAAGATACCGTCCCTATAACCCCGCCGTCCTCCGTAATTGTCCGCAAGCGTATGTTGCTTTCCGCTTTTACGTCCCGCTGCGTTATGCTGTATACCTTTGTGATTTCCTTTACCGCCGTTGTGCGAACGGTTGATTGTGCGCGGGATATTACGCTTCCCAACGCCTTTTCCGCGCCTTTCGGAACGCCGCTCAATATGAGTTGTATGCGGTTTAAGCTCTCCCGCGTTACATCGTTCGTTACCTCAATCATTCGTCCATCAACTCCAAATCAAGCGTTATTTCGCCCTCTAAACAATCAACCTTGTTAATGTTGTAAGCCGTCCCGTCAATGACAATTTCGGTTTCTTTGCGCGGTACAATTTTAAGGTCGTAAAACGATATATACACGGTCATGTCGGAAATAAAAATACCGTCCGCGTTATCGCTCGACGGCTTCACTCTGTCCCTTGCCCCGTCATGGTCTACCACAACGGGGATATTGTATTTTTTACCGTTATATTCAACCCGCAATTTGTCCGCGTGTTCGTCCGTGTTGTGAAATACTGTTTTGAGGTCGCGCTTCGCTTGCGCCTTAAACCCCGCCATTACATCACAACCGCAACGAACCAACTGTCAACCTCATGCGGAACGGGAAGGGGTTGGCTGTTTAACTGCAAGAATCGGCGGGCGGGTTTCCGCGCCGTCCATGTGTCGGGAACTCTCGCTCCCTCTACCGTCTTGAAGGTTTCCGCCGCGCCGCCCTTGCCGTCAAGGATTGTCACCGCGCCGTAATACATTGAATAGGTCGCGGACGTTGACAAGAGTATAACTGTATTGTCGGGGACAAGCGGCTTTTGCTCGGGTTTCGCGGGGTCGGTCCAATCGTCCAAAAACCACTCCGTGTATGTGTAGATGTCAAGCCCCATACCGTTAATCGTGCCGATATAGGTTACGCCGTTCGGAAGCTCCCGCGGTTTGATAACGGCAAGGTCATACGCCTTTATGTCTAAAAGCTCTTTAACCTTTGCGTTGTTGATGAACGCCGAAGCAACATTATCCGCCATGACGCAAACATTACAGTTTACGAAGCCCGTTTTCTGAACTTGCTTGCGCCACCTTTTAAGGTCGGCTATCGGGTCGGCGGTTGCCGCGCTCCATTTTTGCGCCGCGCTTGATATGGTTTCCTTGTTTGTGAACCCGAAGTCTATCGCTTCGTTGTCGAACCCCTCCCCGATAATCGGGATTTTGCCCAAAATGAGGGCTTGCGACGCCATCCATTCCTCGCGGCGCGTTATCATTTCGTTAAGCTCCGCAAAGTCCTCCGCCATTTTCTTAATGGCTCGTTGCGCGGGGGTCTGCCCGCTGTAAATGTTTTCGCCCGCCATGCGGCTTATTAAATCGTCAACCGTTGTGATTTTGTCCGGCGCGATATGCGGCGGGGTGTATGTCTTTGTTTGGAAGCCGCTGTTCGGCATTGTTTTCCCGCCGATTCTCGGGTGGACGAACGGCGCAAGTGCGCGGTTGCCTTTTTTGAAGTCAACGTCTACGCTCCGCGTTACAAAGGTTTTTACGTTCTTAAAAAACGTGGTCTTAAAAAATGTATGCACGGGCGGCATACGCTTGACCACCTCGCCCATCGTGCGCGGCTCAAAGGGGCTGTAATTCTCGTTAGCCATTGTTTTGTACCTCCTTTAAGAAAATACCCACTTTACGCAAAGCGGGCTTCAAGTTTGCGGCGGTTACGCCTGTCGGCAACGTGAGGGCTTGCGTGAAAAATTCGCCCGTGAGGTAATAGACAACCACGCCCCCGCTCGGTGCGTCCGCCGTAATGCCGATTACGTTTGCAACCGTCGAAGCGGCGGCTTCCTCTATTCCGTCCGCCCCTTGCACAATCGGGGTGCGGGCGCGTACCGTCGCGCCTGTTTTGATTTTGCCGAAGTCCTTTACAATAGGGAAGTCCCCCGCAAAGAAATTGTCCGGCGCGTGTTTCGCTGTTTTAATGTCGTACATAGCTTTTATCCTCCCTTATTTGTTTTCGGGCAAAACGCTGTCAACCGCCGCAAGATACGGGTCGCTTTTATCGCTTACGCCCTCGTTTCCGCTCGGTGTGACCGCGCTTGCCCCGCTGTTGGTTACGTCCTCGTTGACGTTTGCAAGGTATGTCGCGCCTTGCTTTTTTTGCTCCGCCACAATGCTCATTGCAACGGCGGCGGCGTCGGTCGGGGTTTCAAACTTCGCCTTGTTGATTACCCCCTCAAATCCCGGAAGCGCAACGTCCTCAATGTCTTTAATGCGCTGACGCTCCGCGGCGGCGGCTGTGTTGGCAATTTGCGTCACAAGCTCGGGGTATGCCGCCCTCAATTCCTCCACGTTTTTGATTTCCATGTTTTCAACTCCTTTTTTGTTTTGGTTTTGGGTATTGCTTATATGTTCAACCGCCGCCGCGGGGGTGCGGCTGTTTAACAACTCGGTGGGGCAATTACGGTATATTGCAAAGTTAAGTACGCTTGAATCAACGGGGGCGGGTGTTTTCCCGTCCTCGCTATCGTCAAACATTACTTCGTCACAAAAACCGTTTGTAACGGCTTCGTCCCCTGTGTACCATGTTTCCGCCGTCATTAAGTCGCTGATTTCCTGTTTGTCCTTGCCTGTTTTTTGGGAATAGGCGTTGACAATACCTTGCTTGACTTTATCAAGCATTGTTTTCCCTTTTTCAAATTCGCTTGAACTGAAATAACCGTAAGCGAAGCAAGCGGGGTCGTGTATCATAAAATACGCGCTTGAAGGGATTGCGATTGTTTCACACGCCGCGGCGATTCCCACGGCGGCGGACGCGCAAAGCCCGTCGATTTTGCAAGTTATCTTTTTACCCTCCGCCCGCTTTTCCCTTATTTGCGTTCTTATGGCTTCCGCCGCGAAAACGTCACCGCCGCCGCTGTTTATGCGTATGCAAATTTCCGGCGTTGTTACGCTGTTGATTTCCTCAATAAAGAGCTTCGGCGTAACCTCCGTTCCCTTTTCGCCCGTCCACCAACTGACGCTTTGCTTGTCCGCTATCGCGTCATAAATAAATACTTCGGTCAAGGTATTATTTACACGGTTGAAATTCCACGCGATTTTGCTTATTTGACCGTTATTGTTGTTCGGCAATTTCGTTTACCTCCCTCATAAGTTTTTCCTCCCGCTTGCGCTGTCGGACGTTCTTGTAAAAATCGCTTCCCGTCTGCTCTTGCGCTTCGCGGTCGCGGGTGCTGAACCCGTTTTGAACCCGTTTTTCCGCCGCCGTAACCTCTTGTACGGGGTTTAACAGTCCTTGCGCCGGACCGTTCCACTCCGCGCCGCTGTATGCCTTGCGTACCGCCGCGTCCGCGAAAAAGCCGGGGGCGTTTATGCGTCCCTTTGCAACGGCTTCCGCAAGCCATTCCTCAAATATCGGTTGGCAAAAATCGGTTGCAAGCCATTTACGGTACATGCGAAAAGCCTTCCACGCTTCAAGCAACGCGCCCCGCGACGCGCTGTAAGAGGACGTGAAATGTTTTACAAGCAATTCATACGGGATTTCAAGAGCCGAACCTATTTGACGGGTTACGGCGGTCACAAAGCCGTCAAAGTTTGCGTTCGGTCTGCCGGGGGTGACGGCGTTTGCCTTTTCCCCTTCCTCTAAGTCGATTATTGAGCCGCTGCCTATTTCAATGTCGGTGTCGCTCATGCTTACCCGCTCATGCTCGGGGACAACCTCGCCCAAAGCCGCGCCGTCCCCGCTCATTTCGCCTTTTTCAATAAACACGGCGAACATACCGCTGACAACCGCCGCGTCAATTTCGGCTTCGGTGTACCGCCCTAATTGCTTTATGGGTTCGATTATAGGCGCAAGGAAGGGTACGCCGCGCCGTTGTCCTATACGCTCACGGTTCATTATGTGTAAGACGTTGCGCCGCCCGGACTTGTCCCCGAACGCGACAACCCGCGCAAAATCATCACCGCCGCCCGCGCTGTTTGACAACGGGTGGGTGTTCATAATGTGATACGCGACAACCTCACCTTCGGCGTTCATTTCAACGCCGCCGATTATATTTTTGCCGTCCGCTTCCTGTGGGTTGCATAGGCGGTCGGATTCGATAAGGCGTATACGCAAATCGTAAGGCACACCCACCCGCTGCGTGGTCGGTAGCAATACGAAAACGTCACCCGATAAAAGCCAATTCAAAAAGGCAAGTTGCTGAAGCTCATAAAAATTGTCTATACGCTCAATGTCGCAATTTTCCGATTCCGCCCACAACTCAAATTCCCGTTCAATCGCGCTTTCAATCGCTTGCGCCTGTTCCTCTGTAATATTCAAATACTCATAATCAATTTGACTTTTGAGGACAAGCCCCGAACCCACCACGTTTGTCCGCATTGTTTTGACCGCGCCCGTGGCAAGCGGTACGCCCATATACAAATCCCGTGAGCGTTGCCGTAAGGTTGATAAATTTTCCTGTATGTCCTCGTTTGCGCTCCCGCCTTGATAGAACCACCCTAAAAGTGACTTTTTTGTATGCGAAGCCCCGTAATTACCGTACCCGCTATTTATAATATCAAGCCGCTTGCGGGCGGCGGCGCGTTTTAGCCCCGTGACCGGGGAAACGGTTGCAATCGCTTTTTCAAAGATGTTCACAACAAATCACCCCCTTATGTGTCGCGGGGGACGGCGCGGTATACGCGGTTACGCCCCTTGCGGCTTAATTGATTTACTTTATTTTCCCAAAAAACAATCTCGTTGCGTACCTCTTTTAAGTCCGCCCGCGTCAAGTTTCTTGTCCCGATTTTATAGCTCTGACTTGTTGCGATTTCCTGTTCCGCCGTGAGCCATATTTTAAGGTGTTGCTCCGCCTGTTTTAGCGTTATCCCTGCCATTACTTAATCCCTCCCGAACGTACACGCCGCCCCCGCTTTTGAGCGGTCGGGGCGGCGGTGTCTGTCTTTTCTGATTTTTTAAGCACGACGCCCGATATTTCAAGGGCGGCTTGCGCGTAATTTCGGCAATCAAGCGGTTCATTGCGTTTTATGCCGTCTTTGAGTTTCCATATATATTGAGCCTTGCCTTTTTTATAGGTCATTACCATGCGTTCCGCCGTCAAGCCCTTAAAATAATCCTCCGTGTAGCCTGTGTCCTTATCCCGCGGGAAGTGACAGTAGTTTGCCCCTTCGTCCTCGACGGACAGGCTTTGAAACAATAACGCCTTGCCCGTGTCAACGCCGATTGTAAACATGGGCGTTTGAACCCGATTGTTTTTGCTCGGGCGGGGGATATACGGTACATCAAATCCGCCCTTGCCGCGAATAGGCAATACGGACGGGTAACGCGGTTTGCAAAATTTACATACTTGATTGAAAAAATGCCCGCCCGCGTCCATGCAAGCCCGCAATATTTTGAGCTTTGCGCCGTCCGCTCGGGTGAAGGTCTGATTCAAAAAAGCGTCTAAATCGTCCCACACCCGCTGTTGCTTTAAGTCCCCGTATATTATTTGATACTTAATGCCCCAACTCTCGCGGTCAACGCCCCACCCGACAACCTCAATTTCAAATCTATCGTCCTGTGTATCAATGCCCGCCGTTAAACAAATAACTTCCGCGGGGACTTCGCAATTATATTTTTCGCGCCGCTTGTAAAGCGCGTCATGCTCAATCTCGCTTCCTTCCTCTTCCCAAGTTTGCCCCATCTCCGTATTAGTCCACGCCTTTAATTGCTCAATGTTGCCCTTTTTCTTTTCCTCGTTGGCTTCAAGGAATTTTTGTACAACGTCCTTCCACTCGACAAAGAGGGAAGCAAGGCTATTGAGATAAAACCCGCGGGCTTTCCGCTCGGGGAAACGCGCTATAAACTTACCTTTTCCGTATTGCTCTTTCCACTCAACCTCGTTGTTTATAACGCCGCATTTGACGCATATATAGCGGATTTCGTTAAGGTTTTCCTTGTCAAAGCTGACTTGCGCCCACTCTAACTCTTGAAGCTCCCCGCAATCGGGACAAGGGACATGCCATATTTCCTGTGTGCTGTTTTCAAATTCAACTTCGATTCTTGATATGCCCTTGATTGTCGGCGTTGATATAAAAACCTCTTTTTTATTCCAAAAGGTTGTAAGGCGTTTCGACGCCAACAAGAGCGGGTCCCCGTCCTTACCCGCCGTGGCGGGGTAGCCGTCTATTTCGTCCGCAAGCAATATCCGAACGGGGCGGCTTCGCAAGCCCGAAGGTGAGTTTGCGCCGACAATGGTAACGTGTCCGCCGGGGAACTCTTTGTGTAATATCGTGTTACCGCTGTTTCGGGTTTTGTCGTTTACCTTGTCCCGCAACGTGGGTGTGTCCCGCAACATAGGGGTCAAGCGGTCTTTGCTGAAGCTCTCACCCATTTGTAAATTCGGTTGCATTATTAAAATCGGCGCGGGGTCATAGTGCATAAAGTAACCTATCGGATTGAGTATGAAGCCGTCCGTTTTTCCTATCTGCGCGGCGGACATGACAACAACCTTTTGTATGCTCATGTCCGATATGGCGTTCATAATCTCTTTTTGATACGGGGCTTTGCTTGTCCTCCACCGCCCCGGCTCCGCCGAAGTCTTTTTTGACAATACGCGGTATTTTAACTTAAGAGGTGACAGTATCTCCGGCATCTATTTGATTTCAAAGTTCAGGGGCAATCCGAATATCGCCGGTAGTGCTACTAATGCTGATTCAAACCCTTCAAGTATAAGTCCGGCTATAATCGCGACAAGCATAAGCAATATAAGCCACGGTAATCTATTTCTTGCGAGCATCCATACACTTGTTTTTAAATAAGGTTCATCTGACGGTGAAATAGCAGCCATGATTTCGAAGTCTTCGGTAGCCTCTTCTTCTTGAATCTCAAGTACGTCGTCAACCGTTACTATACCAACCAAACGGTTTTCATTATCAACGATAGGCAT
>Ga0209737_10002378_pt1 | contig 13173 bp, 11 predicted proteins | sample TergutCu122P3_FD_187284 | JGI IMG/M metagenome (GOLD analysis project Ga0209737, IMG submission 187284) | Cubitermes ugandensis P3 segment gut microbial communities from Kakamega Forest, Kenya - Cu122 P3 (SPAdes) (version 2) | ecosystem: Host-associated > Arthropoda: Insects > Digestive system... | reverse complement strand
AGTAAATATAATGTCCCGGTGAATAAGTACGCGCTTTAGAACCGTCAGGAGCTTCCCAGTTGAAAAGTCCTCGTCCATGACGACTGATTACCAAATTTTCAACACCAGCTTTTTGCATAATTTGAGGCATTTGAAGGGTTCGACCGGGAACATCCGCGTTAAAATACGTAAGCGCTTTATATCCATTAAAATTATCTCTCAACCATTTATTTCCGAAATAAAACTGACGTGACAGCGATTCGCCTGCATACAATTCTTCATAAGGTTGATTATATGTGCCTCCGACACAAAGCCGCCCTTCATCAAAATACTTTTGAATAACCTCTTTCATTTCCGGATGGCGATGAATGTATTCCATCACAATAGAGGTTTGCTCGATATCCATTTTAAAATCGGGTTCGGTTCGCATTCGCTCAAAGAAAGGCGTAAGCCACATGGTATCTCTAAGGATTTTACATGCTTCAATATGATCCCACCAGGCTATATCCTGATGAGTAGTCGTAAATAATAGAATACTACCACCTTTCAGGCGAGAATCTGATAAGTCTTTCAACAGTTTAAACGATTCTTCATCACAGGTGTACACACCTTTTTCGATCTGAGCAAAAATATGCAAAGACGAAAAAACTAAAATAAAAAAAACAAACTTAATTTTCATAGGATTAAAAAATTTAATTGTAAAACATTTATGATTATTATTCTATAAAATAATTGAATTTATGATTTGATGAACGGCGATTAATTTTCACTTAATTCCATAGGTAAGATGGTTTGAGTCACCGGAATATCTTTATTGTTAATGATTTTTATTAAAATATTAACTGCCTGTTTTCCAATCAATGAAACAGACTGTTCGACAAAGATCATTTGAGGAGCCAAAATTGGCAATTCCGAACTTATATGAAAACATCCCAGTCCAATTTTATGAACGATATCAATCGTATGTTTATAAAAATAGCGGATTGCTTCCAAAGCTAAATAATGTGTTGTGAAAAAGAAAGCATCAATATCTGATACTCTGTTAAATAAATCATCTAACTTAACAATCATGTCCTTTTCGTAATTACTTCGAACAATATCCAACACAATTTGGGGATCAAAAGAAATGGATGCTTCATTCAGGGCTTTTTTATAACCATCAAAACGCTTTTGCATAACTAACAAATGGCTATCTGAAGTCACAAATGCAACCTTTCGTCGACCGTTTTCGATAAGTTTTTGAACCACACAATGCGCTCCGTTTTCATTATCAACAATCACATAATTCGTTTTTAATTCGGGGAAATAACGGTCAATCAACACAAACGGATATGAATCCTTCATTAGACTTTCTATTTCATCTTTTGAATGTTCGGTAGCTGCAATAATCATACCGTCAATCTGCTTTTCCCTTAACATCCGAATCATTTTACTTTCTCGAACCGGATTAGCACCCGAACTGCAAAATGTAACGGTGTATCCCATTTTTTCAGATTCTAACTCTACCTCTTTCGCGATATTAGCATAAAATGTATCATCAATGGAAGGTATTACCAAACCAAGTGTATCCGTTTTTCCGGAATTTAAACTTTTAGCCAGCAGGTTTGGGCGATAATCATGTAACTCGGCATATTTCTTGATTGTTTCCTGCATGGACATACTGATTTTTTTCTCATCGCCTCGACCGGATAAAACCCATGAAACCGTAGTTTTGGATACATGTAATGCATTTGCTATGTCTTTAAGTGAAATGCTCATTTCTAATCGTTTTTTAATAGTTGCCAAATTCTTGCGCTGCTTCTACCATTGCAACCACATTCTCAACTTTCGTATTGCCAGACATGCTGCAACCGGAACTTAAAATAAATCCGCTTTCCGGAAGCATTACCTCAAATAGCGCACGACATTTTTCTTTCACATCATCCGGAGTTCCTAAACACAATAATGATGTATCAAGGTTTCCGAATAAACTGATAGTTCCATTTGTTTTACGACGTAAACTGACAATATCTGTACAATGGTCTATCTCAAAAAAGGTAGCTCCCGACTGCACCCATAAATCATGAATTAAATCTGTTTTCCCACAAATATGAATGGAGTAGGGTATCCCGATTCGATTGATGATTTGTGATGAGGCTTGCTGCTGAAAAGGCAATGCATATTGTTTATACATTGCAGGACTGATCAAACCCGGCCCGCAATAGGCATCACCACAAGTGGTTGCATGAGCGCCGGTATGTTTTACCAATTCGGCAAACCGAATATGCACTTGATTGCAAAAATCCAATAGTTTCATGATACCGGGGATATCTTCTCCAAGCGCTAAATCCATCATCATTTGCTGACTGCCTCGCAAAAGCGTGGCTAATGTAAATGCACCTTGATCAGCACGGCAAATTACAAATAGATTGCCTTTCGTTTTTTCAAGAACGATTCCTGTGGCCTCCAACCATGTTATAACACGTTGATTTTTTGAAATATCGATATCATGCAGTTTATCTACATCTGATAATTCCGATAATACATGATTGATAACAGCCGGCGGATTATCCTCACGGTATATAGTTTCACAACCCAAGGCTTCTGCCAATATGGCAGCATCAGGCCCTAACATTATTCCGTCGTACTTCATTTTTTCCCAAGACTCCAGCAGTGCAGCAGCTAACTTATGGGGATTATAAAGACACTCTTTCATTCCATATCCCGATGTATGTATCGCCATATCCGAATTTTGCGGGATTACAGGAATTCGGTCGGGTATCTCCCACTGAAGCGCTTTCATACATCGTTCGAATCCCGTCATCTTTTTTGACATATTATTTTATTTATTTTAAGGCAGCTATGATCTGCCGGTTCAACATTTCTTTTTGTAATTCAGTAAGGTAATAAAATTCAAAATCACCCAAGTGTGTATTTTTATTTTCAATGATAAGTACTCGGGCATCTTTAAACATGGCAATATTATGCCAAACGCCTTTCGGGATATTATATACCACACCTTGCTGCATGTTCACCAGTTCAAACACTACTTGGTCTGCTTCTCTGCAAGCAGCAATCAGCATGGCCGTTCCAGCAACCAAGACAAAGACTTCGTCAGTTTTCCAGTGGACATCTATTTTCAAAATATCATCTATACCTTGTCCGGGCATGTAATTCAATTGTGCTACCTGCCACTCATCGCGAATAAGGAAAGGATTGTATCCTTCTCCGTCATGTTGGTATGTCGTTATTAATTTCATGCGATACTAATTGTTGTTTTCTTAATCTTTATATATACAATTTCGGGCTTCATCTGCATACGCTTGAATCAATTCAATATCTGCATCAAAAAAATGATCGGAAGGCGATAAAATAAATCCTCCATCTTTTCCTGCTGCATCAAAGCATCGGCGTACTTCGCGTTTAGTTATCTCGGGAGTGCAATTTTGAAAAAAGTTAAACTGGTCAAAACCACCAATCAAACAGACCTTGTCTCCGATTCTTCTCTTTGCGTCCGCCAAATCCACATCGGCGCCCATAGCCGGTGGTGTAAATGTCTCCATTGCATCCGGCTTCATGGCTGCAATGTCTTCCAATATCGGCATCATCCCTCCACAGGTATGATATACAATGCGCTGCCCGGCTTCATGGGCGGCTGCAATCAACGGAGTATCATAAGGCGCTACATACTCATGGAAAATAGCCGGAGAGATTACGGTTGTAGAAGCATCTCCTCCTCCCAATTCTAACAAATCATAGTTAGCGCCCGTTAATGACTTGATATAGGTTGATTTTCGCCGTTGCAAAACAGATAACAGCGTATGTACCCATGCCGGATCATCGAATGTATTCATAATAAGGGTTTCGATACCCACAATACAAGCTGCGTCCTGCCATGTTCCAGGCTGGCCGAAGCCATCAAAACAACAGATATGTCCTCTGACTAATCCTGTATTTCCAAATGCTTTGGCCCGTTGGTTTATAGCCTGTACATCACACAAAGGGGAAGTCGCATATTCTGCAATCAGATCAATATCCTTTTTCTCTTTAATCAGGTATTCAGCCACCCAAGTACTATGAATGTCTGATTGGAGTACCATAGACAATGTTCCTTTGGGCGTAATGATCGAAAATCGTTGGGTTGGATATTCACATCCTTGTAAATATTCTATATCGAAGCGCCATTCATCCGAACTGATGCGTCGTGCTTCCAAAAAACCTAATTCGGTATGAAGCGGATCATAATACTCTTTTTTTCGCGGATCAAATGTATAGGCCATTTCCCATGTAATCGGATCTAACCCGAAATACGAAAAAAAAGCATCCTTGTCTTTTCCACCAAAATACTTTGCAAGAAAAGAGGGCATCACATGATGAGTGGTAACAGGTAAACGATCCGGCTTTTCCCGTTTCAAGGCAGCAAGAAAACGTTCTTTTGAATTCATCTTAGTTGTTTTTTAAATTATAATTTTTTAACGCATTATAAAATGCTTCAATATTGTCAAACGGAATGTGTGGAGGAATGTCACATCCGGATGAAAGCACAAAATTTGGATAAGGAGCAGTCTTTTCCAAAAGCATCGTTGTAGCATTATACACCTCCGTTGCTGAAGCCATTTTAAATATGGATACCGGATCAAGATTTCCCATTACAAGTACATCAGGCGGACAGGCTGCTATCGCATCAAGTATGTTTATAACATTGCCAAAATGATACCCAGCTGCACCGACATTCAACATGGCTTCCGTACAATGACCCGAATTACCGCAATTATGCAAGATAACCGAAAACCTGTCATCTTGTATTTCATCAACAACCTGTTTTACATAGACAGATGAAAAATCCTGACAGGCATCATTCGACAAAAGACCGGCTGCCGGCTCGGCAATAATCACACCTTGTGTTCCAATTTCTTTGAAATCTTTACAATAGGAAAGGATAAAAGATGTACACTTCTGCAATAACAACCGGGTTGCCTCCGGATCAATATACATTTCCATCATGATCTCCGACATACCAAATAATCGACCTGCTAAAGAAAACGGACCAATACAGCCGGAAAGGACTGGTTTTGCAAGATTTTCAACAGCCAATTTATTTGCTTTAAGGTATTCAGGTATTCGACCTTGTGTTAATTTCGGTATTTCCAACTCTTCAATTGATTGCCGATCCAAAAGTAAACGTCCAACGACTGTAGGAGCCTCGTTCTCCGAAAAAGCAACCGTTGCACCAAATGCCTCAGCTTCTACAGTCAAATCCATAATGACCGTTGAAGCTGCCGACGCATAGGTATCGCTCAATATTTTCATTGCTTCATAATGGATTGCACCATCTGTCACTGCATTTACAACGTTTGCACCAATCATTTCGATTCCGGAATGTGTCAAAATCGGAACGGCAATTCTTTGTTTGCTTTCTATAACCGACCTGATCCAGTCTTTCATATTGATGGTTTTCATAGTGCAAGTAATTCTTTGGCTTTTGCTACTGCCGAATTTGCATTGCTACTGTATCCGTCAGCCCCTATTTGGGCGGCGAACTTATCATTCAATGGAGCTCCGCCTACCATGACTTTCACATGACTCCGTAAACCTTCTTTTTCTAACGCGTCGATTACCTCTTTCATATTGTTCATTGTCGTTGTGAGTAAAGCCGACATGCATAATATATCCGGAGTTTCAGCCCGGACGGCTGCAATAAATTTTTCTACTGAAATATCTACACCGAGATTCTTTACTTCAAAACCACAACCTTCCAACATCGAAGCCACCAGGTTTTTCCCAATGTCATGGAGGTCTCCTTTGACTGTACCGATGATTACTTTCCCGGCAGATGCCGACTTGTCACCCTTCAACAATGGCTTCAGTATATCCAACGCTCCTTTCATGGCACGGGCTGCCATTAATAATTCAGGGACGAATGCTTTCCCGTCTTGAAATCGTTGACCAATATCTTCCATCGCTTTGATCATATAGTCGTTTATGACCATCTGTGGTTCTATGCCTTCAGAAATTGCCTGCCTGGTTGTTTCTACGGCAGTTTCTAATTTTCCGGCAATGATTGAATTGTATAAAACATTTAATTCCGTCATTTTTTACATATTTTTATTTGTCATACTCTTTTTATTACACCTGATTTTTTATAGTATATAGTGAATTGAATAAAATATAGATTAATGCAGCCAGCGGAATAAACAAGCTGACTTGCTGATTTGCCATATCCGCAACCACTCCCATAATCGGAGGGATTAACGCTCCACCTGCTACCCCCACAATCATCAAAGCCGATATCTCATTTGTTTTCGAAGATTCTACTTGTAAAGCACTTGAAAATGCAACGGCAAAAACATTCGCACAAGTAAGACCGACCATAAATAAACAACTTTGTAGCAATAGTACATTTCCCAAACTCATAAACAGTATAAAAAATAGAATTGCGCCAACAAGGGTTACGATCATGAATTTACGCGGTGAAACTCTATTCAGCATAATCGCACCAATGAATGTTCCCAGTGTACGGGCAGCAAAATAAATACTGCATGCAAAACCACCCTGATCAAGTGACAATGCAAAACGCTCTAACAGATATTTGGGAACAGTTGTCATTAAGCCGACTTCAAATCCAACGATTAAAACAATGATGGAAAACAAAATAAACAACCGTTTATTTTTCAACAATGAAAAAATCCTGGAAAACGCATTCTCGTTTGCTTCAACCGTTAATTCATTTATGGGTGTGAACAATAACCAGATAAAAGACACTATTGTGGCTGTTGCATAAGCCGGAAATATCAGTTTCCAGTTTCCCCAATATCCGGCTGACACTCCTACCAGAATGGGCCCTAAAAAAGATGAAATGGCTTTGATAAAATATCCGAGTGTGAGTTTACCGGTGATTTCTTTTTTTTCGACCACATCTGTAAGTAACGGATTCAATGATACCTGTAATACCGTATTTCCAATTCCCAAGAGTGCAAAAGCAATCAATATCAGAAAGAACGTGTAATGAAACAACGGAATCAGCATGGCAACAGAAGTAATAACCGCACTGATAAGCACTGTTTTCCTTCTTCCGATTTTGCCCATCAGGACTCCAACTGGTAATGAAAAGACGGCAAACCAAACAAAAACCATCATAGGAAGCAAATTAGCCAGCCTGTCATTTAACATAAAATCTTGCTTAACATAACTTGTCGATATTCCAACAACATCTACAAATCCCATCACAAAAAAACTGAATAGGATAGGTAATAATTGGATGATTTTCGTTCTCTTCATTTTTTCCATATATTTTAAAACTGTTCTTGTCTCTTTGTTTAAGTGAACCCTGCCTTTATGCAGACAGGATTCAAATAAACAAAAAAAATGTATGCAAAACCAATTATTCTAAAAAAATTATTTACCTAACTCTGAATTAATCTGAATTTCTCTCAAAGGAATCGGAAAATAAGAGTGTTTTGATGTATCGAAAATGGCTCCTGATGGTAATTTATAACCGTTCAGCGGAACAAACTTTTTTTGATTAAAATCCCATGCTTGATCTGTGCGAGTCATATCAAAAAATGCTATGTTTTCGAAACATAATTCAAAGACCCTTTGTTTCCTTACTTCTTCTATAAACCTCTCTTTATTGCTTGTTATCTCTGCATCCAGTTCAGACAATCCTGCCCTGGTACGAATTTGATTCACTGCATTGATTGCCATTGCATCAATTTGTCCGGATTGTGCTTGCGCTTCCGCATAAGTTAACAGTATTTCTGCATATCGAATCAATGGCAAACTCTTTGCACAAACCCCTCCCTGACCAAATAATGTTGGCTCATAATACTTGTAAATAGCTGTTTCAAATTCCAAAATAGTACCAGGCACGGATCTATTCTCGTAATTGGAAAAGAAGAATCCCTTTTCACCTGCCCGTAAATCACCTTCTACAAAGGAGTCGATAAATTCTTTGCGAGGTAATAATGAACCATATTGAGTATAACCGGATAAACCATTCACTCCAATTGGTAAAAGTTTTTGCGAGTAGTCTTGTCTGGGAGCAGGAGAAGGTCCGTAATTAGCCATTAATATATATTCTTTCCCATTATCATTTGTCATATTACGAAATTTTTCAAACCAGGAGCGGTCACCTTCCGATTGAAACAATTCGAATTCACCCGAAGTAATCACTTCCCTTGCTTTCTGAGCAGCTAATGCATATTTATCTGGCTGTTTTAAAGGAGTCCCTGCCATAGTCAAATAAACCTGCGCAAACAATGACTTAACTGCGTTCATTGACACTCTGCCAGATGAAGCCCGGTTTGTTATATTGCACTTCTCGGCAGCTTCCAAACTCGGTATAATGGCTTGCTCATATATCTCTTTAACAGATGTCCTTGCCAGCATTCCATCTGCTGGTTTTTCTGTTTTCGTCAGTTTTAAAGGTACATCGCCAAAGATACGAATCAAATTGAAATAATAATATGCTCTTAAAAAGTACACCTCGCCTTTTAGCCTGCTTAAATTAGCTGTCTCCGGCAATTTGGACATGCCATCCAAAGCCAAATTACAAGCCTCAATTCCATAATACGAAGATTGCCAAAATTGATCGACATACGTTCTATCCCAATAATTCAATTTTTCTAAATCCGGATTTATCAAAGATTGTTGCCCCTCTGTATATCTTCCTTGTCCCGTAGGGTACTCTAACATAAAAGCAGAAGCTTCGCCATGACCAACATTATTAAAACGGGTTCTTAACCAGGAATAAATACCATTCACCGCATTTTGAACTTCCGTTTCACTAATATAATATTGATCTATTGTTTGAGTAGAAAGCGGGGGAGTATCCAAAAAACTTTCACATGAAATCCCCGTCATTAGAAACAGACAGGAAAACAATAAATAAACTATATTTTTTTTCATGATTTATTATAGTGTTAAGTTTATATAATTCAGAAATTAACATTTAGTCCAAAATTAATATTAATTGGCTTCGGATGGCCAAAAAATTCAACACCCTGGCTAAATCCGCCTCTATTCGAAACTTCAGGGTCATATCCTGTATATTTTGTCAGGATGGCAAAATTTTCAAGATTGATATATGCCCGTACTTGTTTCAGGTATAAATTTTTAGAAATTTTGCCTGGCAATGTATAACCAAATACAAGATTTTTAAAACGTATATAGGAAGCATCTTCAATCAAATCATCATCAATTTGCAAATCTTGAGGACTGCCTCCAAAGGGCATACACGTTCTGGGGCGTTCAATTTTTGTGTTTTGATTTTCTGGCGTCCAGTAGTTTAATAAAGCGGTTGATCCGTTTTGATACCATGTACGTTGTTCGTATGTAATTCTTCCCAAATTAATTGCTTTATTTCCGCCTTTTCCATGAATATCCAATGTTAAATCAAAACCTTTATAAACCAATGTATTACTGAACGACATTTCAAATTTGGGGTAAAAATTACCTAATATAAAACCATCGTTTGGATAATCAATCTTTCCGTCATTATTCCGATCAACGTACTTTTTGTCTCCCGGCTTTTTACCATACCGTGCAGCTGCTGCCGCCTCATGCGTACCCCATGTTCCTGTACCGTCACGTTTCAGACCATAAGCCGTATTCAATGCTTCACCTTTTCTGATCAACGAATAGTTAATCCCAATAAATCCAGCGCTCCAAATATCGGATTCATCTCCGGAAAGTTGAACAACCTTGTTTTTATTGGTCATAAAAATAATGGTACTTAACCATCTGAAATTTTTATCATTAACATTAACCGTATTTAGAGTCAGTTCAAAGCCTTTGTTTTGCACCTTGCCTACATTATCCATCACAGTACCATATCCATTTACATAACTGACCGGTTTAGACAACAATAAATCATCAGTGTTTTTGATATAATAGTCCAAACCTATCGAAATCCGATTGTCAATAAAACCCATATCCAATCCTGCATCATATTGAGTAGTAGTTTCCCATTTTAAATTTGCATTTGGCATTCTTGATTGAATAGCGCCTCTTTGCAGACTTTTGTCACCAAATACTACATTCACACTTCCCAATGTGGCAAGCGTAGAATATGCTGAAATACCAGCGTTACCGGTTCGTCCCACACTCGCTCTTAGCTTTAGATTAGAAATCAGATTTACATCTTTAAGGAACCCTTCCTCTTTTACTACCCAAGCCAATGCGCCGGAAGGAAAGAAAGCATAGCGATTATCTGCACCAAATACAGAAGATCCATCATAACGCCCGGTAACAGTTGCCAAATACTTGTTTTTAAAAACATAGTTGCCACGGATATAGTAAGAATTCATTTTCCATTCAGACCAACTGGAAGAAGGCACGCCAGGCTGTTCTGCCAGCCCGATGTTATAATATTTGAAAAAATCAGAAGTAAAACGCTTCCCAGATCCGGAAAGAGATTCTGTATTCTGCCCGCTCCATGATGCACCAGCCATTATATTGATTCTTTGTTCATCAATTTTTTTGTCGTATGTTAAAAAATTTTCACTCTGCCAGTATAATCTGGTCGTAGCGGATTGAGAAGCATTGGCTCCGCCATTCGAAAATTCATATAATTCTGATCCTGTATAAAGCGCATCCTTTGACTGCCGTACCTCCACAGCAGCTGAAGTTCTAAATGTTAATCCTTCAACGATATTAATTTTTAGTTCGGTATTACCCAATAATTGTCCTGTCGTAAATTTCCTGTCTATATCGTTTGCTATTTGAACCGGGTTTTCAGCAGACCAAAATACGGCTAGGTTGTTATAATCAACCATTTTTTCACCTTTGGAATTTAACACCGGTTGTCCGCCACTAATCAACGTACTCGGATACTTGAAACTATCAAATCTGCCATAATTTCCTGCTTCAAACCGCACAGGAACAACCGGGAAAATTTCAATCGAAGTACGCGGTATATTCATTGCTCCAATTCCGTAATCGTCCAATCTACTTTCCTTCGCATGATTATAACTCAACGTAGTTGTCAATTGTATCCGATTGTTTATTTTGGTTTCATTTGAGATTTTTGTGTTAAATCGCTTAAACCAAGTATTTATCATAACGCCCTGTTCATCCTGATATCCGAACGAAACAGTAGTTTTTGAATTTCTGGACCCTGCATTCAACGTTAAATAATGCCGGTTTGAAAAGGCTGTTTGATAGGTTTCATCCTGCCAATCCGTATTATAAATTGGCTTACCGTTTGAATTGAATAATAAAGGATTGGCTCTCTGCCAATCAATTGCTTCAAAACCGTCATTTTCAAATCCTTTATTTAATAAATGCATAAACTCGTCCGAATTCATCACAGCAATCTTTCGCGCCAATTTACTAATGCCCAAATTCAAACTATACGTAACTTGCGGCTCTAAATCAAAATCGCCCTTTTTCGTTGTTACCAAAATAACACCTGCAGCTCCTCTGGCTCCATAAATCGCAGTAGAAGAAGCATCCTTTAGTACATTAAATGATTCAATTTCATTCGGATTGAGCAGATTAATATCAGCGCCAATCACTCCGTCAATAACAAATAAAGGAGAATTTGAAGCATTAATTGAATTGAATCCACGAATAACAATACTCATCGAACCTCCTGGACGGCCGGAATTGTTATTTACTTGTACACCGGCTATTTTTCCACTTAACGCATCAATTGGATTAATAACCTGACGTTCGATGATTTTGTCAGATCCAATATGTCCTACAGAGCCTGTTAAGTCAGATTTGCGTTGAACGCCATATCCGATAACAATCAATTCATCCAATGTTTCTGTATCTTCTTTCATTATAATATTGATTACTCGGGCTGCTTTTGCTTCCTGAGAAATGTAACCAATATAAGTGAAAACAAGGATGGATTGTTCGTTTGGAACCGTTAGTGTAAAATTACCATTTGCATCTGTTGTTGTTCCGGAAAGCGTACCCTTTACTATAATATTCACTCCTATCAGCGGGTCATTCCGATTATCAACAACCTTGCCGGTTATTCTCATCTCATTTTGTTGTTTTTCATTATTTTCTGAATATGTTGCATTCAATTTGCAGGGGAAAAACAACAACGCAAACAACGTTCCTAAAATAATATTAATTTTCAATGTTCTCATAAATTAAGTTTAAAATAAAGTAAATACTTTTACATATTATAAAATTCTGTTTCAATAGGTTTACAAATAATTCAAGTTTAATAATTCTGTTATCATTCCATTACTTAACCGGTTAAGCAATGGTATCAAAATACACATGCGCCCACCCCTTCATTTCTTGTGTTACTGTACTCCTTTTCGGTAAGTATCGCAAAGGAATTACACAGGATAAACAGCAATAAAAAAATATACTACATAAGTAATACTGCATAATTTCAGTTTTAAACAAAGTGTTAAAATCACACCATTTTAATAATTCATTCTTCATAGGCATATAAGTTTTAAAATTTTCGTAATCACTAATTCATCTATAAAATATAACTTAACCGATTAAGTAAATTCATACTATAAAACTTTTGCAAAGAAAGAGCTTTTTTTTGATTCTATACAAATGAAAATAGATTGTAATATACAATTTTTTGGCTGTATCGTACAATAATTCCGTCTATATTCGTTTTATATTTGTAAACGAGTTTAACTCAACAATTCAGGATCATGAACAAAGGAACAACAGATTATCAAATGATACATCATGGAAACAACATTAAACGCTTACGTGAAATTTTAGGAGTAAAGCAAGACGTATTGGTTGCTGTATTAAATATTACCCAACAATCTATATCAAAGTTAGAAAAGAAAGCCCTAATCAGTGATGAAATTTTGGAGAAAGTAGCCAATGTACTGGGAATTACCGTAGTAGCAATTAAGAATTATCAAGATGAAATAGTTGTTAATATCATTTCCAATATTTTCAATGATGATTCCTTATTAACAATTCATCAACCAAAAATTAACCAAAAAATCGACAAACTTATAGAAATGATGGAGCAATTATTAAAATCCGAACAAGAAAAAAACAACTTATTGGAAAAGATATTGGTTGAAAAACAAGAAGTTTGAGCAACAAGCCCTACAAACCTTTCCATATTTTTCATTCATATCGTATTTTTCATTCGTTGAACCTGGATTTGTAAAGAATTGATGTCCTTCTAAAAACATATCATCGCCTTCATCACCCCATCCTGATATTCGGACACCAAGTCGAACGCTTCTTTACTGTTTTCAAAATCAA
>Ga0209737_10002377_pt1 | contig 13174 bp, 4 predicted proteins | sample TergutCu122P3_FD_187284 | JGI IMG/M metagenome (GOLD analysis project Ga0209737, IMG submission 187284) | Cubitermes ugandensis P3 segment gut microbial communities from Kakamega Forest, Kenya - Cu122 P3 (SPAdes) (version 2) | ecosystem: Host-associated > Arthropoda: Insects > Digestive system >... | reverse complement strand
AAAAGTCCTTCCTGCCTCTCTTGTTTTTGAAGCCGGCGAAACCGGTACAAAAACCGTAACGGTGAATACCAGTGTCACAAGTTGGGATGCTACCTCCACCGCTACCTGGTTTTCTATCCAAAAGCAGGACAAAACGCTCAAGGTTACCGTAAATGCACTCAATAGAGGCGCTGATCCGCGTGAAGCCGAAATTATTGTTACGGCAGGTAATGCTGAAGAGGTGAAAGTGAAAGTAAAACAAGATATTACCAGAAACATTTTAGAGGTTGCCCCTAAGTTTATTTTTTTTGCAGAAGGCGTAACTGGCGCCAAATCTGCAACCGTCTTCACTGACGCCTATAATTGGGAATATGCTGAAGATGCTGGAGCTGCCATATGGTTAGATGTAAATAAGCAGGGAAATAAGCTCGAAGTAACTCCAAAAGGCCCGAATACAGGCGCAACGGAGCGTTCTGCCGAAATCACTATTACAGCGGGTAACGCAACTCCAATTATTGTGATCGTAAGACAGGATATGACCGTATATTCAGTAGTTAATCCAACATCACTTACTTTTGAAGCTGCTGAAACCGATGCAAAAATCATAACTGTCAATACCGCTGCTGCAAGTTGGAGATTTTCTTGCATTGCCAATTGGTTAACCATCGTAAAGCAAAACAATACGCTCAGTGTTGCCCCAACCGGTTTGAATACAGGTTCGTCGGATCGTACGGCAAGCATAATCATTACTGTACCCGGTGCAAGTTCGGTTTCTGTGACGGTAATACAAAAACCGGGCATTAATGGTTGTTATCCGCCATCAGGCTCCTATACCGCAACGAGTTCTTCGCTCTTAGGCGCTAATGGACAGGCTTCGTGGACCGGTATAATAACCGGCTACGAAAACTATTGCAGTATCAGTAACTTTCTGGGCAATTCCAATTATACAATTCGGGCAAAATATTTTAATTGTAAAATCTTTTTAGATGAATCATCAAACATTTGGGAGGGTACTCCTGCCGGATTAACTGGAACTTATGTAGCACGTTTATACCAAGGAATAGTGTATAATGGCGTTAGTTATTTATTCGACGATAATGTGATTGAAATTAGATATAACAGTTCTACCCGTGTTTTGGATTTCACCAATACTGTAAATGTTAATTTCGGAGATAGCATAGGTACTATAAACAACCTCCCGATCTATACAGGTGTTTTTCTCTTTCCGAAATCCGGAACTGGAAACATTTATCGCTGGGATGCGGCCTCCGGCATCAAACTTTCAATATCGCCTTCCTCTCCGGCTCCGGTTTCAGGTCGAAACTGCGATGATCAATTACCGGCTCCTTTGGCTACATCAAAAAGTGTGTTATCAATTGATGTATCTAAACTGACGCCAATCAAAAAAACGGTAAACGCTGTAAATTAAGGAAATAATGAATTTAAAAAATTTTACGTACAGATGCATTTTCACCCTTTAGGGTGATTGACACGTATTTTTTTAAATTGTATTTTTGCAGCGAAATTTATATCAGAAACCAAAAACAGTATCAACCGCTCCGAAAGGGGCACAAAACAAATTTATCATGAAGTACTTAAACAAATTAAATAACCATTAAACTTTTTTTATCATGAAAAACAGTAAATTTTATCAGTCAATGCTTGTAATAATTGCAAGCGCAATGTTTTTTACCGCGTGTCCGGATGACAAACCTGAACCCGACACGGTGGTCGTTAATTGGCCTAATCTTGTATCAGGCAATCTTGTATTTGAAGCGGACGAAAGAGTAATACAGGTAAATGTGGAAACCAATGTGAAATCTTGGGATGTAAATACAACTACTCCCGAATGGATCAAATTTGGCAGAAGCGGATCAAATCTTGACGTCAAGGTTGAAAAATACACCGACACGAGCAAGGATCGTACCGGAGCAATCACAGTAACTGCCGGTACAGCAAAAGCTACTGTTACCGTTACACAAAAGAAAGCCAAAAAGAACACGCTATCGGTTGAACAGTCATCACTTCTTTTTATAGCAAGCCAAACCGGTTTTAAAGATGTAACGATCACTACCGACGCCGAAAGTTGGGATGCTACCTCCACCGCTACCTGGTTTTCCATCCAAAAGCAGGACAAAACGCTCAAGGTCACTGTAAATGCACTCAATAGAAGCGCTGAACCGCGGATTGCCTATATTACCGTTACGGCAGGAAATGCCGATGAGGTGAAAGTGGAAGTAAATCAGGAAATTACCAGAAACACGTTAGAGGTTGCCCCTAAGTTTTTTTATTATCCAGAAGGCGTAACTGGCGCCAAATCTGCAAACGTCGTCACTAACGCCGATAATTGGGAATATGATGTAGATGCTGAAGCTGCCAAATGGTTAGATGTAAAAAAGCAGGAAAATAAGCTCGAAGTAACTCCAAAAGGCCCGAATACAGGCATATCGGAGCGTACTGCCGAAATCAAAGTAACAGCCGGCAATGCGATTCCGGTTGATGTGACTGTTATTCAAGATCCGGTTCCACCGGTATTCTTAAGGGTCAATCCTGCATCTCTTTTATATGAAGCAGGACAAACCGGTAACAAAACATTAACGGTCGAAACCAATGCTGCAAGTTGGGAGCCTACCACCTCATCTGATTGGTTTACATCCCAAAAGTCAGGTAATACGATAATAGTCAACGTATCCAGTTTGAATAACGGCGCTTCGCAACGTTCGGCAAATATAACTGTTACAGCACCAGGTGCAACTACAGTTACTGTACCTGTTACACAGGATCCAACACCATTTTTAACGGTCGATCCTGCGACACCCATAACTTTTGCATACAATGAAATCAGCCCTGCTAAAACAGCAACGGTTTCAACCAATGTTGCAAGTTGGACTTTTAGTAACAATGCCACTAATTGGTTGAATGTCGTAAAAAATAATAATACGCTCACAATTAACCCAATCAGCGCAAATACAGGCACGGCGGAACGTACAGCAACCATAACCATTACTGCCGGTACTTTAACGGCTACTGTGACAGTTAAACAGGCTGGGAGCAATTGGTTATCGGCTGATCCTGCAAACATTACTTTTGGTTTCGGTGAAACCAGCATGAAATACTCAACGGTCAGTACATCGGCTGCAAGTTGGAGTTATACCGGTTCTGCAAATTGGTTGACAATATCTCAGCAAGGCGATCAACTCAGATTTACTCCATCCGGTTTGAATTCAACAGCGTCGGATCGTTCAGCGACTATTAGCGTTACTGCCACCGGCTTACCTTCGGTTCCAGTAACTGTTACTCAGGTGCGTACCATACTTACGGTCTCTCCGACACCCATTAATTATACAGCCAGTGAAACCGGTACAAAAACCGCAACGGTTACGACAACCGCCGATAGTTGGAGTTTTAGCAACAATGCAACCACTTGGTTGAATGTCGTGAAAAGTAATAATACGCTCAGTGTTAACCCAACCAGTGTGAATACTGGCACATCGGATCGTACAGCAACAATTACCATTTCTGCCGGTAATCAAACGACTTCTTTGACAGTCACACAAGCGCGAGCCACATTATCTGTTTCTCCGACGACCTTTACTTTTACATACAATGAAACCAGCCCTGCTAAAACCGCAACGGTTACTACAACCGCTGCAAGTTGGGATTTCACTAACAATGCTTCCACTTGGTTGAATGTCGTGAAAAATAATAATACACTCAGTATTAACTCAACCAGTGCGAATACAAGTACGTCGCAACGTTCTGCAACCATAACTGTTACTGCACCGGGTGCAAATTCGGTTACTGTGACGGTTACACAAGAACCACAACCAATACCTTTAACAGTCACTCCAGGATCCCAAACTTTTGCTGCCGGCGAAACCGGTACAAAAACCTTTACTGTTTCACCTTCAACTGCAAACTGGACTGTTAGTAGCGATGCCAGTTGGTTGAGCGCCACAAAACCAAACAGTACGACGATCAATGCAACCGCATCCAGTTTGAATACAGGCACATCAGACCGTACTGCGACATTAACTGTTTCTGCCACCGGTTATACTTCTGTGAAGGTGACAGTTACACAAGTGAGAACCACTTTATCTGTCACTCCGACATCTATGAATTTTGCAGCAACTGAAACAAGTCCTGCTAAAACTGCAACAGTCACTACCAATGCTGCGAGTTGGACTTTTACGAACAATGCCACCAGTTGGTTGAATGTTGTGAAAAATAATAATACGCTCAGCATTAACCCAATCAATGCGAATACAGGCACAACGGCACGTACGGCAACCATAACCGTTGCTGTCGGCGCTTTAACGGCTACTGTGACTGTTACACAGGCTGGACAACCAAATCCAGGCCCTTATCCTCCAACAGGCAACTATACTGCAACGAGGTCTCTGCGTATGTATACTAAAATACCAACTTCGTGGACCGGAAAAATAACCAGCTATGCAAACTATTGCAGTATAACTAACTTCCCGGGCGATGCAGTTTTTACCATTCGTCTTAATTATAGCAACAATAAAATTTATTTGGATGAATCAACGAATATTTGGGAAGGCTCGTTGGTTGGTGTAACTGGCACTTATGTAGCTCGTTTAACATGCGGCGTAGTTTATAATGGAGGTACTTACTCGGTTATAATGAACAATCCGGTTGAAATTCCATATAACACCACTACCCGCATTTTGGATTTCACCAAAACGGTTAATATCAATTTCGGTGGTACCATTGGCACTGTTAATAATCTCGCGCTTTATGTAGGTATTCTGTATTATCCGAAATCTGGTTCTGGAACTGCTTATTGGCACGACGCCGCCTCCGGCATCAAACTTACAATAACGCCTTCCGCATCGGTTTCGGCTTTCAGTGACGATTTAATTTCGGAACCAGTGACCACTTCTAACAGTGTACTGTCCATTGATGTATCGAAATTGATTCCATTAGAAGGAACGGTACGCGGGACAATAAATAAGTAAATAATTGCATTTTCACCCTTTAGGGTGATTGACACGTATTTTTTTAAACTGTATTTTTGCAGCGAAATGTATATCAGAAACCAAAAACAGTATCAACCGCTCCGAAAGGGGCACAAAACAAATTTATCATGAAGTACTTAAACAAATTAAAAACCAAAACCAAAGCCACACACAGCTGGCTGAAATCTGCCGGGGCAACTTTTGCCACAGTAGCAACGGTGATGTTGTGCATGACCGTAACGGGATGTAAAAAGGAAGAGGAAGGGAAAACTTCCGGCGCCATCAATTACAAAGGAGATGTTTACACGGTAAGCATCGGAGAAATCGAAACTGCCGAAGCAGGATATATCTCCATTGAATTGTTGGGGAATATGAAAGGATATGTGGAAATCGTAAAAGGAGGAATGATACCCGATTTAGGGATGAGAATCCTTGTTGATGGCAGAACTCTGGAATACGAAAGTGGGAGCATATCTCCAAATGGACGTTATGTGTATTACTTTAAAACGACCAAAAAACCTGAAAAAATAATCGTTTACAGTAACGATGACGGTAAAGCGACCCTCACGTTTGACGGGAAAAGTAAAAAACTGATCAAATAATTCACATCCGATCAAAAATTATTTACGCCGAAACAATTGATTATCAATACAAAACCTGCCAGAAGCCAGGTCGTTATTCGCCGTTCATCATTCATTTTAATACGTTCATCAAAAATATCAATTTTTCACCCTAAAGGGTGATTGACAAGTCAAAAATGAAGTGTAATTTTGCAGAATAATTATTTAGTAAATTTTAAATTAATATCAAATATCTTAAACAAAACAAGTAACCATTAAATTTTTTTTATCATGAAAAACAGTAAATTTTATCAGTCAATGCTTGTAATAATTGCAAGCGCAATGTTTTTTACCGCGTGTAAAAAACCAAAAGAAGATGAGTTGGCGGTAACGTCTCCCAATCTTGTATCGGGCAGTCTTGTATTTAATGCAGACGATGGTGTTCCACAATCAGTAGAAGTGTCAACCAATGTTAATGCCTGGGAAGTGACCAAATCTGCTGACTGGATCAAAACAGGCAGAACCAGTAAAGATTTTTCAGTCAGTGTTGAAAAATACACCGACACGAACCAGGATCGTACCGGACAAGTCACCGTTACTGCCGGAAATGCTAAACCGGTATCTGTTACCGTTACACAAAAGAAAGCCAAAAAGAACACGCTAACGGTTGATTTGTCATCACTTAATTTTACCGCAAGCCAAACCGGTTTTAAAGATGTAACGATCACTACCGACGCCGAAAGTTGGGATGCTACCTCCACCGCTACCTGGTTTTCTATCCAAAAGCAGGACAAAACGCTCAAGGTTACCGTAAATGCGCTCAATAGAAGCGCTGAACCGCGGACTTCAGATATTACCGTTACGGCAGGAAATGCCGATCCGGTGAAAGTGACCGTCAATCAGGATCTTACCAGAAACACGTTAGAGGTTGCCCCTAAGCTTTTATATTATCCAGAAGGCGTAACTGGCACTAAATCTGCAAACGTCGTCACTGACGCCGATGATTGGGTATTTACTGGAGCTCCCTTATGGTTAGATGTAAATAAGCAGGGAAATAAGCTCGAAGTAACTCCAAAAGGCCCGAATACAGGCGAATCGGAGCGTACTGCCGAAATCACCGTAATAGCCGGCAATGCGATTCCGGTTGTTGTGACTGTTATTCAAGAGCGGGTTCCACCAATATTCTTAAGGGTCAATCCTGCATCTCTTTTATATGAAGCAGGACAAACCGGTAATAAAACATTAACGGTCGAAACCAATGCTGCAAGTTGGGACGCTACCAGCTCATCTGATTGGTTTACATCCCAAAAGTCAGGTAATACGATAATAGTCAACGTATCCGGTTTGAATAACGGCTCTTCGCAACGTTCCGCAAATATAACTGTCACAGCGCCAGATGCAAAAACGGTTACTGTGCCTGTTTCACAGGAACCAACACCTTATTTATCCGTTGATCCTACGACACCCATAAATTTTGGAGCCACTGAAACCAGTACTCCTAAAACAGCAACGGTTTCAACCAATGTTACAAGCTGGACTTTTAGCAACAATTCCACCAGTTGGTTGAATGTAGTAAAAAATGATAATACGCTCAGTATTAACCCAACCAGTGTGAATACAGGCACATCGCCACGTACGGCAACCATATCCATTTCTGCCACCGGTGTATCTCCGGTTACTGTGACCGTTATACAAAATGGGGATGTAAACTATTTAGAGGTAGATCCTAAATTAATTGTATTTACTGCAACTGAAACCGTTACCAAAAAAGCAACCATCGATACCGATGCTGCAAGCTGGAGCCACTCTGGAACCGCTAATTGGTTAACAATTGTAAAACAAAATAATGAGCTCAGCTTTACGCCATCCAGTCCGAATACAGGTACGACAGCACGAACGGCAACCATAACCGTTACAGCCGGTACTGCTCCTTCTGTTACTGTGACCGTTAGACAGGATCCCCCCATATCGATAACGGTCAATCCAACATCTATTTCTTATACAGCCAGTGAAACCGCTACAAAAACTGCGACGGTTACTACAACCGCTGATAGTTGGTCTTTCAGTAACAATGCCGATACTTGGCTGAATGTCGTAAAAAATAATAATATACTCAGTGTTAACCCTACCAGCGCGAATACAACCACGGCAGCACGTACGGCAACAATAACCCTTTCAGCGCCAGGCGCAACTTCGGCTACTTTGACGGTTACACAGGCGCGAGCCACATTATCAGTTTCTCCGACAACTCCAATTGCTTTTGCAGCCACCTCACCCGGTACTAAAACTGTAAATGTAACTACCACTGCTCAATCCTGGAATGCTACCTCCTCTGCCACATGGTGCAAAATCAATAATTCGGGAAATACGATCAGTATCTCTCCAGACGCGAACACAGGAGCTGCACGTTCTGCAACCATAACCGTTACTGCTCCGGGTGCAAATAATGTTACTGTGACAGTTAATCAGGATGGTAGTGGTTGCCCACTTGGACAAGGTTCGTACAGGGCGAGCGGAACCCCGTATTCGACAGCTCCATCTTCGTGGACAGGATTGTACGTACCAAGTACTGATTGTAGTGTTTATGGATTTTCAAATTTCGCAAATTTAGGCAGTGACTTTTTACTGATTATAAATAATAATTCAGGTAAATATACAGTGAATGATAACATTAGGATTGGCACATCCGGAAATTTAGATCTATATTTTGCTCCTTGTTTTCTATCAGGGTCATATTGGTATGGTTTGACAAATTGGCCAGCTACCTATAATGCTTCCAATAGAACATTGAGTTTTGGCGGGACATACAATGGTTTTCAAGTATATATAGGTCTTTGGTCACAAAATAGGAATGATAAAACCTGGACTCTTTATACAAACACATTAGTAAGAAGTCTTGTCTTTACATTAACCCCAGTATCTAATTCGTCAATGCCCGACAGCGAAATTCCTTTCCTTGAAGACATGATCAAGTTGCCTGTGAACAGCACATCGGTAATGAGGCCTGCAGGTGAAATGAAAACAGACAAAACATTAATTTTGAGTGATTTTCAAAATCAATAAACAACTTTAAACAAAACCTCTGTGCCCCTCTGCGTTTTCTCCGCGTATCTCTGCGTAACCAGTCATTACGCGGGGATGCGCAGAGAACCGCAGAGCGCCGCAGAGAAAAATACAGGATCGTTGTTCCATTATTCAGTCGTCCAGTTATTCCGTTATTCAGTTATTCAGTTATGAGACAGTTAATGCTTTTTACATCATTTTTTTGCATTGCGTTGAATTTCGCGCTCTTACCGCTTCGTGCAGAAAAAGTAGACGCTGCAAAGGCTGGAATTGTGGCGCAGCGCTATGTGCAGTCGACGGGGAGATTGCCGGCAGGCGATATGGTGCGTTTGAAACATTCTGTTACGCAGAAGCTCAGGATGAACCTTACGGCGACGGGCAAAGACGCTGTACCGGCTCAAGCGCAGGATACGGTATTTTACTATGTGTTCAGTGTAAACGAAACTGCCGGCGGCGGCTTTGTCATTGTATCGGGCGACGATGCTGTTACTCCCGTTCTGGGATATTCTGACAGCGGACGCTACGACGAAAACAACCTTTCGCCCAACTTTGTGTACTGGATGAATTACCTTCAGGATGAAATACGCTGGGCGATATCGCAAAAACTTCCGCAAAGCGAAGTCGTCAGGCAACAGTGGGATTATTACCTGAAGGGGATGATACCCGAAGCTGCCGGAGTACTGCTAATAAGTACTTCCTGGGGTCAGGGTTCCCCATACAATGATCTATGCCCGATTTATGAAGGCAATGCCCGGTCTGTTTCGGGCTGCGTAGCAACGGCAATGGCTCAAATCATGAATTATCACCGCCATCCGGCGCAGGGCAGTGGTCAAAGTACAGCTTACACTACTAAAAAAAACAAAATCAATATGCCTTCGGTAAGTTTTGCTGTGCATTATGATTGGGAAAACATGCTCAATTCCTATACCGGCGCTTCTACCTCTCAACAAAAGGAAGCTGTAGCTACCCTGATGTATCATTGCGGGTTAAGCGTGAAAATGGATTATGGCAAAAGTAGCGGAGCATACCCGGGAAATGCAGCCTGCGCAATGGCTACATATTTTGGATATGATAAAAGTATACAAATGAGATACAGGCAATATCACGACAATGCTTCATGGGAAAACATTTTAAGGGAACAGATAGATGCAGGTTTGCCTGTATTATATTCCGGTTTTGATCCTTCAGGCGGTCATGCCTTTGTTTGCGATGGATACAGGGATGACGGAACATTTCATTTCAATTGGGGATGGAATGGTTCCGAAGACGGTTATTTTGTAACTTCTGCATTAAATACCACATATTACCGTTTCAACGATGGTCAGGATATCGTCATCAATATAAAACCGGATGAAGGCGGTGTTTCCACAGGTTATGCAGTGGGAATGAGAAAGTTTTCCGTGAGCCCTGCTTCAGTTTTACCTGGTGAGCAATTTACAGTCAGTGTGGAAATACATAATGCGGGACATCTTACCATCCCGGCCGGCGATTATGGAGCCGTTTTAGTGAATGATCAGGGAGAGGTTGTAGAAACTTTTATATTTGACGACGGTACTGAATTAGAGGTAGGATATTACTTTCCACTCGATGATTATTCTTGCGAACTGCAGACTGATCAGCCGGGAAAATATAAATTAAAAGGCGCCTTCAAACCATTTGGCGGCGAGTGGGCAACCGTCCTCACCGCCTCCAACGGTATTGACTTCACTGTGTTGGGCGCAACCGTACCGGTAACCGGAGTGAGTCTGAACAAAACATCATCCACCATCTATGCCGGTAAAACAGAACAGCTTACTGCCACCGTATCGCCTGATAATGCAACCAGCAAAAACGTAACGTGGAGCAGTAGCGATACCGAAGTAGCGACGGTGAGCAGTAGCGGTCTGGTAACCGGCGTATCGGAGGGAACGTCAACCATAACCGTAATCACGGAGGATGGCGCCAGGAATGCAACCTGTCTGATCACAGTGGTTCGCCTCAGCGACAATGCCGATTTAATCGCTTTGAGCGTAAACCCGGGAACTCTTTCTGCGTCATTCAAATCCAGCATCACAGATTATACTGTTAATGTGGACAATGACGTTGATTTGATCACCATTACCGCCGAGCCGGCCGATGCTGAAGCCAGGATTTCAGGTAATGGACAGTGTTCCGTCAAGACAGGCAGCAATACTTTTAAAATTGAAGTCACCTCGCCCAATGGTACAATCACAAAAACCTATACCGTTGTAGTCGTCAGGGGACAGGTCACAACCGTTGGAGACAATCAGGGAGAACCATTGAAGACATATCCCAATCCTGCGCAAGATGAAATTACCATCAGCGGTTTGCAGGGTAGCGGCATTCTAACGCTGTTTGATGCAGCAGGCCGGCAATTGATCAGGCGTCAAATTGCCTCTCCGCAGGAAAAGATTTCTGTAAGCCATTTGCCGAAAGGATACTATGTTGTTGAGGTTGTAGAAGAAAGAAATATAAAAACGAAAAAAATATTGATAGAATAATTATTTCCAAAAAATTTGTTCATTTTTACACTTTATAGGGATTGACAGGATCAAATAAAAAATGTAATTTTGCCAAAAAATTTATTTAAAAAATACAGATATGAGACAGTTTTTAAATTTAACATCGTTTTTCTGCGTAGCGTTGATTTTTGCGCTCCTACCGCTGCAGGCAGAAAAAGTAGACGCCGGTAAAGCCGGAAGTTTAGCGCAACGTTATGTACAATCGAAGCGTGGATTGCCTGAAGGCGATCTGGTGCGTTTGAAGCATACCGCTACACAGAAACTCAAGATGAATTTGACGGCATCGGTCAGGGACGCTGTTCAGACTCATGCGCAGGACACAGCATTTTACTATGTGTTCAATGTAAGTGAAGCTGCCGGCGGCGGCTTTGTCATTGTAGCCGGCGACGACGCTGTTACCCCCGTTCTGGGCTATTCTGACAGTGGAAGCTACGACGAAAACAACCTTCCGCCCAACTTTGTATACTGGATGAATTACCTTCAGGATGAAATACGGTGGGCGATAACGCAAAAACTGCCGCAAAACGAAACTGTCAGACAACAGTGGGATGATTACCTGAACGGGAATATCATCCCCACTGCCGTATCACCACTGCTTCGAACTACCTGGAGCCAGGGCGCTCCTTACAATAATCTGTGCCCCATCTATAGCGGAAGCAACCGTTCTGTAACGGGTTGCGTTGCAACTGCTATAGCGCAAATCATGAAATATCATCAACACCCGGCAAAACCTACAGGGACAAGTCCTGCATATACTACCTCAACAAATAAGATCAGCCTTCCAGCCTTAAATCTTTCTACCGCAAGTAATTACGATTGGGCTAACATGATCAATTCTTATACTGGAACAGCTACCACTCAACAAAATAGCGCTGTAGCAACGCTAATGTACCATTGCGGGCACAGCGTAAAAATGGATTATGGTGCGAGCAGCGGGGCATACTCTTTTAACGCAGCTATCGCTTTGGCTACTTATTTCGGATATGATAAAGGTTTACAAATGAGAAAGAGGCAATATTACGACAATACCTCCTGGGATAACATTTTGAAGGGACAGATTGACGCCGGTTTGCCTGTTTATTATGCAGGCGACGGTTCTTCCGGTGGTCATGCTTTTGTTTGCGACGGATACGATAACAGCGGAAAGTTTCATTTCAACTGGGGATGGGGTGGCAGTTATGATGGATATTTTGTTTCTTCCACATTAAATCCCGGAGGTTATAGTTTCAACAATGGACAGGAACTTATCATTAATATTAAACCGAATGCAAACGGCCCTTCCACATATATTGTAGGAATGACTAAATTGTCGGCCAACCCTGTTTCAGTATCTCTCAATCAACAATTTACGATCAGTGCTGAAATAAATAATGTGGGGCATAATCCTATCCCTGCCGGAACCTATGGAGCGGCTTTGGTGAACGATAAAGATGAAATTGTAGAAACTTTTTCCTTTTTCGACGGTGCGGAATTAAGAGTGGGATATTATTATCCACTCAATAATTATTCGTGCAAACTGCAGACAGCGACGCCGGGAAAATACAAATTACGAGCCGCCTTCAAACCTGCTGGCGGCCAATGGGCAACTGTTATATCCTCACCCAACAGTATTGATTTCACTGTTGCGGGCACAACCGTACCTGTAACAGGAGTAAGCCTGAACAAAACATCATCATCCGTCAATGTCGGCAGTACCGAACAGCTCACCGCCACTGTAGCGCCCAGCAACGCTACCAACAAAAGTGTAACATGGAGCAGCAGCAACACGTCAGTGGCAACAGTGAGCAGCAACGGTCTGGTAACCGGCGTTGCTGCAGGGACATCAACCATCACCGTAACCACAGTGGATGGTGCAAAGCAAGCTACCTGTCTGATTACTGTAGTTCGTGCAGGCCTAAGCAATAATGCCAATCTAAGCGCCTTGACCGTGAACCAGAGTAGTCTTTCTCCGTCATTCAACGCAAATACTGTTTCCTATACCGTAAATGTGGCCAACAGCGTAACCAGCATTACCGTTTCGGCAACTCCGGCTGATGCTAATGCTACGGTCACAGGTACAGGAAGTCAT
>Ga0209737_10002376_pt1 | contig 13181 bp, 13 predicted proteins | sample TergutCu122P3_FD_187284 | JGI IMG/M metagenome (GOLD analysis project Ga0209737, IMG submission 187284) | Cubitermes ugandensis P3 segment gut microbial communities from Kakamega Forest, Kenya - Cu122 P3 (SPAdes) (version 2) | ecosystem: Host-associated > Arthropoda: Insects > Digestive system... | reverse complement strand
TATGCGGACAATATCCAAAGTTGTACATACTGATTTGCACGCGGTTTATCGTTGGATTAGAAAATTTGCAGAAGAAAACTATGAAAAACCAGAACCAGCATCTGATGCGATTGTAGTTGAACTTGATAAAATGTGGCATTATATTCAAAAACAAAACAAAACAAAACAAAATCTGGATATGGAAGGCTTTTTCTCGCAATACTCGTCAACTTATCGACTGGGAGTGTGGAGGGAGAGGTAATGGTACATTTTCAAAACGTTACGAACGTCTGAAAAAATGGAATGTTTCGGTCTGCGTTGCTGATGGTTGGCAGGCTTATTCGGACATCATCCCTTCCAAATCGCTCATTCAAACAAAATCTGAAACACACCTTATAGAAAGCAATAACATGCCTCAACGGCATTGGTTCGCACGCTTTAGGAGGAAAACAGTTTGCGTTTCACGATCTAAAGAAATGGTAGATCTGATTGTTGGACTTTACTCAAAATTTCACGCCAATATTAAAATTAATCATATTCATATAACTTCAAATATAATTATTTGGTCAACACGCTCTTTAAAAGAAGGTTATGCATTTTTAGTCTAACCCTTGGATGAGGATACTTTTTGTCTCATGACGCAGTTGTTTTATTTCATCCTCAGTAAAAATAATACGGATCACGATTCCATTTCCCCTTTGGAAATAATGCAACGTATTTATAAAATTCATAATATTAAGATGTTATGCCAGTGACGAGTATATTATGCTCTTCACTACCAGATTTTGGAGCGTTTTCCAATTGTGCTTTGTGCTCTTCACTCCAGCGCCGCATCATGTCAAGGACATGTTTCAGACTGTATCCGAGTTCTGTCAGTGAATATTCTACTCGTGGTGGAACCTCAGCATACGCTTTTCTGTGAACAATCCCTCTTTCTCGCATGATATCAAGGTGCTGCACCAATGTCTTTGGAGGAACGCCCAGCGAACTTTTTAAATCACCAAAGCGCTTTGGTCCTGTCAATAAGTCACGCACAATTAAGGAGTTTCGTTTATCTCCTAAACATATATATACGGCTGTTGTTTCTTTACGCTCTTCATCCCAGCTCCATATTGTGTCATGGATCAATTTCAGACTGTATCCGAGTTCTGTCAGTGAATATTCTACTCGTGGTGGAACCTCAGCATACACTTCTCTGTGAACAATCCCTTTTCCTTGCATGATACGAAGGTGTTTGACCAATGCCTTTGGGGAGATGCCCAGCAAACATTTTAAATCACCAAAGCGCTTTGGTCCTGTCAATAAGGCATGCCTAATTAAAAATTCCCATTTATTTCCTATATATTTAAGGGCTGTTTCTATAGGGCAGCTATAAAGACTTTGTTTCTTCTGGGTACCTTCAGTAATATCCCAGAATTTTCCGATAACTGCTACCACACCGTAAAGATCTACCTCAGAGACAGAACTAAGGGCTACAATATGATGCCACATGCCTGTCTGTGATTGCAGGTGAAATTCAAATTCAATATCACCATCAGGAATCTTTTTTGTGATTTCGCAGAGAACGTTCCTGCATAATTCTTGTTCATCAGGGTGAATTGCTGAGATAAACGAATCAAGAGTCTGCTTTTCATATAGCGCACTATATCTACTTGCAAACTCAGGATCAAGAGTGAAAAGGTTTGTGCCGATATTCCACGTCCACAGTCCTTCTCTAGTGTCTTCAAGTATTGAACCGAATTGGCTTTCTGTCTTTTTTCTATACTCTTCTTCAATCTCCTGCATAGAAGTGAATTTCCACAGCCTACCGTGATATAAACCATTTTTGCCAATAAGAGGAGTGGAATATCGTTCTAGTTTGGTCCCATCAACTAAAGTGATCTCATCATGCAAAGAGGATGTTTGATCATGTTGAATCTCCTCAACCAATGCACGTTGTGCATCGGCATCACGATGTGCTGCCATACATTGACTTACCCATAGTTCCCATGAGGGATTTTGTTCTAACTCCTCTCTTGAGAAATTCCATAATAAAAGGAAATTTTGATTGAAAAGCAATAAATTATTGTTTTCATCAACTATACACAAAGCACTCTCCAAATGTCCTTGACACTCACATCCACATTGGATATCATTCTTACAACATTCATTGATATGCATAATATTAATCCACCCTAAAAATTTCAGAAAAACATGTGAGATCTTCTGCTTTCCCATTTATTCAATCTTAAATTGATTCATCTGTTCTGTAATCGTTTCTGCGAGTTGTGCAGATTGAGTAGCGGTGTGTTTGAGATGATCCAATGAGGCACTAATCTCTTCAGCTGCTGCTAAATCTGTTGCCTCTTTGGCTGTATCTTGCACCATATTTCTAACTTTACTCATTGATGACCGTTAGTTTTGCTTTGATACTCTTGAATTCGAATAGATCCTTTTTTGATGGCACACTTGCTTTAGTAGTAGTCATTTTACCCAACCTCGGTAGTCATACATGGGAATATTTGACCCTGCTCACCGCTAGGCAGGCCAGAATTGGCTGGTGAAGATCGAATTTTCCAGTTGATATAGGACATTTTTTGCGAATATTCAGGTTACATTGCTTTAGAAAAGGTACTGTATAAACGATCCTTTATGAGCTTAACCTTTTAGGCGTATATCTGATCCCATATTATTAATATTTTCGCTAATTTTGTTTTATTTCTATTTTCAAATAAAGTAGCTCGAAAAGGATCCTTTATGAGATATTCTGACATAAAATATTTAATTCATGCAATTAATCTATCCATTAATAATGTACAATTGTGCAACTTTTTGTACATTTCACAAAAAGTCTCTTACCTAACATTCGCCTGAAACGCAGCAATTGCATCTAAAACCACTGTCCCATACATCTTGAGCTTATGCTCACCAATGCCCCAGATATTGATGAGATCATGAGTATTTCGGGGACGTTTCTGCGCTATCTCCTGCAACGTTCGATTGGAGAAGATCTGATAGGGAGGAATTTCCTCATAATCTGCGATATCTTTTCGAATTTCACACAATTGGCGATATAATGCCTCATCATATTGACTCCGCAATCCATCTTCACGCTCTGTCGTCTTTGTGGTAAGAAGAGGAGCCTGAAACTCTGGCTCTGCAAGCCGCACACAAATCTCTTTTTTAAGTGCAGCTTGTGTCTTTGCATTACAGAGCACAACAGGATACTGAGCATTATTACTCGTCAGATATCCAGAGTAGATCAACTCTTTAATCCAAAAAATCCACTCTGGCTTCTTTGCAAACTTCCCTGCTCCAAACACAGGAAGGGTATCATGTTCCCGCAATTTTATCTTCTCTGTTGCGATACCACTCATCATATCAGCGAGATACGACACCCCATAAGGATGCTCTAATGCGTGAATACATGCTGCAAGATGGGAAAGTATTTCATAACCATCAACTGTCTTGATTCCCTGCTTACAGTTGTCACAGGAATCACAGGAAATTTCATTAAAATTCTCACCAAAATACGTCAAAAGCACAGTACGCCTGCATGATCGTGTCTCACAATATCCAAGCATGTCATTGAGCCGTTTAAACCCAATCTGGCGCTCAACTCCATCTGGAAGCTTTCGAAGTAGACCTTCTATCTTTTTGAAATCGCCTCGAGTGTAAAGAAGCATACAAATGGCTGGATCTCCATCACGCCCAGCTCTTCCAGTCTCTTGATAGTAATTTTCAACACTCTTTGGGAGATCATAATGAATGACATATCTCACATCTGGCTTATCAATGCCCATTCCAAATGCAATTGTTGCGACAATCACACGAATATCGTCACGCAAAAATTGCTCATGAGTACTGCTTCGAACAGAAGGAGGGAGATCAGCATGATAGGCACGAGCTTCTATTCCGTTTTTCTGCAACAGTGCAGTTAATGTGTTAACCTGCTTCTTTGAAAAGCAGTATATGATACCAGGCTCATTCTTATGTTGTGACACAAAGTCCATCACCTGACGATCAGGGTTTGCTTTTTCACAGATCTCATATGTAAGATTCTGACGGTTAAAGCTCCCAATATATATTGCAGGATCGTGTAGGTTCAGTTCAGTAATAATATCAGAGCGAACAGATGGTGTTGCAGTTGCAGTAAGAGCAATGATTGGAATATGCGGGAAAGACTTCCTGATAACTGAGAGTTTCCGATACTCAGGACGAAACTCATGTCCCCATTGAGATATACAATGTGCCTCATCAATTGCAAACAGGTTTATTGGAACGGATCGTAAAAATTCAATAAATCCTGGTGCCAATAGACGCTCTGGAGAGATATACAGAATCTTCAGCTCCCCACTTAGAATATCTTTTTCAATGGAGCGCCTTCGATCAGAAGATAATGTACTGTTCAGATATGCGGCAGAAACCCCATTCTCACACAGACCATCCACCTGATCCTTCATAAGTGAAATCAGAGGTGAGATAACAACACACAGTCCCTCTTTTGCAAGTGCTGGAATCTGGTAACAGATCGATTTTCCGCCACCTGTTGCAATAACACCAAGCACGTCCTGCCCACGTAAAATTGAATCAATAATATCAGCCTGATGTCGTCTAAAACCCGGATATCCAAAGTATCGCTGAAGAAGTATCTTTGGGGAGGGGCTATTCATTAGTATCTATTCGCTTTTCAAGTAGAAATAGATCAGGTCATACTGTACAATATTATCTTGTTCCAACCAAATGGACCTGAAATATTGTACATTGTGCATTACATAATTGTCAATTGTTACAACTGTACATATACTCACATGAAAAAAATGTGCAATTGACGTAGAGGCGCATCTTACTTCTTTTGTGAACATGAGGACCTCATATCAAATCACAATTTCACTAAATTAAGGATATAATTGAAAAATAAGCCTAAATAAAATAATTTTGGCACTTTAAAAAACATCTTATATTCACTTTTTTTTACATTATATGACAGTTGCCTCCAAATATGGAATTAAAAATTTTCACTAATTAAAAATTAGTTCCATACGCTTTGGTTTTTTTCACGCGCTATCAAAAAGCAGATGAAACCTTTCTAATCGTATTTAAAAGAATTGGCTTGGAATACAAAACTATTAATAACGTTCTTGAAGACAATACTATAACCACAAAGAGTATAACTTACGGTACATTCAAGTTATAGCTCAATGTGTGTGGTATCAACTTCATATTACTCTTGTGTTTGCTGAATACATACACGCAGGAGACTTACGTTTATGGAAGAGATTGTATTAGGCATTGGAATTACTGCATTAGCAGGAGCTCTTGCAACGATAGCCGGTGCTGCAGAAGATACTGAATCTGATATCGGATCACAGGGTGATCCAAACTCACAGGTTCAGCTGGCCCCCCAGATGGGATACATTCATCGTATCTTTAACAAGGCAATCGCCGGTGAGCCGCCAGCATATGCTGCATGGTGTGCAATCGGAGCAGGTGTTGCATGGGCCTTTTTGCAGATCGGATATAATCCGGCACTTGCTGTCATTCTTGGCTCAACAGTAGCAGTATTCGTCCAGGGTATCTACAGTATATCAGGATATCTCGGACGTACAGCAAGTTTAGCAAAGTTCGAACAGCCCGTGTATATCGATATCATCAAATCACTGCTTTCAGTGACGATGGCACATGCATTTGTTGCAATATTTTGTACTGTTGCTATGTGTTATCTCATGGCAACGGCACTTGAAGGGCAAGCATTTGCACTCCCGCTACTGGGACTGCTATGGGGGCTTGCGCTTGGTGCAGCAGGATCGGCAACTGGAAATCCTTTCTATGGAAAAGAACGCCAGTATCAGAACCAGAACTTCGGGGCTGGTGTGCCAATCTCTGCATCAGGTAATATCGTTCGATATGCAGAAGCTGGAGAGCGTTCATCGCTTGACAATGGATGGTTTACGACTAAATTTGCTGGCCCTGCATCGGGTATCTGTTTTGGATTGATTGTGTTTTTTGAACTCTGGCGAAAAGTGCTCTTTACAGATTCACTCGGTGGGTGGGGTGCAATTGTTGCCGGAATCGTGCTCATTCTCATCTTCACAGCCATCAATCTGTGGGTAGAGAAGTGGGGACGCGATACATACGGTCCATACACTAGCGAGGAGGCATCATCATGAGTGCTCTTGGTGGAAAAGCAGCAGGCGGAGAAGGAATGAACTGGCAGGGAACTGCTATCGGTCTTGTAATCGTTATCATCTCTCTTGGCATTGCAGCTTTCTTTAACTCAGCATACCAAGTAGATCTTCTTATTCCGCTCTTTGGAATCATTATTGGTGGATCGCTCATCGGATTTGGTGTTCACTTCGTTCCAGTCGGTGGTGCACCAGCTGCAATGGGTCAAGCCCCTGGTATCGCAACAGGTGTTGCCATGCTTGCAGCAGGAGCTGGACTTGCCGGTCTCTTTGCAGGTGCATGGGCATACTCAGTAACTGGTGACTTCATTATCGCAATATTCAGCGGCGCAGTTGGTGGCGGTATGATGATGTCAATTACCTGTCTCATGGTCAACTTGACATATATATTTGCCATGGGTGTGCCAGCAGCATCAGGAAAAATTGACAAAGATCCAATTACTGGATATACTTTCCCAGAATACAAATCCCAAGGTACAGAAGGACATGGACTGCCATTCATCTCTTATGTTGGTGGCGTTATTGGAGGACTCATCGCAGGACTTGGTGGAACACTCATCTACGTTAAACTGCTTGACGTCTACACAGCAGGTCTTTCCATGATGTTTGAAGCATCAACAGAAGCAATAACACCTCTTGCAGTATCACTAGCAGGAGTCCTTGCAATTGGATTCTTCCTGATAAACGCAGTTCTGTCAGCATATAATATTACAGGAACCATCGAGGGACCACATGACCCCAAGTTCAAGCGTGTTCCACGTGCAATCGTTGGATGTGCCGTGGCATCAGCATTCTGCGGGCTTATCTCGATCCTGATCGTCGCATTATGAGGGAATTAACAAATGACAGCTAAAATCGAAGCATCATCAGGTGGAATGCCACATAATACCATCATGATGTACGGCCTTATTGTGTCAGTTGTGTGTATTTACTTAACATACATCAATCAAGTGACTGGCACACAATGGTTTGCATTCATGGGAGGTATTGGAGCAATTGCAGCACTCTGGTGGGGATCTAACACGATCAAACATCTGTGTAGTTATGGTCTTGGAACTGGTGTGCCATCTGCTGGTATGATAGCATTTGGAACTGGGGCAATTGCTATGGTCTTTGCAACCAAGTTCGGTATTGCAACACCAATTGTCGCAGTTATTGTTGCAGGTATCATTGGTGCAGTTATCGGCTACATCGCAAACTCGATCGTCAACATGAATATCCCTGTCATGGTCATGTCCTTGTGTGAGATGGCAATTGTTGGGGCATTAACAATGCTCGGCTTTGTAGCCATGTGTGCAGGTTCATTTGCATTCAATGACCTCGTTGTAGGACCAAGCACAGAAGCCATCATGACAGTAATTCCAGGTCTTGGAGTCCTTATTCAGGCTAATCCAGTCTTTGGTGCATCACTTATCGGTGGCAGTCTCCTTGCAGTAATCTTCATGCTTGGAGCAATGGCAATACAGCACCCATTCAATGCATGCCTTGGACCAAATGAGAGCCAGGATCGAACACTCATGCTTGCAGCAGAAGTTGGCTTCCTGTCTATGATCGTTGTTGCAATCATGTCATATGCATTCATTGACGGAATAAGCGCAACAATAGCACTCATCGTTGCACTTCTTGGATGGAAGTACACCTACAAGAAATACATCGAGCTTTCAAAGCGTGACGCATTCATGTGGCTTGATTCAAAACCAATCAGAGAGGTTGGAGGTAAGTAACTATGTCATGGATTCCAGTACTTCCAGAATTTGGGCTTGGATGTGATGTATTCACCGGCTTTGTGACCTCACAGGGTGAATCACTCGGGCCTGTCATTGAACAGGTCAACAAGCTCGACAAAGTTGCAGATGACATTGTCAACATGCTTTCCGGTGAGGGCACATTACTCGCATCGTTTCCGAACAGAGAAAAGTCCCTGGTCTATGCTGGTGGCATAACAGCCATGTGGTATGGGTTAGCAATTGGACTTGCGATTGCAGGCATTATCGCACTTGCGGTGATGTAAGGAGGATCAAATGGCTGAAAAGAAAGCACCAGCGGCCGGCTGGCCAGTTGTTCAAGGAGATTTCCATACTGGAAGTCCCGAGAGCCCGGTTGCAGTTATTACCATGGGATCCCACCTTGACGAACAGGCAATTTGTGATGCCGGTGCTGCAATCTGCGGTTCATGTAAGACTGAAAACCTCGGTATTGAGAAAATTCTTGCAAACATTATTTCAAATCCAAATATCAGATTCGTCCTGACATGTGGTACTGAAGTCAAGGGTCACCTATCAGGTCAGAGTATAGCTGCTCTGCATCAAAACGGCCTTGACGGTGGTAAGATCGTTGGTTCAAAGGGAGCAATTCCCTTTATCGAGAACCTGACATCCGAACATGTCAAACGGTTCCAGGATCAGGTCGAAATCGTCGATATCATGGAGTCTGAAGATGTTGGAGCAATATCTGCAAAGATCAAGGAACTTGTTGCCAGGGATCCCGGTGCAATCGCAGATGCTCCAATGATCGTTGAATTAAGTGAGGACAGTGGCTCAGGTACAGGTGACAGTGATGGAGAAATTCGTCCAATGTCAGCTGAACTTGCCCTGATTCACGCTCGTATGAAGACGATTCAGATGATGATAACCAATATTGGATATCGAGACCGGTTTGCAGCAGGTGTATACGGAGGAAAAGTTGAGGGACTTATGATTGGTCTCATCGTTTCATTCGTGATCGTTGGATTCATACTTGGAGGATTCTAAGATGACAGATGATAAAGGAAGTGGCTCAATCCGCATGACTGCAATTGTAGAGATGGTTGATGAGATGAGCTACAAGGGTCAGATTCTTGCACGAACCAATAAGCTCGAGTCCGGTATTATGGATTCAGGTCTCATAGGATTTGGCGCAGGTCTGCTTATTGCACTGTTCATGATCATTCCCTTCATAATGGGGGCGATCTGATATGGCAGATGCAGCAGCAGGCTGGCCAGTTGTCCAGGGTGATTTCCATGTTGGAGATTCAAAGAGTGCAGTTGCCGTCGTAACAATGGGTTCACACCTTGACGAACAGGCAATCTGTGACGCCGGGGCAGCCCTTTGTGGTTCATGTAAGACTGAGAACCTCGGTATTGAGAAGATTCTTGCAAACATTATTTCAAATCCAAATATCAGGTACGTCCTGACATGTGGTACTGAAGTCAAAGGTCATCTGTCAGGTCAGAGTATAGCCGCTCTGCACCAAAACGGCCTTGACGGTGGTAAGATCGTTGGTTCAAAGGGAGCAATTCCCTTTATCGAGAACCTAACATCCGAACATGTCAAACGATTTCAGGACCAGGTCGAGATCGTAGATATTATGGAATCTGAGGATGTCGGTGCCATCTCCGCAAAGGTTAAAGAACTCAATGCAAAAGGAACGGGGGCATTCGACCAAGCTCCAATAGTCATTGAGCTTAGCGAAGGTGGTTCTGGTGGTGGCGGTGCAGCAGTAAGTGCGGCAGCAAGCCCACAGTTCCTTGAGATTGAAGAGAAATTAAACGCAATTGAGAAAAAAATCGAATTCGCTGACGCAGAGATTGCACAGCGTGTCGGTCGTAAGATCGGTCGAGACATTGGTATTCTGTACGGTATCGTAGCAGGGCTTATGGCCTATATTCTGATTACCGGATTACTGTAATACAGATTTAAGGCGACAATATTAGAGGTGTATTCAAATGTTCAAGTTTGAAAAGGAACAGACTGTCCTTGATTTCAATGGATATAAGATTGGAGGCCAGCCTGGAGAATTTCCACGTGTGCTTGGTGCGTCCATCTTTTACAATAAGCATGAGACCGTCATTGACGAGCATACAGGAAAAATCGACAAACCCCGTGCAGAAGCACTGTGGAATCGCTGTGTTGAACTGTATGAAGAGACTGGAAACTGGTATTTCTGTCAGATCATTGCAGAATTTGGTGAAGCATTTGACAGCTACTTAAGCTGGTTTACTGAGATCGATGATGAATTCCCATTCCTGATGGATTCATCTGCTCCAGAAGCACTGGCACATGCATGTCAATATGTTACAGAAGTCGGTATTGCAGACCGTGCAGTGTACAACTCAATTAACGGTTCTATTGGACCTGAGAATATTGAAGCACTGAAGAAGAGCGATGTAAGCTCAGCAATTGTGCTTGCATTCAACCCAGGTGACCCAAGTGTCCGTGGCCGTGAGCAGGTACTGACTCAGGGTGGTGTTGCAGGTCAGACTATGTCTATGCTCGACATTGCAGCAGAATGTGGTATTACCCGTCCAATTCTGGACACTGCAGCAACTCCACTCGGTCTTGGTTCTGGTGGCTCATTCCGTGAAATTCTTGCATGTAAAGCAATTCACGGACTGCCAACCGGTGGTGCATATCACAATATGACTGTTTCCTGGACCTGGTTGAAACGCTGGAGAAAGAACGGTCTAAACGACAGATACGCAAACTCAGGTGTCCTGTTAGAACAGATGGGACACCATCACTTCGGTGGTCTTGAAGGTATACGCCAGGCAGCATGGTCTGCTCCTGATGTTGGCTGTAACATTATGGCAGCAACGCTTGGTGCAGATCTTCTGATGTTTGGACCTATCGAGAACTGTGAAGCAGCAGCAACTTCTGCAGCATTCTGTGATATTGTGCTTGCAGAGACTCTTCGCGAGCTTGGTGGCGATATCGGCACAGACAAGCACGCTATCAAGATGTTAATCTAAGTTACCACACACATTTTACCCTTTTTTTCGTACGTTTGATGTATCCACAATTCAAAACAGACTAAAGCAATACTTATGGCGAGTTTCATCCCCAATTTGAGCTAAAATCTGTTCATGGAATAGGATATTAATGCCTTAGCATGTAGGCCTAAATGAGTCCATATGGTAATATTATGCGCCATAGTGATTAAATACAGAAACACAAAATGTGACGATTTAAAGGAGGTTAATGCCCTCATTCTTATGACCAATAGGGGTAAACGTTGGACGATAGTGTTTAATGCGAGAGATAGATCCTGTCTTGTTTGAGCAAATTCAGTGGTATCAACAAATTCCCACACTCTTCCACGATATAAGCCATATTGATCAATAATAGGAGTGGAGTGTCGTTTCATTATAGTGCCATCAACGTGAACGATCTCATCATCAAAACTGCGGCTTTGATCATTGAGAATTTCTGAAATTGCATTAGCTTGTACATCGGGATCACGATGTGCTGCAATACATCGTGCATGCCTATATTCCCAAGTGGGATTTTGTTCTAACTCCTCTCTGTTAAACCTCCAGTGAACAAGAAATTTCTGATTGAAATTCAGTATATTGTAGGACTTACGCAGTCAGGTAATTCATAAGAAAGATCTAAATACTTATATATAAATATATTATTGTGCCACCTGCTGCTCCTTTGTGTGCGTGCGATTACATCAATTTCCTCGTCGCTGCTCAATGCGATGTTTCGTGCGTCAAAACTGCTGAATATTTTTCTCCTAATGGAGTGGTTATGAGCCACGACTCGTTTAATCGCTTCCTGACAAAACAGTCCTTACCCCCAGAAACGTTGTGGTGCGAAGTTGAGCCATTTGTAGAACGCCGTACTGGCTGGCTGATTGTGGATGACACTGTTTTGGACAAAGTTTCCTCTGAAAAGATTGAATTGACCTATTTTCAGTGGAGTGGCAACCACCATAAAGTCATCAAAGGTATTGGTCTCATCACGTTGGTTTGGACCGACGGAACAAATACATTTCCTGTTGACTACCGAATTTATGACAAAGATGGTGACAATTTTTCAAAGAACGATCATCTCCGTTCTATGTTGCAAACCGCAAATGACAGAGGTTTTGTGCCGTATTTCGTTATGTTTGACAGTTGGTACTCATGCAATAAAAGCCTTAAATTCATTCAAAATAGGAGTTACGCACTTCGGTCTAAAAAATCATCAGAGCGCATACAATTCTAATTTATGATCATATTATTCAGACGAAATCATTGGTCTTATTCTTTCGGTTGAAAATCCTCTTTTTTCATAACGCCTTGTATTTAAGGACTGTCTCATGAAGAATTAGGTGGATATATTGTGAGTGATGAAAACATGAATGAACAATTCACAAACTTAAATCTGTTCGCATAATATATTAATGTTTTCGTCAAAATACGCAACTGCGTAACTCCTATCAAAAGTTAGGGTGGAGATTTTTCACTCGCATCAAGAAGAATCGGCAGGTAAATCCAGATAAAACAGGGAATATACCAGTCTCTTCTTTGGTTATTCCAGATGATGGAATAGTTGTTCATATGAAAGAATATGGCTTCGTCAAGGTCTTTCGTTCAAAGAACAAAGCAGGAAGAGACAGATACTGGATAACAAACTGCTTTGAGGTAGATTATATGGGCAGGAAGAATCTTCAAGCAATTTGGTGGGCAATAGAGAACTATCACAGAGCATTGAAAGAAACCTGTGGTGTAGTAGAAGTGTAAAATCAGAAAGGAATTGGGGCAGCGAAACCATATTAATTGTTCATTGAGGACATTCCCATAGAAACGGTTTGTAAGATCACCGGCCTGAACAAAACTGATTTAACTGACTAATTCTGCCAACTGGAAAGCATCCTCTCTCCAGGTGATAGATAAGAAGGAAATGACACCTCTGATTGTTAAATAGTAATCAGAGGCAGAACCATTGGCTGATAGCGTTACGCTATCCATGCCTAAATCTCTGAACAGTTTACCCTTGGGTTTTGGAGCACCGTGAATAGTTGCCATGATACACAAATCTACAACAAAAGAGTATAGCCCGAAGCAGATTCGAACTGCTGTCGCAAGGTCCAGAGCCTCACATGATTGACCTCTACACTATCGGGCTTCTTGCCCTATTACATGTGTCAGATCCAATATATAAAGATTTTGTAACTATTCAGCCCCTAAATTCCTTATCAGAATCTGTTTAGCTGCCGCTAATGCTTTCAATGCTGCAAATACTGAGCACTCGTTCTTTTTCATTGTTGAAATATATCCCCTTAATCTGGCAAAC
>Ga0209737_10002375_pt1 | contig 13182 bp, 7 predicted proteins | sample TergutCu122P3_FD_187284 | JGI IMG/M metagenome (GOLD analysis project Ga0209737, IMG submission 187284) | Cubitermes ugandensis P3 segment gut microbial communities from Kakamega Forest, Kenya - Cu122 P3 (SPAdes) (version 2) | ecosystem: Host-associated > Arthropoda: Insects > Digestive system >... | reverse complement strand
CAGCCCCTACACAGATTGTTCTTATTCCACCATTTTCACCATCGAAAAAATATTACACCCCCATTTTCAAACTTTTAACTCACAAGATATTATACCAAACATCTCCCGCGTCTCCGTATTTTGGATTTTTCCCTCCAACGCAAAAAAAGACTGCCCGCAAATTTCGGACAGTCTTTTTGCATAGAATGTGTTGTTTTGTTTTCTTGAATTATTCAGAAATCATTTCTGTCGAATAGTTGTTCCATTTCGGCGAAGTCCAGCCGCTTGCGCCTTTATTGAAATAAATTTTGAATTCATGATGGGTATAACCGAAAGCGTTATCCGCAAAATTTGCAGGGGCGTTTCCTTCGAAATATGCGCTTTTTAGATTTCCGCAGAAACCAAAAGCATAGATCCCTATGGAATTAACTTTGCTTGGTATTACGATGCTCGACAAATTTGATCCCTCAAACGCACTCCTTCCGATAAAAGTCACTTCGGCGGGAATTTTGATTTCGGTTATGTCGCGCAAATATGAAAATGCGTATTCGCCTATGTACGTCAGTTTGTCGGGAAGCGTCACGCTTTTGAACTTTTTGCCGTCAAAAACTCTGTTGCCGATTTTGGTGACAGGTTTGCCTTCGATGTATGACGGTATCACCACTTTTTCGGAGTTTCCGGTGTATCCTGTTATCGTGACTGCGTCGCTTTCGATTGAATATTTAAAATCAATCAATGGAGTTGTTTCGTTTGCAGGAATTTCCGATATGAGATTGTCCTTGATTGTGATATCGGATATTGTCGCCGGGCAATACCAGGTGCGAACACCGATGTATCCTTCTAAGAAGGTTGAATTGTTCCCGGCTATATCAAATATCAATTTGTCGTCAATATACACTTTCATGTTTTTGCCCGAAGCGATTATCGCAACTTTATATCCCACTTCGGGTTTTATCCCGCAGTCCACGCTACCGCTCACGTTGGGGCCATACAGTCTTACACAACCGTCGCCGGGATATAGGCCTACATAATAGCTTTTTCCGTGTAAATTATCGTTTACGTCGTCCTGCACCCTCCACATAAGCCCCGCGTCGCCGCTCGCACTGCCGTTGGATTGTTCTTTTGGCGTAACGGTCGCCGTGTACATAAAGTCTTTATATTTGATGCTTTTGTCCAAAGCGTACGAATGTCCGCCGGCAGTGGTTAGTTTGCCGTTTTCGTCAACCCAGGAACCTTGATAATTCGTCCATGTTCTATCGGTAATTGGCTCTTCCGGGATATTTTCATTTAATGACCCTGCCAATTCATCACTGGCATAGTTTAATACGGTAGAAAGCGGTTTGCCTACTCCAATATGCACAAATCCATCGCCTACATAGAGGTAATTCGCATTGGCATTATTTTTATTTGGCGTTCCCGTGTAACTTTTAATTATTTCTTTTTCGATCAATATTTTTTGAGCCACTTTGAATACATCATTTGACACTCCATGTTGATAAGTTCCGGTGTTGGCTATATAAATATCAGCTACTGTTCCCCATGTATGGTTTGACCAATTTGTATATCCCGCAATACCACCAGGATTACGACCTTGACGAGTTTCCCATGATTGGCATCTAAATCCAGAAGTTACATATATACTTTTATTGTTAAAATTGCTTTTGATTTCTTCCAAAATATCAACTAAAAGCATGGATACATATATTTTAGGACACCCGCATGGACAAGCAAATTCGGAAACTTTAAAATTTGCACTTAATTGGTAATTCATGTCAGTTGTTCTTGAAAAAGTTTTTATTCTTAAATCACCACTTCCTAAGGGCGAAGAATCGTTTTTTTGAACTATATCAACCGGTATCTGCAGCGGTAAACGAATACTGATTTGTTCTATTCCGTTTACTCCTGTGTCAACGCATGCCCAAACCACTATTTGATATTTGCCCAAAGGCAAATCTTTTGTGTTGAATATTACGTTTTCAATCGAAATATGGCTGTTGTATAAATTATCCAATGATTTTGATATTCCGACGGAAATATCACTGCTGTTCACGATATCAAGCCATACTTTGGTTATTTTTCCGTCCGAACGCACCGCACCAGAATTTAAACGCAATTCATTGCCTTGAGTTATTTCATACTTGTTATGACCAATACCCGAAACAAGGTCCAAATATAAATCCACTATTTTGATTTTAAATGTACATATCTGTTTTCCTGGATTGGACGTATTAGCTGCGTAGACATAAACTGTATATACTCCGACAGGCAAAATTTTGGTATTCAATGTTTTGTTTTCAAATGATGCTGTTGTGCTCGAAATTGACGCTTCCGCCTCCATATTGCTCCAGCCGTCAACATGGGCATAAACTCTTCTTAAATTTTCGGATTTTATAATCATATTTGTTGGAAATTTAAAATTTCCGCCCTTGGGGACATTGATTACAATCCCTTCTGTTATCACGCCCGTTATTGTTATTATATCAGATTTTTGCGGTTTTTCTTTGAATATTGCTTGAAGCGTTCTGGCTGAGGAAACGGTAAAAGTATAGTTTTCGTTTGTACTGACTTTTGTGCCGTTTTCATACCAGCCTTCAAATTCCCAACCGCTGTTTGGCGTTGCTTTTAGTGTTATTTTTGACCCTTCATCGTATGTACCGCCACCGACAACAGTGCCTCCGTTACTTGGTGATACAGTAGTACTGATTTTGTAAGTTATTCCCTTAACATAAACATCCTTTGCTGTCCCTTCGCCTGTGCCATATCTGTTGACTGCATAGGCTCTGTATGTGTATGTGTCGGCATTCGGCACTTTGAAAGTCGCCGTATATGATGTATTTTTTCCTATTGGAGACGCTTTCACGAATACAGTCGTATTGACGCTTTTTCTTGTAGGGTCGCGAATCCACCAACCAGCTTCGGTAATAGGTGCGCCGCCGTCCGCCGTGATGTTCATTTTAAGCGTTATCGTATCCCCGCTGACAGAAGCTTCTTGTGTTGTGACTGCCGGAGGCATAAGCGTCAAATCGACATAGCCGCTGTCCATTGCATCCCCGTAAACAGTTATTCCGTATGCTCTGATGCGGTACGTGCCGGTTGCTGGAAACTTGTAGCTTTTTTCATAGATTTTGCCGTCGCTGGCTTTTTTGTCGAATGTTCCAGTCATCCTCACTTGATCACGGAATTTATTGTCGGCTACGCCATTTGTTAGCGAGGCTATATGGAATCCGATTTCCTTGCAAGGCTTGTCTCCGCCAAAGGCTTCGATTTGCATGCGGAGATTAAAAGTGAATCCGCTTATATATACAGCGGATAAAGTTTTTACTTTCGGAGCAGCAGCAGAAACTGTCATCGGTATCACAGAAATCATAGTCAATATCATAATAAATGTCAGTAATGTGCTGATGATTCTTTTTGTTGTTTTCATGTTTTTCCCTCTTTCTTTAATAATAGTTTTGTTTAGGTTTGTTTTTACAAAATTGAACTGTATATTCTTGCTAGCCGTAATCAATTTTTTTCATTTTGTTCACCTCCTCCAATTTTTTGTTTTATAGTTGCTTAACCCCAAAAAGCATACCATGCAGCGGCGCTTGCGTTTCTTGCCGCACTTGCGCTGTTTGCAGCAGCTTCTTGTGCAAGTTCACGGGTTTTTTGGGCTTCATCCTGAAGTGTTGCCCGGTGCGCGTCGGTTTTCCATGAAGCGACGCATTCTTTCCATATCGAGGCCTCCATGTTGCGGATATAATTCACCATGCTTTCAAGAATAACCGAATGACGGTAATCGGACGGGACAAGTTCTACCTGCGAATTACATAGCGTATTTTTGAAATAAGCTGAAATCCTGTCATCGATTCTGAAATATTCGTTCTGCCATATTCTCTTTTTTTTATCGTTTAATATTTTTTTGCCAGATAATAAATGTCGCGTGCTATTATGAACGGCGTTACGAGTAATCCTATGATGGCGCCTACGAGCAGTAAGCCCCCCAGGGTGAAAAACAGTATGGCTATGCCCAATTTTTGTACCACCAAATGTATGCCAAAAACCATGCTGCCAACCCCGTAAATCATCATCACGCCGACAATCGGAATTACTATTATAGCTTCCAAAATACCAAGTGACGGTGCGCCTCCGTTCCCAAAAGCGATTAACGAAGCAAGAATTGTGCCCACGATTCCGGGAATCAAAAACCATTTTAAGTTTGCTTTTGCCCTTTCCTTTTTTTCCAATAGTTCGTAGTTGATGCTTTCATTGACAGTTTCTGCGTAGTTCATGTTTGCTTCCTCCTAAATTTTTAATTAATTGATTTTTGTTTTTTTGTTTGTGATTATATTATGCCAAATATATACTCCGTTTCCGTATTTTGGATTTTTCCAGGATCTGTTATTTCCTGACATATTCTCGAAGGTCGATTATTATCGAATCGACTTTTATTTCAAAGTAATAGGGACCAATTTTGTTGCCGGGTGGATTGGATTCATTTTTCGTTATTGTGATCAAATCTCCCTCTATTTCATATGTACCATCAAATTTTTCGTTATTATTTGTGACATACACACGGTTGTTTTCGTAGAACGAATAATATTCCATATTTTTAAACGAATATGTGCCGTTCAAAATAAAATCCTTTTCCCCGCCGTTTGAATATAGAACATAGGTTTTTTCGTCATCTGAAAAAGATTTTTTGTCGTCAGCGAAAATAAATTCCTTTTCCACGTAAGTATCAAATAAAAATAATTCGAGTATCAATTTTTTTCCATTTGTTTTGTATTTCCCTATCAATCCAGCACTATCGGATAATTCGCCGTTTTTTCCAAATAACCAGCAATCCTGCGGATTGGCTTCATTTATGTATTTACCAGTTATGGGAATGTGCAATTCTCTGCTATCGCAAGCAGATATCACGGAAGCAGTCAAAATTAAAACGGTCATGAGCAATAAAAAAGTTAATGTTTTTTTCATGGTAATTTCCCCCTCAAAAAAATTGTTTTGTTTTTGTTTGTGATTATATTATACCAAACATCTCCTCCATCTCCGTATTTTGGATTTTACCGCAATACTAATACTTTATTTCACAATTCGGCAACGCAGCTTGCAGTTCCGCTATTTGCTCGGCGTTGATGCTGTAATTTCCAGACAAATTTATATATTCCAAATTAACAAGGCTTTTCAATACGCTTATATCGCTGATTTCGTTACCAAACAAATACAAACTCGTCAAATTAGTCAAATTTTTCAATGCGCTTATGTCGTGGATGCCACAGCCATGAAATTCCAAACTCGTCAAATTGGTTAAATTTTTCAATACGCTCATATCATCGATGCTGCCATAACGAAAACCCAAACTTGTCAAATTAATAAGGCTTTTCAATACGCTTATATCGCCGATGCCATCCAAAGACAAACTCGTCAAACTAGTTAAGTTTTTTAATACGCTCATGTCTTCGATGTTGGTGTACCGAATAAGCAAACTTGTCAGATTAGTCAAACTTTTCAATACGCTTATATCGTTATCGTCGATATTAACGCTAAGAATTGCCAAATCCGTCAAATTGGTGAGGCTTTCCAATGCACTAATATTATCAACATCGCAAACTTCCAACCACAAACTCGTCAAATTGGTCATGTATTTCAATGGCTCTAAATCGATAATCCCATCAAAATCATCATAAAGCGCATTATAAGCAAATCCCGATAAAACCAGTTCCGTCAAGTCCGTGCTATATTCAATCCCTCCGATTGTTATTGTCGATATGGGCGGTTCTGGCGGATCATCTTTTTGCAATACAATATTTATGTTCGACTCGCCGACCGATGCAATGGCCTCTACTATTGAATCTATGACATCTGAGCAGTCAAATTCGGGCAGGGGGGTCAATTCGTCGAATATTTCATTGTATTTGTCCCAGTCATAATATTTTTTTTCATCGATATAGTATCCATATATTTCACAATCGGATTCATAAGCTGCCGAGTCAAAAAACAGCGAAAATATATCGTTGTAGACATTCCCTTTTGAATCGACATAATCATTATAAACAATTTTTCCATTTCGAATTTCTATAAAGGAAATATTGCTTGGAGTATCCCACATACCATAGGGATAACCGTCAATATCCAAAACGACAGTTTTGTTTTCCTTATTGGAATAAATGTTTTTGTAATAGAATCCATTTCCCAATTCCAAATCTCCCATGCCTCCCCTTCTATTTAAGATTTTTTCATAGGAGTTTCCGTAAAATTTGTAAATATCAAGCCAGGAAGAACATGTGCACGGATATCCGGAATATATGAATACTTCCGGTATGTTGTCGTCGTCAATGTCGTAAAAAGCCACTTCCAGCGAACACGCAATATTGCCGTAGTCTTCGTTTATTTCCCAATCGCCCGGAATATCCGCAAGCAATATTTCGTCGTTGTGGTATTTCTGCATCAATTCATCCAGATCTTCCCATTCCATGAACATACTCGGGAAACCCAGCAAAAATTCCTTCAAATGTTGCTTCCATGATGTATTCCCCACGTCTTCTAAAATTATATCACTTTCTTGTTCAATTGTTTTTTCAAAAGTTTGAGTTTCGATTTTGAAATAGGCACTATCGCCGTAAATGCGGCTTATCGAACAACCGCACACTGCGGACACCAGCATTGAAACTAATAAAAATATCGCCATTGTTTTTTTCATGGTAAATTCTCTCCTTGAAATTCTGTTTTTGTTTATGGTTATATTATACGACACGCATATCCCGCTTCCGTATTTTGGATTTTTCCCGCGAAAAAAAGCCGATTCCCTTTTATCGGAGAACCGGCTCGATATTGCGTTTTCGCATTTTCACTCGTCGAAAGACTTTTCTATTATCTCCGTGTAATTCGGGAACGGGTCGTCGGACACGATGCACATCAAAAGGAAACATTCGTATGGGTTGGCCATGTACAGCTCGCCCATGGAACAATCGTTCAAAATCTTGTTCGTGCTTTCGATAAAATCGTTGAACCGCCGCTGGTTGTTTGTGTCCCCGCTGTATTTTTCGTCCTGGGAAAAAATGAAAAAATTGAGGGTGATCAAATCAAACCTTTCGATCGTCGTTTTATTGGCGATGATATCGCCGAGGTGCTGCCTGCGCAGCCTTTTGTTCCCGAAATGCCTGGACAGGCTTGACTCCGATATTTTCAGGAGGTTTCCGCTTTCGTCTATGGGGGTCCCGCCGCACAATATTTTTTCGACGATGCCTTCGTCCATTTCGCTTGCCGTCCAGATTTTGCGTTCTTTCCGCATTTTGTCCGTGCGGTTTCTTTTGTCCAAATCCGTAAGCCTCGGCGAATCGCGCGTTTCGTCCATATATTCTTGGATTTGCATTTCGAGCTTTTCTTCCTCGTCTTTGTTGTAATAGCCGGCGATGATTTCTTTGGTTTTGGAATACAGATCGTCAAACCACCTGCGCGAGGTGACGCTGTACGAAGTTCGCCGCTCGTCTATTTTGAAATTCGCGAGGTGGGCCAAAAGCTCGGCATCGCCCGAAACATCCTGAAACATATCGCGTATAATTCCGGTTTTTTCGTCAAAGATGGAACTGTCTTTGCTTGGCGGCAAAATTTCAAACGCTTCTTTCAGTTTCTGCATTTTGGCAAAGTTGAAATTGTTCTTGAAACAGTACCAATAGATTATTTCAATCGGGTTTTTGAAATTGAAGTCCCGCTCTTTTAACGCTTTCACCAAAAACTCCGAAACGTCGTCTGCGCTCATATTTAGCCCGAAACCAAGTAAAAACACGGTTTGCCGGTTGACGGAGTCCTGTGTCAGCCAGTTTTTGGCGAGCGCGCCTATTTTTGCCTTTGTTTCGTCAAAGGAAGCAGGGGTGCGGTTTTCGCGGAATGTCTCGCTGATTATCTCCTGGTAATCTTTTATGTCGACGGTTTCATGGTTTTCGGCTATTCCGGATTGCCGACATATATATCTTTTCAGGTAGTCGCCAAACGGTATGGGGCGCAAATTTTTTTGCAGGGTGTCGTAAATATATTCGACCTCCTTGTCCTTGAAATCGTCCAAATCCACCGTATCATAAAATCTGTTTTCAAAACGGCGCGTAAATTCGAGCATTTCATACTGTATGTTTTTCGTGTCCATGAAAAACCTCCTGAAAAATTTTGTTAAATCACCAGATAAGTTCAAACAGTTTATATACAACCACCGCCACTTCGCCTCGGGTCATCGTGGCGGACGGATTGAATTTTCCGTCATCTCGGCGGGTTACCAAACCCCACAGGGAAGCAATCGCAAAATCATCTGTACCCCAAGCGGGCAGTGATTTTCTGTCCGTGTATTTTTTCAATTCACCTTCTGGGTCGTTGAGATTTTTAACATTCATTTCTTCCCTCAGGGTACGCGCCGCTATGGCCATTATCTGATCTTTTTTTATCAGTGCCCTCGGTTCAAACGTGGTCGCCGACGTTCCGGCCATTATGCCGATTGCTTTGGCCGAGCCCACATCCGCGAAGAACCAGTCCGATTTTTTGACGTCGCTAAATTTGCCGTCGGCGTCCTTGTCGTATGCGGACATTATGCGTACGATGAAGGCGGCGATTTCGGCGCGGGTTATTTCCCCGTCGGGGCTAAATTTCGTCGCGGATGTGCCGTTTATATAGCCTTTGGATGCGAGGATGGTTATTGCTTCGCGCATATCTTTATTTTTGTCCGCTATATCGCTGAAATCCTTTTTGTTTTCCTTTACCGTGTATGTGCCGCTTTTTTTTATCCGGGCATCTATTTTTTTTGTTGCCGGGTTATATTTTCCCCCGATATATGTCCCGTCGGAACGCTGCACCGCCTGATATGTCGTATCTCCCGGCAGAGGGTCGAATGAAAACACCACATATTTTTTTATATCGTCATCGCTCAAAGTTATTTTGAACGGCACTTGTTTTGATGTGTCTGCGGCGTATGACTTCAGATTTGCTTTTGAATCGAGTCCAGCGAATGCGGTTCCGGAACCAGTTTCTTCTATTGTCACGACAAGATTTTTTGATGATATATCCGCCAGAACGGTATTTTTTGGTATTGACAAAGAATAACCGGGTGTTTTAATTTCGATATTGTTTACTTCCATATTAGCCAAGGATAAATCCAAGTTGACAACTACTTTTTTTGTTTGGGAAGTCTCAAATCTGATCCCCGTTCTTATTTCGCGTATTATGTCTATGTTGTTGGCATCAAGGGTTTGTTCTATCGATTTTTTCGTATCATTTGCCTTATCTTGCAAATTTTTTATGGCGTTCATATTTACCGCGATATCGCCGCCGCTTACGGTTTGGGTCGCAACTTTGAGGATTTCTTCTTCTGCGTACAATATCAATTGACTTACTGCATCGATTGATTCTTTTTCGGCGGTTGTCATTTTGTCTATGTATTCTTCGAAATTTAACAATAATGACGATAACATTACAGTAGGATGACCGTTCCATGGATTAGTCCATCCCGTGGCACCTTCATAATAATAAACAGTGAATCCAGGGGCAGATGAATCGAACAGTTGAATATCTCCTTGAATCACAGGTGCGTTACCTTCAAATATAACACTTGTAAGGTTTTCGCAATAAATAAACGCAGAACTTGCGAGTGAAGTCAAGCTAGCGGGTATTTTCACATTTTTGAGATTTGTTCGCGCAAAAGCACTAATTCCGATGTATTCAAGGTTTTTCCCAAATGTAATGTTTTTGAGACTTGTACAGGCATGAAAAACATCATTCCCTAAAGTAATTAGGCTATCCGGAAATATAATTTCGGTAAGACTTGGAGAATCGCTGAAAGCATTGTCACCGATACTTTCGACTTTATTTCCAAATGTCACATTGGCAAGATTTTCACAAGTGGCGAATGCTTGCCAGTGTATGTGTATTACACTATTCGGTATTATTATGCTTTTAAGATTTTTACAGCCTCTGAATATTCCCGGACTAAGTGCGTCAATGCCATTACCCAAAATTACGTTTTCAAGATTTGTACACTCCGCAAATGCATGCCATGAAATAGTTGTAACACTATCTGGTATTGTTATACTGGCAAGACTTGTGCATCCTGCGAAAGCGTAAATCCCGATATAATAGACACTATTTGGTATTTTTACATTTGTTATACTTGTACAATCTTTAAAAGCTTCACCTGCAATTACACTAACCGGTTTGCCGTTTATCGTCGCAGGAATTTCAATTGTAGCCGCATTACCATTATATTTTGTAATCACCGCTTCATAACCGTTGGTTTCATATTCAAAATCACCAAACTTAAAAATTTCTGCCTGTGCAATTTGCGTCATATGTGGAATTAATGACATAACCATCGTAAATACCAACATTGTGCTTATAATTATTTTTTTCATTTTTTCCTCCAAAATTTTATATTCAAATTATTATTTCCCTACCCAATCCGCCATATGACGCCCCTTTTCGGGTCCGTCAGTATGACCGTGCCGTCAACGACCGCGAAATCGCACATACTGCTGTTCGCCAAAATCACGCTTTCGGCGTCGTTCTCCGGTTCTATTTCCATATCGAAATCCGGCGAGGCTTGGCCCGCGAGCGTCGTGCAGTAAATATTTTTTTCGTCCACTATCTCAATTTTGCGCAGCGTGTTGAAATCCCAGACATACAATGTGCCATCTGCGTATTTTATCTTCTGCGGCATGAAAAACAGCGGTGCGCTCCCGTCGATAAACGCCCTCGCATTTTCAATGCCGGCGAAATATTTCAATTCCCCGTCGTAAACCTGTATAACCCCGGTTTCCTGGTTGGCGAGGTAAATTTCACTGTTTTCGCCGATCGCCAAGGTGTTTGTCCCTTTTGCGAGCTTGCAGATCTGGCGTATATCCTCATAATCCTGCAAATTCAAAGTTTTGAGGTAAATTTCGCCGAACACTTCGTTTCGCTCGATAAAATAAAGCAGATCGCCGCCAAACCCGAAATCCGCGATCGATGTATAAAATGCGTCCGCCGTGTAAAGTACCTCGGCTTTATTGTCCTGCCCGAGTTTTATAACGGCGTAACTCGTGCCGCCGTCGGCTTTTTCCCAGGCCCTTGTCGCGATATACACGTCATTTTTATTGCAGCGCACGATATCGGGGGTCATATAAAACGGCGCTATCTCCGCAATTTCCACCGTGCCGTCGTATATCCGGCGCAAAACCATCGAATCCGCGATATAAATCGTCCCGTCGTCTGCGGCGGCTATGCTTGCGGGCAAGACAAACGATGCCACGCCGTCCAGTGCCCCGTCGATATGTTCGCGTTCGTTCGTTCCCCCGAACAGTTTGACTTTGCCTCCGAGTTGGTACTGCAAAACGATATCGGTCAGGCCTTCCATCGGTTCGACGACATTCACTATCAAACTGATTATGTTGTCTTGATAGTATCCGTGGATTGTCGTCGTCCCGAAGTTGACGCCAAGTATCCTGTTCCCGTCGATTTTCGCGATATTGCCGTTTTCGGATTCCCATGCCAGATTGTTCGGATTTATCGTGATCACATCGCCGTTTGACATTATTTTGCTGATGGTCAGGTTGGTTGTCTGCTGTATGCTGAGCGTGACATACTGCGGTTCGATCTCCAGCGAAAGGACGGTGGGGGCAAATAGGTTCGCCCCGATATATATTGCGGCGCACAATGCAATAACCGCCATAAGCGCAGTTGCCGCCGCATAAATCTTTTTTATGTTTCGCTCGGGCTTGTATCCGCTTTTTTTAATGGATTCCAGCGCCGATTTGAACTCGCCCGCGCTTTGAAACCTTTTCGCCGGGTCAAACTCGCATGCAGTCAATACAACCTGCGCCATTTGCCCGCTTGCATTCACGGGCGGCGGCAATTTTTCGCCGCTCAAGCGTTTTTTTGCCGCTTCCGTTCTTTTGCTCGGGATTATTATTTGTTCATCCGGAGGGCAAAACGGCGGTTTGCCGTTGTTTGAAAGCTCGTACAGAACAAGCCCCAATGAGTAGATATCGGCTTTTGCGTCATAATGGCCCCCGCTGTATATTTCCGGCGCTATGTACCGCTCCGTGCCTCTCCCTTTTGTGTATGTTGTTTTTTCCGCTTTGCGCGCTATCCCAAAGTCGCTGAGAACATAATCCCCGGATTTTGCGACCAAAATATTGGCGGGCTTTATATCCCTGTGGATAACCGGCACAGGCTGTTTCGCGCACCGCTCCAGCGCCGAACATATGTCCGTCCCGACTTTTATGATTTCCTGTTCGCTCAGCTTTCCCTCTGCGGTCCGGTCGGAATAACTCGAAAAACTTTCCAGCAGCTCCATCCGTATATGGATATCCCAGCCGGGTTTTTCTTCTTTTCCGACAACCTTGTAGTCTTCGATATGGATGATATTGGGCATGCCCCTGAGGTTTATCATCAGCTCGATTTCGTGCACATACTCGTTTTTTATTTGTTCAAGATAAGTCGCGGAATTTTCCGCCGCCAATTTTTGCCCGGCGATATCTTCCTCGTCTTCCTGCGACGGTACGGATATTATTTTGATGGCCGCGTACATCGGGGTTCCCCCGTAACTGTCTTTTTTTACAGCCTTGTATACCCTGCCGTAGCCCCCCCTGCCGAGCGGCTCAAAATCCGTGATTTCCCATTCTTCCCATGCTGATTTGACTGTATATTCCATATTCGATACCCTCGCAGCCCGGAAAATTATATATTTTGCGCAAAAAAACTTCGACGTTTATATCATTTTACCACAGGGGTTCATAAATTGCAATAGTTTTTTTAAATATTTACAATTTTTAACTTGAATTGGGCGGGTTTTTGTGGTAACGTGGTAACAACAAAAAAATTTCAGGAGGATATATTTTTTATGGACATACACACGCTCATCAGAAATCTGGAAAGGCCCAAAACCAAAGTGGATCTGATCTTGGACACCGACACCTACAACGAGATCGACGACCAGTTCGCCATCGCGTACATGGTCGCAAACCCCGAAAAGATCAATATCAAAGCGATATTCGCCGCCCCGTTTCTGAACGGCATGGTGACGAGCGTAAAGGAGGGCATGGAAAAAAGCTACGACGAAATCAAAAAAGTGCTGGGGCTCATAGAGGGCACGGAATCGATCCCGGTTTACAGGGGTTCGGAGGGTTACCTGCCCGACGAAAAAACGCCCGTGGTCTCGCCCGCCGCCGAGCACCTCGCCGCTCTTGCGATGGATTACAGCCCGGA
>Ga0209737_10002374_pt1 | contig 13188 bp, 4 predicted proteins | sample TergutCu122P3_FD_187284 | JGI IMG/M metagenome (GOLD analysis project Ga0209737, IMG submission 187284) | Cubitermes ugandensis P3 segment gut microbial communities from Kakamega Forest, Kenya - Cu122 P3 (SPAdes) (version 2) | ecosystem: Host-associated > Arthropoda: Insects > Digestive system >... | reverse complement strand
CCCCAAAACCCCAAAACCCCAAAACCCCAAAACCCCTAAGTCTTACATTAATGAAATATAAACTCTGTAAAATGCATTTAGTTTATTATCTCTGTTATTAAAGCTGCACCACGTAAGGTCCATTTGTCAGGATTATCTTCAGAACAAGGTAAAGTAACAGCTAATATGAAGTTACTGGATAATCCTGTGGTAGTGAGTACTCCTTTTCTTTCAGCTGTTTTATATACCGGACACAAATACTTTTTTTTCTCATATTCCTTTACTTCATCCACTGGTATAAAGTTTATCACATTCATCTGTCTAAACAGTTGTCCTGCTGGGAGATCTGTTAGTATTTTTTGACTTTGATTCCACATTGCACCTTCAAGGAATAACCCACTAATATAAATCCCATTCTTAGGTAGTTCCTTTACTTGTTCTTCAGTTTCGAATGGACTAACTTCGAAATCGAAGGAGAGAAGATCAATGGGGATTTGGTGTTTTCGAGCATGAAACTGAAGAGCACCAGTAAGAAACCCTTGAGGAAATACAAAAGCTGACAGTCTAAACACATGTGGTACTCCATTACACATCCAATTGTGAATAAACCCAACACGGGAATTAAGATCAGGATACCAACTTCCTAAAGACTTCAATGAGTCATAAATCTTCCAAGCAGGAGGTACTTTAACCATTAAGAAGCACATATACATGTCATCAAGTTCTTGTGACATTGCTACTTCACCTGTAACTGCTTTTTCTAACTTGACCAAAGAGATCTTCATGAAAGAGAGAAGGTTGTTGTATTTTTCCATTTCGTGAAGTAAGACAATACTTAAACTTGATATCATTCCGTCAGAGCTTGGTGTGAAAAGTTCTTTGAGTCCTTGCTATTGATTAAATGGTAAAGTTACGTCTTTGTCTAATAGACTTGGAAGTGATTCTTTCAGTTTCTCTACTAATTCCAATACCACCTCATCATTTGACTTGCCTGCTGACTTTGGTTTAATCTTCGGTTGTATCTGCAACACATTCTTTAGGAGATTATCGGATAGTCGGCTTTCATAGGTAATTTCAGCATTACTGTGCATTCCAAATATATCAGGATCATCTATCTCTGGTAAGTTCTTTGCTATATATTCTCTATACTCTTCCAGTGTTCCCAACTTAGGTAATACATATGTTCCTGAAGCAGTAAAATTAAAATCACCACTTCTTAATATATCATGATTAATGAATCTCTTAAACAAGCATATGAGTAGCTTTCTATCCCAGTCATCTGTAACTCTTCCACCGTAATTTATTTGCCCTGTTATGAAGCATAAAGCATCCCATGAGAGGTTCTCTTGTGTTTCTAAGAAGTCAGCTAACATTGTCTTTGATACTGAGAAGTCTGTTTCATTGAATTCATATCTCACATTCCATCCCAAAGGACCATACTTGCGCCTTTCTTGAACAATAGCGTGGAAGATAGAGAGACCATATAAAAGTGCCTTCCATTCATATTTCTTGGTGGGAGCTTCGAAGTCTTCTTCATTCATTTCAGCATATGTTCTTGCCATATTAGCTTTTATACCTGCAGGCGGCTCTGTTGTATACTTAAGTCCATTCTGAAGAACAGATATAGGGAAACTATCTACAGGCATTGAAGTCAACAATAATCTAAATTTCTCATGTGTTTCTGCTTCTTCCTCTTCAAATTTACCTACCAATGATTCTAGTTTCGGCATAAATGATCTTGCCAAATGACAATTCTGAAGCATCAACCAACGCCCGGCCTTCTTTGATTCTATAAGCTCTTTCTCTGCTCTTAGCTCTTGTTCCTTTCCTAACGATATGATGCTTAGAGTGATTTTTTCATTGACTGCATATACTTTAAGTTGTTCAGTAGGATCAGCACCTTGGCTAAGAATAAAGATAATGGGAGTGATAACATTGGAGTCATCAAAGAGCTCATCTAGTCTTGCAGAAGAGCTTTCAGTATAAAATACTCCTAGTTCTTCTTCTACATACTTCATACATGCCATCTTTATTTTCTCTGGTACTATTATCTTTGTAAGTATTAGTCTGTGGAAACTATTCATTTTACTACCAAAACTTGATGGTAACTTTCTTGGCTCCATATAAGAATTCTTTAGGTTTGCGTATTCTCGCCATTCAATAGGGTTATTCTTAATACTTTCAATAAGTCCTGTGAATTCATTAAAAAGAGATTCTGCTGTCATGGCTAAGTTCCAACCAACGTCTGTAATTATATCTGGTATAGGATTCTTTTTTGCTTCATCCTCTTTTTTCGTTATTATCCCTGCTCCTCTTATGAGTAGATCCCATTCTTCTGATTTGATCTTTTGTTCTCTAAGTTTAATCTGCGTAGTAATTAAGAAGGAGAATAAGAGTTTATGTATTTCAAATAATCCTCTACAAATATTTCTATATATAACTTTTGTTATATTCTCTATCATCTTTGTTTTCTTTTCTTCCAATGATCCAAATTCTACTTCTCCCAGATTTAATCCATCGTTGAATAGTTTTTTTAAGAAGGTGAATGAGTATTGGTACATAGGGTCTATCTTGGCTATATCTACAAGCACAAAGTAAAGTATCGCTCCTCTTGTAGCTATTTCTCTATATTGTTCACGTGCCTTATTTACTTGCTGCTCTATTATTGATGACTCCTTAATGTTCTTGGCTATCTCAATAGAACTTCTCTTTGATTGTTCTAAGGATGTAATTAAGTCTTCATTAGTAAGAATAGTATCTTCTGTAGTATTAGTAAGCCTCTCCAATATATCCACTTCTATATCTTTTAACTGCTTCTGATACGTTGCTATCTCTGTTATTCTCTTCATTTTTTCTTCCTCCAACTCTGGTTTTTCCTTCACTATAACTTCTACTAATAACTGCTCCTCAAGCGCATCAAAAGTCACAGCAAAGTTTATTACATTCAGCATTATACAAATCTCGGGCAAGAAATGAGGATTAGAGTGTTTACTAGTCAAGTACAGTTGGAAGTGCCTATCATAAGGAATATCTTTCTCCCCAAAGCTTATACGCTCTCCTCCTTCACTCTTAAATGTCTTTTTAGCAAATATTGGATAAAGTGTTGAATCAAATTCTTGTTGCACATCTTCTAAAAGTAAAGGACGTCCTGCTTGTACGCATTGGTCTATTGCTTTTAGGTATTCGGCTCCTTCTAATGTCATTTTTACTACCACCAACTTATTCGCTTTCTCCATATTTTTGATCCATTTACTGGCCTGTCCTTCAGGATCTATCATGAGAGGCCACCGTTGTGTCTTTGTGGCAAGTATTCCATTTTCAACAGATATCTGATCAGCAGGCAATCCTTGAATATTCCATCCTTTAATTTCCATCAAATTCCCCAATGTCCCTGTAATCGAATAATCCCCTGAAAACGCTAATTTATGCCTCACACACAATGTCTTCCACAAACTCATCAATGATTGTCTATACTTCATTGTAAATGGTCCTATATAAGATGTAAATGCCGCACTAAGGAAAATATTTCCTGCTAATTCTTTCTCTTCTTCCTTTAGTTTAATTATAGTCCTTGACCATCTTTCACCTTCTGAACCTAATAGATCAATAAGTTTTTCAGCATTGCTTAATTTGTATGTAGTTTGGTCTTTGATATCTTTAAGTCTTTTTGCTTCTTCACTTAGTTTCTTATTTTCTGCTTCTAGTTCTTTTAATTTTTGCTTAATTACATCTAATGCTTCCTCCATCACTTTCACCTCTTGCATCTTTACTTTGTATTCACCCTCAATTCTATTAACCTTTTCCTGTTGTGGTGCTACCTTTTTATAAGCTTCAAAACATTCATACATTGCTTTGCACCAATTTGCCATGCTAACACAAGCAGTATCAGCTTTTTTAATCTCTTCAAAATTAAAGTTTATGATAATGGTTCTGAGGTATTTCATAGTGGACTCAGAGATTTTAGTGAAATCAAGATTATGTAAGCGTTTCAAGAAATTACCACCTTGTATAAGCTCTGACTTAGCTTTCCCCCAATCCTGCTTTACCTTATCATCCTCTAAGAGTGTTAATACTGCCTGCATCACTATTACAATCATCTTAGCTGGATTATTGTATGTACGTATTCTTCCTATATCTTCTTGGTTCAAGGTATCTAATCCTCTTCTTGCCTCATCTAATAAAGGCTGCACTGCATCTAGCTCTTTTTGGGCTTCAGCTCTCGAAATTTCAATGAGCGTGCGCTGTTGATACAATTTGTTATTTTCAATTTCTATTTTATCTTCTTCTTCAGCAACTTTAGCAGCTTCTATTTCTTGTATTTCTAATGCTTTATTAGCTTTCAATGTATTTTCTTCTATTACAGGTTTAAGTTTTGTTAATGTGTTCTGTAGTTGCTCTACAATTTTAGTTGTTGCATGGAAATTCTTTAATCCTTTATTAAGTCTTTCTATATTAGCTGCATATTCTTCTTTCTTACTCACCAATGAATCAATAAAGAACTTTAAAGCGTCTATATAACTCTTTGGTGTAACATAAAACTTTCTTCTTAGTTCTTCAAAGAATGTTACTGACATCTCTTCTACTGATAAATGTATCTGTGGGAATATATCTGTTAAACTGACTTGTAAAAGCTTATCCATATATCCTAAATCACTCAATGTTTTTGAACACACTGATCTTAGGGCTGAAGCAGGCCATTTATCGAAGTAAATAAGAGTACAGCAATTAACAAGTGAAGGGAATTTTCTGCAACGAGATCTAAAGGATTCACCAACAGGTGACATACTTAAAACAATATGAAGATTATCTCTTATTCTATCGAGGAATACACTGTACTTCGTTTCCTTTGTCCCCACCTTCTTCAACTTTATCATTACATCATCCATATCTCTTATTATAGTATCGTACTCATCTGTCTTATACAGATTATTAATCTCTCCTGTATTTAGTATGCTATTAATGTCTTCTAAAAACCTCTCATTGGAAAGTTGACTATCATTCATCATGAAAGTAATAGATTTACCATCAATACCAGTTTCTCTTGTTAATCCTTTAATATCCTCTTTAAAATTATCACGTCTATAATTTTTGCCAATACGAATCTTAAAGAATTTAGATTCAAGCATGAAAGCAGCTAAATTAGTATAACTCTCTTTACCACATCCACTAACACCAATCAATAAACAACTTCCTCTCTTTTGTCTAAGAGTACGCGCTATTCTAGTAATGTAACAAATAGCTTCATTAAAGAATACTAAGTCCATTTTATTGTTTAAGTTCTTTTGGTTGTATCTTAATAAGACATCATCAAGTACTCTTGCTAAACGTTTTATATCTGTTATTTCTTCGTATGGTCTTTCATCAACATCATAGTCTAATCTGTAAATATCCGTGAAGATTATATTTCTCTTCTCAAATGTATCCTCTATACTCCAATCATAATGGAATCGATCACCAACGACTTTACAGATGAATGATTTAAGCCAATCACTATCTTCTTTAGTAACAAGCCTATCACCAAATATACGCATACACTCATGCAACCATAATCTAGTAAATATCTCTGGTGTACTAATATTCTTTGGAGTAGTCATTAGCATACACTGAAACAGCTTAGATAGATCTCTAAGGTTATACGTATAATGGAATTTAGAAGGCGTTGGCTTAAGATAATTACTAATAGAACTATACAAATCTATTGCTGCTGCTACTACTGTCGTTCCAATCTTCTTTACACTATCAGGAAAATTAGCTGTCTGCAAGAATCTAACTAAGATGTTTTCAAAGATATAACGTAATGTATCTTCGCTTGGGTCTGGAATACAGAACATGCTGAATCTCTGCATAAATCTTTGTGAAAGAACATTTCTGCCTCCACCCGGAGGCCCACCTGCACAACATACCGTTGTATCTATCACTTCTATCCAAGAAGGTTTAGAACGATTATAAAAACCACCATACGTAAGTATTTGTCTTAAGAGTTCAATAGGAGGTTGAGCACCAGATTCTTCACGTATAGGCATATTAATATCATCTACGAATATTACACCTTTAGTTTGACCTATAGGACCTATTACTTTCTTAAACTTCTTGGGTTCCAGCTTAGCTTCAATGGTGAGTTGTGTTTCTAATGAACTAGTAGTTGCTGAGAACACTAAAGAAATTAAGCTGATTTCGCTTTGTGCTTGTTTTTTCATGAGCATGTTACGTAAGATCATGGATTTCCCAACACCAGTTCCACCTGTAACAAATGCAGGTCTTAATATATCCATAGCTTGATTAAGTATATACGAGAACTTCTCTGTCTCTGCTGTAGGAACAAATAAGGAAAAGAAAGTGCTATTAATATTAAACTTAAAGGACGGTACTATGTCTCTCCATTGTTTCCACCTAATTAGTCCACTCTCTGTTTCTTCCATAAAATAATCAAGCATTACTCCTGAAAACGGAATAGCAAGTTTAGGAAACAGTGGTCTAATAGCTTCATCAAATCCAGCTTGATGCTTCTGTGTTAATCCTCCACCAAAACTCCAAGCCATTGCAAAAGCAAAGTACGCCATAAGCTTCTTCTTACGAATATCCAATGGTTCCCTTAGGTTGATTTTCTCGATCCAGTATTTCATGTTGGCCATGAAGGTGCCTAATAGTTGCATTGAAGTAACAGGGATAGGTAAACTGTTTTTAACCTTCTCTGTATGAGTTATCATCCGATCTACTGAATCCTTTAAAAGTAACTCCAACATCTGTCTCATCTCTACTGAATCCCTAAACAAATCGTGGTTCTCCATTGTTCTTTTGGTCCAAGCATCTAAGTAAGCTTTCCATCCAAGATCAGTAGGAGAGATATAGACCATTCCACAACGACTTACAGTAGCTAAACTAGCACAAGCCAAATCTTGTACTTCAAACAAAATCCTCATCTGCGGTGGAAGTTTTATTCTCTCCGCATTAGCTAAACACAACATCCTACTATCATCAAGTACACTATTCATATTTTCAATCCACTTAGAATCTACAGGTCCATCAAATACTATCCATGTATTTTTATTAGGATCATTAACAATTCTCTGTAGTGCTTTCTTTTTCTTTGAAGATACTTTGCGCATAAGTTTAGAAGCTACTCCATACTTCCATTCTTTGGTATCCTTTGATTCTTCACCGTATAGTTCTCCTAATGAAATTGCTTTAGGACAAATCACTTGAGATTCTACTGTTTGATACCTTGGATCAGCATCTTTATTATGATTGGCTACAGCTTTGGCTTTGAGTAGAGTGAGAGCGTCTTGTAAGATTTGGTAAGTTGTGGTTTTCCCTACACCTGGAAGTCCAATGATTGTAACTCCGAAACGAACATTCAAGGATTCAAAGAGTTGCTGGCACTTGTTTATGAATTCTGGTGTTTTACTCAATTGCTTTAAATCTATCGCCTCATTCAATGCTTTTGCCAATACTCCATAGTCTGTATCAGGTATTCTAAAGCCAGGGAAGAGATCGCGAATGAGTTGTAAGAACAGCTGTAGATCATTAGATAAGAACTTTGGAACATTAGCATCTCTCATTGCTCGGATTAGTAAAACGTCTTCAGAAAGTTCAGGTTCTCTCTTCTTTAGTGAACCTGCTATAACCAATACTGACTTTATTGCTCTCATACCAAAATCATAATGATCCTGTTGTGAAAGTTGTTCAGAGGCAAGTTTGTAGAGTTGTGTCATTTTGAGAGCAAGGCTTTTAGCATTTTGGAATCCTTGAGCAAATAATAATATCTCAGCTATTAAACCATAATCAGGAATCATCATAGATATTGGTCTAAATAAGATCTTAAGGTTATCAGGTAACTCTGTTCTTCCTGCATAATTAGGATTCATTGTTACAAAGATTCCTATTGCTGGTTTTACCTCCATCTCTATTTCATTGAAGACTATCTTATAATTACCTGCTCTTAGTGAATCTCTTAATTGAAGTATTTGCTGTGCTATAACTGAAAGAACCTCTATATCTATACGGTTGAATTCATCCAAGCAGGTCCAGGCACCTTGTTGAGCTAGTCCTGCAAAGAGTCGTCCCATGATCTTTATTTCTACTTGCTCTGAACAATTAAACACCACACACTGTATTGCTAGAGCTTTGGAGAGATCTTTGACAGTTTCAGTTTTACCAGTACCAGCAGGTCCAGCAGGCGCAGCACCAAGATGAATACGAAGTGCACTGGTTATTGTCAAATAACAACGCTCAGTCAAAGGAGTCACCACCAATCTTGAAGTAGCTCCTATATACTCATACCCATATGACAACGTAGAATTCACCTGCCTAACTTTCACCTCATCAACATCTATCCCCTCTTCAAAATAAAAACGCAACTGCACTTGCCATAAGAAATCATGAAGATCAGATACAGATTCAACAGCTAACTTTTCTATTATATCTCTCCAATGAACATCTGTAGTAATTAAAGCTATAATTGTATTCATTTCTAAAGGTGTTAGCTCTCCTCTTATAAGATCAATTAATTGTTTGATTATCCCTATACTTTGGCTTACTAATTCTATCAATGCGTTATCATCTTCATTCATTTCTTTTATAGAGTATTCGCACATTTCGGTCCAGATTAATTGAGTGACACAACTTACAACTTGAGCATAATGGTTAAGAACCCATCTTGATCTTTCTATCTCACCTCGAAAATACTCCATATACCCTGATTTCATAAGTTTCTTAAGAATTTCTATCATTTGTATTTCAACTTGTTTGAGCCATATGACAACATTATCTTCAGAACGCATCCTTATACTCTTAAAAGGAACATGCTCTCCTTCAATAGAATACATACCAGCAATCTCAAATGAGGGCTTATTAGGTCCCCTATCCAACCTTATTATACCATCAAAACACTTAGGTAATATTGGCTCCGCCGCATTTATATCATTCGAATGTGACATTATAGGCAACAACTCACCATCTGACAAAAAGTAAAATCTTGGGAATTCTTTCCTCTTCGTCTCCAAATAATTCTGCAATTCCTTCTTTATCTTTTCCATACCTTTGTTCATTTTTTGGAGTTTATTGAGATGTTCCTGTGTAGCATAATTCAACAGTATATTTTTTGTTTGAGTAGTAATTAATCTTAGTATTTGTCTCCAAGACTTATCTAATAATTCGAAGTCTGTTGTTTCTTTCTTCAAATGATTCCTTATGTCTGGTGAAGAAAAAATATTATCCAGATACAACCAATTCCTTTGACAATGTATCCATTCATCTAATACTTGCCATAACATATCAAACATTTGTTTTACTCCTATAGCTTTCTCTAATAACCTTCTTGCGTACCTTGAACCAATAATATTGTTAATGATTGATAGTGTATCGTCCAGGTCAATAAATAGTTGTTCAGAGTTTGTAATAACTGTAATTTGTTCTCTTTGTAATTCTCTTAAATACATTTTAGTTTCAAATCCTTTCTTTTCCCATTGTCTCTTAATGGTTTCTAGTTGTTGTTCTAAATTGTATTCTTGTGATGCTGTCACTGATACATTATGTACTTCTTCCTTATATTTGGCTACATTCAGATCAATGAGTGTTTCAAGAGTGAACTGACGCTCTTCCAATGGAATATCAGCCTTCAGTAGTTCTTTAACTTCTTCCCAATGATAATCCCTTAACTTTGGATTACTCAGTGCTTCTACTACAGGCATTGTCTCCTTAAACTGCACCACCTCTTTCTTCAATGCTTGCACCGCCGTCGACTCTTTTAATCCACGATTCTCACATCTCAAAGCAACTTTGGTGTGCTTTTCGGCATATTCAGAAAGTAAATTGGTATCAATTTCACTGAACTTTTCAACTTTCCAACGATCTAACATAGCCTTAAAGTCTCTTAATGAAGACCATAACTCAGCACGAGTATTAATCTCTGAACGAACGTCATCAAGTGCGTCAAATCTTGTTATCTCCATATCTAATACAGCTTGTATTTGATTGCATTGTTCAGCTGCTTTCTGTATTAAATTACAGCGTTCTCTTAAAGCATCTATCTTGCTTAGAACTACAGCTATATCTGAGCTAATGATTAGTAAGTATTGATCATTAACATTTACTGCTAGTTCTTCTGTGTCTAATTTCACTTTCTCTATTCTCTTCTTCAGTTCGATCTTGAATTCTTCTTTGCGTCGCTCGCCTTTATCTTTTTCATTGGAAATGACTCTGTAGAGTTCTCCAGAAAGTTGCAAGAGCTCATTGAATATTTCTTCTTTAGGACATTTGAGTTCATTGCTCCTGCACAACGTCATTATCTCTCTTATGATTTCACGCTATTATGTTAATCACTATTACCTTATCCACATAATGATTCATATGACTCTCCACATACTTCACCGCATTCATCTGATCAACATACTTCAAAGCATTAGGAACTTCTTCTTCAATTTTGGTTGTCCATTTCTCAATCCAATCTTTCACTACATCAGCTTCTCTAATCAAGAAATCAGGCTAATACTTATTATCCAAAGACTACCAAAAGAACATCTAATTTCTTTAATGCCTGCGTTGGTGCACTACACATCTTATCTCTCACTCTTTGCGTATTCAATCTACAAAATCCTAATTCTGCTCTACTTGGTATCCTTAATGAGTAATCTTCCTTCTGTGATTTAATTTGTTTTACAAAAAGTGTTATTACACCTACAGGTTCTCTTAGAGCATTATTTGTAACTAAACTCCAATCAATACGTGAATATCTCCAATACTCTATTAAATATTTGTTGAAGAGAATTAAATAATTTCCTACATTATCTCTTAGTTTAGCTATATGTCTATCAAGTATTTTCTCTCTATTAATAAATTCCTGCTCATCTATTAATATATCTTCACAGGATAAATTCTTATCTAGTGCTATTTCCCATTTATCTGCTACCTTCTCATCCCACTCTTCTAATACACTGGCGTAAGGATCTAAGCATTCATTTTTAGTGTGTCGTTCATAGGATTTAATTATCTCAAGCATCTTTCCTATAAACTGTTTCATTGTCTTTGCAAACTCTGTTATATCTGGAACTACCTTCAGCCATTTCTTCACTGGGTCATTCACTGTAGCGCTCCTTACCTTCACATTGAAGATGGGGGTGATAGTGTGACTTCTATCTTCTTCATTTTTAGTATCTTTCGTTAATTGCAGATGACAAGTAGGATCAAAGTTACTTTCGTTAATCTCTCCTATAGGTGGTCTCTCATACTGAGACACCATTTCATACTTAATCTCATCTTCAGGAATAACTAATTCCCTTATACTGATTTGCATTATAAGTATAGGTTTTCCCATTCTTTGAGCTATGTATTCTGTTGTATTCTTTAGTTCAGATAGCTTTGATGGAATCCTTATATCGTTATGTGTCTCTAAGAACTTATCCAATGCTTTCATCGAATTCACATACAAGTTCTTCAATGACGTCTTGGCGATAAAATCAAGGAGGTAGCTGAGACGAATGAACATTTTGCATTTCTTTCTAACTTCAGTACGATTAGCATAAGACAAATTAGATTGAAAGCCTAAATGTTCATAAACAGTATCTATTCCCATTAATCTTCCAAAGTCTGATTGTTGATTTATTGGTCCTGTTACTACTCCTGCAAAACCTTTCGCTGTTTGTCTTTGAGCTGTCTCTTTTTCTCTTTCTGCTTCTTGATGTTCTTCTCTAAACTTTTGTTTTAATTTGCTTAGCATCTTTGATATTCTAGCTAAGAAGTCTTCTTTTGTCTTTAATGATACGTCCCTAATCTTGTTGCTCATATTCTTCATATGCTCGTTTTGTACAGCTTGGAATTGCTTTAGGTTATAAGGTTCATCAGGTTCTGTTATATCCATTAGTTTCTGACTCTCCAATTGTTTGCAATATGACACATGTCTTATCAACAACTTAGATATTCCCTTCTTTGTAAGCATTAGTTTTCGCTCCAAGCTTTCTTTAGCAAATTTGCGTGCTTCAGATACTATATTATGTCTCCATGATTTTATCGCTCTCCATAATCTAAACAGCTTGAAGAATTTAAAGGATTTGATTTGTTCATAGAGTTCACGTTCCATTATCCATTCAACAATAGTCAAAAACTCAGTAGCTTCACCTCTAAAATAAGAAGTAAATCCTTTCTTACTAAGAGTATAAAACCTTCCATTAGCTGACTCTACCTCATTGTAATTGCAATAAGTAAGTTTATAAGGATCTGCTGGATCTACCTGTCTTAAATAAACAAACGCTCCTGCATTCTCTTCTTTCTCTGATTCTACTTGTAATCGTTTTATCCAAGCCTCTACACTATTTTTATCATAAGGTTGTTCTTTAGGAGCTCTAGCCCATATTTTTTTACGCTGAACTTTTGTTTTCTTAGGTTCCTCACGTTTTACTTCAGGTTCATGTATTTTTCCACTAAGTTTTGCTATTAGTTCTTGAGACATAGCTACTTCCTCAGGACTTAATAAAGGATCTTCCTTATCTATATTGTGTTCTAGTTCTCTTTTGAGTTGACATCGACTTGATCTTCGGGTGTTAATCATGTCTGCACGCTTCTTGGTTTGCCTTGATGGTCCTAATGAACCTACAGTCTATCAGCCGTTAGGAAATAAACTCACAATAACACCTGTTATAGACTTCACCACTCTCGCCGTTCCGGGCTTTCTTTGTTTCTTTGTGCCATGCTGATCTTGTATAGTATTAGGACGAGGAATGCCTCCCACGTATAAGATTCTTTCATCGCCTTCTGCCGTAGCTGGAACTCCTCCAAAGTATGTACCCGCTGATTTGAAGTCTTGCATATAAGGAACTACCGGTTGAAGTTTAGTCTGCAAACTTGTACCTGATCTAAATTCTCTTTGCTCTAGTCTTGAAGTCAACTTTGCTGTAAAAGGTCTCAAGTGCTCTGCATTAGGACGTTCTATCCCGGGTAACTTCCTATTACTCACTCCTTTGTCGTAAAGTCTATCAGTAAGTGCATTTTTGAGCTCTTCTTGATTTCTCTTGTCATAAGCAGCAGTAGGAGAGCGAATCTCTAAAGGATCATTAGGATTCTGGGTTGTCGGCCGCATTAACACTTATTTAGAAATAAATATCAAGTAATTGATTGACAGATATTAAGTTAAGCAACAGTTTTCTTATTTCTTAACAACAATCACACTTAATTATTCTTATAGGGGTTTTGGGGTTTTGGGGTTTTGGGGTTTTGGGG
>Ga0209737_10002373_pt1 | contig 13191 bp, 8 predicted proteins | sample TergutCu122P3_FD_187284 | JGI IMG/M metagenome (GOLD analysis project Ga0209737, IMG submission 187284) | Cubitermes ugandensis P3 segment gut microbial communities from Kakamega Forest, Kenya - Cu122 P3 (SPAdes) (version 2) | ecosystem: Host-associated > Arthropoda: Insects > Digestive system >... | reverse complement strand
TCTCTTTCATTCCTACCAAAGCCACAATATTTCCTGCGCTAATAGATTCTAACTGAGTTTGTTTGTTCGAGTGCATTTCCAAAATCTTATTGGCGCGTTCTCTTTTTTCTGTGGTTGTGTTAAAAACAGTTTCCCCTGCTTTTAGTTTTCCGGAATAGACTTTTATAAAAGTGAGTTTGCCCACAAAGGGGTCGGTGGCAATTTTGAATGCCAACGCTGCAAACGGCTCATTTTCATCCATTTCTCGTTTCTCTTCTCTTTCGGTTTTTGGGTTAACACCCTCTACAACAGGTAAATCCAACGGTGATGGCAAGTACATTACCGCAGCATCAATGAGGCGTTGTACCCCTTTGTTCTTAAAAGAGGAGCCGCACAACACCGGGCAAACTTTCTGTGCAAGGGTTGCTTTGCGAAGAATAGGAATTAAATCCTGAGGGGTTATCGAGTCGGGGGCATCAAAATATTTCATCATCAACTCTTCATCAAAATCACAAAGCGTTTCCAACATTATTTTGCGATACTCAGCCACCTCCTCCTGCATCTCATCAGGGATAGGAACTTCGTAATAGTCAATACCTTGATTCTCTTCTTCCCATTCGTAGGCTTTCATTTCTATTAAATCCACCACTCCAAAAAAGGCATCTTCCGCGCCGATGGGCAGTTGAATCGCCAGCGGATTTGCTTTCAGTTTTTCTTTTATACTTTGAAGTGCGGCAAAAAAATCGGCACCCGAACGGTCCATTTTGTTAATATAGCAAATTCTGGGAACGTGATACTTATTGGCTTGTCTCCAAACGGTTTCCGATTGTGGCTCAACGCCTCCCACCGCGCAAAAGATGGCTACTGCACCATCTAAAATCCTCAGTGAGCGTTCTACTTCCACCGTGAAATCCACGTGTCCGGGGGTGTCAATAATGTTGATTTTGTACTCTTCGTCTAAATATTTCCAATACACTGTAGTGGCGGCGCTGGTAATGGTAATGCCGCGTTCCTGTTCTTGCGCCATCCAGTCCATCGTGGCAGTACCTTCATCCACTTCCCCGATTTTGTAATTCTTTCCTGTGTAATAGAGAATCCGCTCTGTAGTAGTAGTTTTGCCCGCATCAATGTGCGCCATAATTCCAATATTTCTAATCTTTTCGAGAGGCATAACTACCGTTTTTATTAAAGAGCCGCGAAAATAGAGAAATATTTAATTCTTTGAACGGTTTTACGCAATCTCCATCTTCTCCGTAACATCGTTGTAATCTAATGTTACCTTTCTTTTGTCTTCGATGCGGTTGAGCAGAATCTCTTCGGCGAGAACATCTTCCACGTATTTTTGAATGGCGCGTTTCAGCGGTCGAGCACCGTAATTGCTATCCCAACCGGCTTCCGACAGGAAATCTTTGGCTTTATTGGTAACTGTAACTTCCAAACCCAAATCAGTTACCCTTTTTAATACTTTACCGAGTTCAATATCAATAATTTTTACAATTTCGGGTTTATCCAAGTTGTTGAAATACACAATATCATCAATTCTGTTAAGAAATTCAGGTGCAAAATTCTTCTTGAGCGCATTTTCCAGGATACCGTGCTCTACTTTTCCTTTGTTGGCTTGCGTAGCAGAGGTGCTAAATCCTACACCTGTTCCAAAATCTTTCAGTTCGCGAGAGCCGATGTTGGAGGTCATTATGATAATGGTGTTTTTAAAATCCACTTTTCTGCCAATACCATCGGTCAACTGTCCATCGTCAAATACTTGTAACAAAACATTATACACATCGTGGTGTGCTTTTTCAATTTCATCCAACAAAACGATAGAATAGGGTTTTCGGCGCACTTTTTCGGTTAGTTGTCCACCCTCTTCGTAACCTACATATCCCGGAGGGGCTCCAATCAGGCGCGAAACCGTATGTTTTTCCATATACTCGCTCATATCTAAGCGAATCATCGCTTCTTGAGAGTCGAACAGATAATCTGCCAACACTTTTGCCAAGTATGTTTTACCAACGCCGGTGGGTCCCAAAAACACGAAAGTACCGATAGGCTTGTTGGGGTCTTTCAATCCAACTCTGTTTCTGCGAATGGCTTTGGCAATTTTCAGAATTGCTTCGTCCTGTCCAATCACTTTTCCTTCCAACTCCTGCGCCATTACCAACAACTTTTCACTTTCGTTTTTAGCGATACGTTTTACAGGCACACCGGTCATCATAGCAATCACTTCTGCCACATTTTCATCGGTAACATCCGGGCGGGTAATGTTAGATTGGCTTTCCCACTCTTTTTTCTGCAATGCCAACTCTTCTTCGGCTTTTTTGGTGGCATCTCTATAATCGGCAGCCATTTGAAACTGTTGGTTGGCAACGGCTTCGTTCTTCAACTTTTGCAAGTCTTCTATATGTTTTTCAAGGTCTAACACTTCTTTTGGGACTTGAATATTGGTAATATGCACGCGGGCACCGGCTTCGTCTAAAGCATCAATTGCCTTATCGGGCAAACATCTGTCGGTAATATAGCGGGTGGAAAGTGCTACACAGGCTTGCAACGCCTCATCGGTGTAGCGCACAAGGTGGTGGTCTTCATAACGTTCCTTGATATTTCGCAAAATTTCCAGCGTTTCTTCAGTGGTAGTCGGTTCCATCATTATTTTCTGGAATCTTCTTTCTAAGGCGCCGTCTTTTTCGATATACTGGCGGTATTCGTCCAGCGTTGTCGCACCAATACATTGCAAATCTCCGTTAGCGAGGGCAGGTTTGAACATATTGGAGGCATCGAGGCTTCCGGGAGGGCTGCCTGCCCCCACCATCGTATGCAACTCATCGATAAAGAGAATAATATCGTGATTTTTTTCCAATTCTGCTAAAATACCTTTCATCCGTTCCTCAAACTGCCCGCGATATTTTGTTCCTGCTACCAAAGAGCCCATATCCAAACTCACAAGGCGTTTTTGAAGTAAAGTTCTTGAGACTCTTCCCTGCGATATTCGCATCGCAAGTCCTTCCGCGATAGCAGATTTCCCAACGCCGGGTTCTCCGATAAGTACGGGGTTATTTTTCTTTCTGCGGCTCAATATTTGGGCAATTCGTTCCAATTCTCTTTCACGTCCAACGATGGGGTCTAATTTTCCCTCGGCGGCAAGTTTGGTAAGGTCTTTTCCAAAGGCATCCAACATTGGAGTCGCGCTGCGGGTTTGTCCTTTTTGCTGTTTTTTGCTTCTGCGGCGGTCATCTTCATCATCGTCTTCATCATCGTCGTCAATTCCTGCCATGGCTGCCCCGAAGCCAAGTGGTGCTTCCTCTTTTTTTATTTCGGCAACCACATTTTCGTAGGTCATTCCAGTTTTGCGCAACAACGATTTGATAGCATTATTCGAGTCTGTTCTTCCGTCTTTCAATATGGCTAATATGAAATGAATCATCTCAATATACTCACTTCTACACTCTTTAGAAACCAAATAGGCTAACCTGAACAAATTTTCTGCCAGCACATTAAATTTTATGATGTCAATCCCTGTCTCGGTTTTATGTTCATTGTTTTGCAACATTTCCTGAATTTGCAAACACAATTGCGCGGTGTCGATTTTATATAAATCACAAATTTGCTGAACGGGGTTAAATGAGTTGCTTTTAAAAATGGCGAGCGCCACATGTTCCACTCCCACTGAACTATAGCCAAACTTAACGGCTATTTTTTTTGCCTCTTCCAAGGCATTTTTCATCTCTTCGGAAAACTTAAAATTCATCTGTCTATATCTATATTAAAACATTGTTATTAACAACAATAATGCCAAAATATTGTGTGATGGTAAATGTAAGATTAGACATCCTAATAAATGAAACTCAAAAGAGTAGGTATAACTACCTACAAAAATAGGTACTATTACCTACTTTACATTACCCAAAAAATACGATTTTTGCAGCGATAATCATTAACCAGTAACCACTATGATAAAAGCCCTACTCGTTGACGACCACGAAATGTACCGTCTCGGCGTAAAAACCGCCATAGAACTAAACCATCTCGATATTAAAGTGGTGGCGGAAGCCGAAACCGGCACCGAACTTTTTGCACTGCTGAGAACTACCAAACCGGATATAGTCCTGCTCGACATTATCTTACCCGATACCACCGGTGTTGAAATCGCGCGCCGAATGAAAAAAGAGTACCCTGAAATTAAAATCCTTGCCATCTCTGCCGAGAACACCGCTTCGGTTGTAAGCCAAATGCTAGAAATAGGTATTGAGGGTTTTATTACCAAACGCGCCGGAGACGTTGCCTCTATAGTAAACGCCATCCGCTCCATCATGTTGGGATTTGAGTTTTTTGGAAAAGATATTTCCGACATCATATCCCGCATCTATTTGAAGAAAAAAAGCACCGAGGAGATTACCGGCGACCTTACCAAACAGGAAAAGAGAATTGTGGAACTATGCTATGAAGGATTGCAAGCCAAAGAGATTGCCGACCACCTTAACATTAGCCCCCGCACGGTGCAAGCCCATAAAACCAATATCTTTCTGAAATTGGGGCTCAACAACACAGCGGAAGTAGTGAAATATGCGCTGAAAAATGGAATTATACGGGTAAGCGATTAACCATTAACCATTAACCATTAAAAAAATATTATGAAAAAATCAACAATCAAAAATTATTGGGCATTATTATTTGTCCTTTTCCTCTTTGTTACGCTTCAAACCCAAGCCCAAACCGATAAAGAAAAAGAATTGCTGCAAATGGAACAAGATGTTGCTTCGGGAAAACTGAGCGATGAGGAGATGTATAAACATATTCAAGACCTCATGTGGGATTATTCTACCATAGACATCGAAAAAATGCGCCGGTATTTTAATAAAGGAGTTGCTTTTGCGCGGAAAAAGAAAAATGTGGAAGAGGAAGCTGCGCTTTTAACCTCAATGGCAAACATATACTCAGACTTGGCAGTGTGGGATTCTGTGCTGATTTATCTTGACAAATCACTGAAACTCATTGAGGGGAAAGAGTATTACGAAGAAGAATATGCAAATTATGAAATGAGAGGAGTTTATTACTGGGAATTGAACGACTTTGAGAATGCGTTGAGTGCCTTTATGAAAGCACTTGAAGCGAACGAAAAGGAAAAAACTAAAAAGAGAGCAAATAAGCAAAGCATTGACGAACCGCTTCGAGCAGACGTGAGATTGTTTACCAATATGGCAGGCTTATATTCTTCACTGCTCAATTTTGATAAAAGTATTGAGTACATACAACAAGCACTTAAAGTAATAGACGATAATCCTAAAGTTGATTTTAAAACCTACAAATATCACTCACTTGGAAATTTGGCACAACTTTATATTTACACCCATCAATTTGACAAAGCCTTCCCGTTAATGGAAGAATCTTACAAAATGGCTGCCGAAAAAAATAAACCTGAAGATATGGTGTACGCATTGAGCCGTTTAGTAACGCTTTCTCAACACAAAGAAGACCATAAACAAGCACTCAATTATGCAAAACAAGCGATGCAAATAGTTGAAAGTGCAAATTTGCCCTCTTATCTTGTCTTTAAGGCGCAGCAGGATTTGATGAGCACCTATCTATATATGAAGGACTATAACAAGGCACTTTATTATGGCGAACGTCTGTTAGAGATAAGAGAGGAAGACGATTTGCAGCGATTAGGCACGTTGTATGTATATTTGGGAATGATATATGCGGCTATGGGTAACTTAGAAAAAAGCAGCGAGTTTTTGGAAAAATATAAAATGTTTATAAGCGAAAGGTCTGACGCAAGCCTCCACAACGCCCTACAGGAGATGGAAGTAAAATACGAGGTAGAACAAAAAGAGCAGGCGCATCAAGCAGAACTTAAACGCAAACAAACATTACAATATTTTCTTATTGGAGGATTAGCCCTTACCGCTTTGCTTATCGCCTTATTAATATATATTGTAACCCTCCGCAACAAACGCAACCGCGAACTTGCCGAGATGAACGCCACCAAAGACAAATTCTTCAGCATCATTTCGCACGATTTAAAAAACCCAGCCATTGCCCAACGAGACGCGCTGCAACTGCTATTAGACAATTCCGACAAATGGGATAAGGATGCTTTAACCAACTATTACGGCAAACTGCTAAAATCTGCCGACAGTCAGGTAATTTTGCTATACAACATGCTCAATTGGGCGTATCTTCAAACAGGTAAAATGCCTTTTGTGGCAAACCCATTCAACTTGAAAGCAGCACTAAAGAGTGATATTGCCTTAATTCAAAATATGGCGGAACAAAAAGGGGTTACTTTCAACATCAATATTCCCGAACAAACCACCGTTACCGGCGACGACAATATGTTGCTCATTGTAATACGCAACCTGCTGACCAATGCCGTGAAATTTACTCCCACCGGCGGCACCGTAACGTTGGATATTACTTCGAGTTTAGAAGACCGTAAGACCGTAAGAGTGCAAGACCGTAAGAGTGATTTAGTTGGCACTGCGCATTGCATTTCTATTTCTGATACAGGCATCGGTATGACCCCCGAACAATTGCAAACCCTTTTCTGTTTAGATGCCAAACGTTCCACGCCAGGAACCGCCGGCGAACAAGGTAGCGGATTGGGATTGATTGTGTGTAAAGAGTTGGTAGAAAAACACGGCAGCACCCTGCAAGTAGAAAGCTCTGAGGGTAAAGGGAGTAGATTTTGGTTTGAAATTTAATAGGAGAAAAGGAGAAAAGGAGAAAAGGAGAAATGGAGAATAGGAGTATAGGAGTATAGGAGAATAGGAGGGGAGAAATTAAAAATTATTTTTTCGGGTTTTGATTAAATTAGAAATCATTGCGGATAATTGTTTTAGTTTTGGCATCATTGCGCTCGGAGAGCGCACACCTATCTAAGCAGTACGCTCAGCGTACTGTACTAAGGATACTGCCCCACACCATCCCGCCGCCGTAGGTGGCGAAAAAAACCGTTGTGTAACAAGTAGTTTGCCTCCGCTGGAGGCGTATGGAGCGCATGCGATTTTCGTACAGCAGCCTGAGGCTACTGCTTAGATAGGTGTGCTCTCTCCGAGAGCGATGCGCATGAAAAAATGTATTTATCAAAAAATATGGGGCGAAAAAATATTTTTTTTCGTAAAAATCCTATCCGAAAAATTAAAATAAACATTAAAAATAGTACCCATAGGTATAATTGCCTATGAAAATAGGTATAATTACCTATTCTCAGCTCACTTCAAACACGCTTTTTTGTTAGTGGTTAATGATTAATGATAAATAATTAATAATCAGCGTAAATCTAGATAATCTGCGTCATCTGCGTGCAAAAAAACATTAATCATTAAACACTAACCATTAATCATTATAAATACTATGAGCGAAGAAAAAGCAACCCAACAAGAAATCATCTCAATGGCAAAAAATACAAAACATTACTGCGAACTACTGATAGCGCAAAGCGAGTGCTGGACACAAACCGAAGAAAAGGAGAAAGGGAGAAAAGGAGAAAGGAAAACCAACCTCATTAACCATTAACCATTAATCATTAATAAATATTCATTATGAAAAAAATTATCATTTCGCTAATCACAGTATTAGCATTCAGTTTCAGCGCGATGGCGCAACACCCCCCTTTGGGCGGCGGAGACGGCACAAGCACTAACCCGTACCAAATCGCCGACCACACACACCTAAAAGCATTAACCGACTACGTAGATGCAGGTAGCGGTAGCACCAACGGCGTGTATTACAAGTTAATGAACGACATTGACCTTAGCGCATACTCCACAGGCGAAGGGTGGTTGCCAATTGGTAAATCAGGTAGTTCAAGTTTTAACTTTTGCGGCAATTTTGACGGCAACGGAAAAATAGTGAAAAATCTTACCATTAACCGACCCACCTATGATGAAAGTGTCGGCTTATTTGGTAATACAAACGGAGCAGCCGTTAAAAATTTGGGTGTGGAAGGCTGTAATATCACAGGAAATTATGCGGTGGGCGGATTGGTTGGGAGTAACCGTAATAATTCCACTATTACCAACTGTTATGCTGTCGGCAATGTAAGCGGAAATGAGTATGTTGGCGGCTTGGTAGGATATAAAGATAATTCTACCATTTCTGCAAGTTTTTCGGCAGCAACCGTAAGCGGAAATATGTATGTTGGCGGTTTGGTGGGATTTAATGGAAATTCCACCATTACCAACTGTTATGCCACAGGTAACGTAAGCGGCGGCATTGGAGGCGGAGACGCTCATGTTGGCGGCTTGGTGGGTCGGAGTTGGGGAAATTCTCCCTCAATCACTTATTGCTACGCCACAGGAAATGTAAGCGGAGCAGGTAATTGTGTTGGCGGCTTGGTGGGAAATAACGTTGATGTCGGTACTATACAAAACTGCGTAGCTGCCAATAATCTTGTTGTTGCAACAAATTCTGTCAGCAACGTTAGTAATCGAGTACTTGGCTGGTGTTCAAACGGTTGGATGGATAATGTCCTTAACAACTACGCCAATAACAATATGGTAGTGCAGTTAAATGGTGTAACGTTAAATGTAGGCAGCGACATCAACGGACGTCAAGGCGCTGATGCAGACCTTGCAACCCTCCAAAGCCTCGCCTTTTATACTACCGCAGGCAATTGGAAAGAAGGCGAGATTTGGGATTTTACCGTTTGGAATATCTGTGATGGTTTAACTTTGCCTTGGCTACGCTGGGAAGATATTGACTGTGGAGATTTGTTTGTTCCCGTAACCAACATCACAGGCGTACCCACAACGGCAATGGCAGGCGTGCCGCTTACGCTAACCGCTACCGTATTGCCCTACAATGCCACCCACACTGCCATTGTTTGGAGTGTTAGCTATGCAGGAACTACCGGTGCTACCATTACCGGCGGCAACATCTTCAACGCCACCGGCGAAGGTATGGCAATGATTAAAGCCACCATCGCAAACGGCACTGCCATGGGAACACCGTTTACCAAAGAATTTAGTATTACAGTGAAACCCTTAGGGATTGAAACAATTACGAATGACGAATTACGAATTACGGTTTATCCGAACCCGACGACGGGTCAATTACGAATTACAAATTACGAATTACGAATGGAGCATATCGCAATTTATGATGTTTACGGTAAAAATGTTCTAATCTCCCCTGTGTCGCAAATGTCCCCCGAAACAATAATAGATATAACCCACTTGCCGAATGGCATCTATTTTTTACAAATACAAACGGAGCAAGGTTTGGTTAACAAAAAGGTAATAAAACATTAACCATTAACCACTAACCATTAACCATTAACCACTAACCATTAACCATTAAAAAAAAAACGTTCTTTGACATCTTGAATTGGTTTACACCTAAAAAACACTATCTTTGCGGCGTATTTTAATACGTTAATATAATGAATTTTTTCAGCCCCTACAATCATCAAATAGGCGAACTCTGTCAACAGTATAAAGTTAACCAATTATTTGCTTTTGGATCGGTGTTGACAGACAATTTTAACGAAGAAAGCGATGTAGATTTAATTGTTGATTTTAAGCGAATGCCGCAAAAAATTTATTCTGACAATTATTATAATTTTAAGTTTTCGTTGGAAGATATGTTTAATCGCCCTATAGATTTACTTGAATACAAGGCTATTAAAAATCCGTATTTTTTGGAAAACATAAATAATAATAAAAAAATGATTTATGCAAATTGAAATAAAGGCGTGGTTGTTTGATATTCAGGCGGCAATTACGAATGTAGAAAATTATCTTTCCGACAGTCCTAAAATATTCGCAGAATATAAAAAAGATATGCGAACAAAGCAGGCAATTGAACGAAATATTGAAATTATAGGCGAAGCGACGAAACGAATTTTGAATTTCGATAGCACGATACAAATTACAAACGCTCGCAAAATTATTGACACTCGAAATCGTATTATTCACGGTTACGATACAGTTTTAGACGAACATATTTGGGCAATCGTCATTAACGACTTACCAAAACTTAAACAAGAAATTGATAATTTGCTGAAATAATAGTTTTTCGTTACAAATTACAAAAAGCGTGTAAACCAATCAAAAAGTTTATACGCTTTTTTATTAAATGAATAGGTACAATTACCTATGAAAATAGGTATAATTACCTATTCCCATCCTACAAAAAACCCGCTTTTTTGCCAACTAAAAATCAATAAATAAACCTATTTAACCAATTAAAATATTATTTATGAAAAAAAATCAAACAAATTCAACAAGTCCGTCAGTTGAAACTGACGGCAATCGGCAATCAAGTTAAAACTGACGGCAATTATGTGCTACTCAGGGAGCCTTTTGAAAATAAGGGTTCAAGGAATTCCTTTCTCCTTTCTTCCTTTCTGCTTTCTGCTTTTCTGCTTTTCTGCTCTTCTGCCCTTTTTGCGCAGCTAACGTGGAGCGGTACGCAAACCTTTAACAGCAACACTACCATTACCCAAACCATTACCCTTACCGGAAATACCACTGTGAATGTGGCAGCCGGTGTTTCAGTGTATATTCAGGGAATTATCAGCGAAAGCGGTGGGGCGAGAACATTAACTACCAATTGGCAGCCGCCGACGTTGGTCAAACCATAAGAGTACAGGTAACCGCCGCCAATTGCACCGGCACTGTCACATCGTCCAACACGTCCACCGTAGCTAAAGCCACGCAAGCGGCACCGGCTGCACCCACCCTGGCAAGTAACACATCTACATCTATTACGCTGAATGCCATCGAAAATGGCGAATATAATCTAAACAGCGGCTCTTGGCAAACATCGCCTACTTTTACAGGATTAGAGCCAAGTATGAACTATATGTTTAGGCAGCGGAGAGCGGAAACTGCAACCCATTTTGCCTCTCCTGAAAGCGTGGGGGTAAATTTCGCTACCAATTCGCCGGAACATGTACCTGTAACCAATATTATTGATGTGCCAACAAATGCAACTGCAACAATACCACTAACTTTAACCGGTACGGTGGTACCCAGCAACGCCAGCAACCAAACTATTGTGTGGAGTGTAGTAAATCCGGAAACCGGCGCAACCATTACCGGTGGCAATATCCTTAATACCGTAAATACAGCCACAGTAGGGATTCGGGCTACCATTATCAACGGCTTAACGCCTACCACGCCTTATATCAAAGATTTTAACATTACAGTAACTAAAGCCACTCAAGAGAAACCCGATGCACCCACTATGGCGAGCAATACCGCAACAAGCATTACATTAAACATCGTTTCGGGTTGCGAGTACAGCATTAACGGTGGCGCATATCAGAGTTCTCCCGTATTTTCAGGACTAACTCCTAACACGCCATACAATTTCACACAACGAATGGCAGAAACCAACACACACTTACCTTCGCTTAGTAGCTCAGAGGCAATATTTTCCACTAAAGAAGCCACCGGCAACATTTACACAATAGTTTCCTCTGTAAACAACACCGCTTGGGGAACCATTACCCCCTACGGCGAAGCAAAAGTAGAAGAAGGTAGCGATATTACCTTTACCATCACGCCAAACACAAACTACGAAATAGAAAAGGTTTTAGTAAACGGCACGAGCGTTGGCGCAGTGGATACATACACCTTTGAGAATGTGCAAGCCGATGGAGCCATTGAGGTAATATTCAAACAAAAGGTAGGCATTGAAACAATTACGAATGACGAATTACGAATTACGGTGTATCCGAACCCAACGACAGGTCAATTGACAATTGACAATGGACAATTGACAATAGATATTGTCGAGATTTATGATGTATATGGCAAAAAACTATTTACTAACCACTATTCACTATTCACTAATGACGGGGTGGTTTTAGATATCTCCTACCTGCCAAAAGGGATATATCTCTTGCAAATAAAAACCGATAAAGGTTTGGTTAATAAAAAGGTAATTAAAAACTAACAGCTACTCTGTGAAACTCTGTGGTCTTTGTGCCTCTGTGTTGAAAAAAAACTTTCAATACAGGGGCACTTTGTTATATGTTAACGGAACAACCTGAATATATCCATTCCGTTGGCAAAAACCAGCAGCGCAATCAGGATGGCAAACCCGACCGTATTGGCATACCCGATAAACTTGTCGCCAGGTCTCTTTCCCGTGAGCATTTCAATGAGAATGAATAATATATACCCGCCATCTAACGCCGGAATGGGCAATATGTTCATAAATGCAAGAATAACAGAGAGTAGTGCCGCCATCGTCCAGAAACGTTGCCAGTCCCATACCTTTGGGAAAAAGTTACCGATGGCAATAAAACCTCCAATTTGAGTAGCCCCCTCTTTGGTAAACACACGTTTAAACTGCTTTACATAGAACGTGAGCGTGCCTACACCCTCCTTAATTCCTTCCGGAATAGACTGCCGGAAATTATAATGGTCGGTAACGGTTTCCAAATATTTGAAATGATTCACAATCACACCGATTTTTCCCTCATCATTTACCCACAATGGCGCGGAAAGTAGTTTTTCGTTACGATAAAAGTGCAACATAACTTCTTTGCTTTTGGCATATCGAAACTCGTCAGCAAAATCGGAATAGAGGTAAATTTGCAAGGTGTCAATGCCCACCAAACTGTCGCCTGCTATCAATCCTGCCTGGGCAGCGGGATGTCCGGCAACAACTTCTTCAACTACAAAAGGAAAATTGAAATTACAAAAACGTTCTCCCAACAATTTTTTCCAGTTATCTTCTTTTAAATGAATAGTATCCAATTCGTTATTACGCAAAACCACTACTTCTTTGGGATTGTCCAACAGAAGTTTCTTTTCAAAATCGTGAAGTAATTTCGGTTTCGTATTGTCCACAGAAACAATTATATCTCCGTTTTGAAATCCTGCATACTGTGCAGCATCAGAGAACCAAAGTCCATATTTTGCATTTTCAAGAGGAATATATTCTTTTCCCCAAGTGAATGTTAGTGCAATATAGATGATAATGGCAGAAATGAAATTCATCAGTACGCCGCCGATGATAATGAAAAAGCGTTGCCATGAGGGTTTTGAGCGAAACTCCCAGGGTTGCGGCTCGCTTGCCAAATCTTTCGCCGACTTGGTTTCATCCACCATTCCCGAGATAGAGCAATACCCGCCCAATGGGAGCCAACCGATGCCCCATTCGGTACTTTCGGGGTGGCTTGCCCACTCCTCCGGTGCTTTGGGAGAGAGAAAACTGAACTGCAACTTTCCCTCTATTTTCTTCATTCTCAATAAA
>Ga0209737_10002372_pt1 | contig 13193 bp, 11 predicted proteins | sample TergutCu122P3_FD_187284 | JGI IMG/M metagenome (GOLD analysis project Ga0209737, IMG submission 187284) | Cubitermes ugandensis P3 segment gut microbial communities from Kakamega Forest, Kenya - Cu122 P3 (SPAdes) (version 2) | ecosystem: Host-associated > Arthropoda: Insects > Digestive system... | reverse complement strand
CATCATACAACACCGGACTTGCCAAAAAGATTGCCTCCTGCGATAATGAATTTTGCAAAAATACCGTCCAGTATTCCGCGTTTTCTTCCAATTTTTCTATTTCCCGAAAAAACGAACTTACCGGAAGAGTTGGCGTGCGAAACAGGAAATTTTGAAAGGGTAAATATGACATTTAAAGATTTAAAATTTAAAATTTAAAATTTAAAGATTTAAGATTTGAAAGTTTTTGTCTCTTACGGTCTTACGCTCTTACGCTCTTACGCTCTTACGGTCTTCACTGGGGAAGCACAAGACGAAAACCAACAAAGATAATATCATCGGGTGGCAGAGACATCCTGTAAGGAATACGGGAAAAAGAAGCATCAAGGTAATAGGCACCACCACGTACAATTCGCCTGCTGCCTGTTTGTGGACCAGTAGGATTTATCTTTGATTCAGAGGTATAATCACTGTAATAATCGCTACACCACTCAAAGATATTACCACTCATATCGTAAAGTCCCAATTCATTCGGCTTCTTTTGCCCAACGGGATGTAGGATACTTCCCTTATACCAAGCAACTTCACTTATATTATTACTTCCACTATATTTGTATCCTTCGCTTTTCTTACCCCCGCGTGCCGCATATTCCCACTCCGCTTCCGTTGGTAAACGGTAGTTTTTACCGGTATAAGCATTTAATCTGCTGATGTACTCTTGAACTTCACTCCAACGCATTAAATTCGCAGGAACGTTGTCTCCCTGAAACTCACTTCGAGAGTCTGCCATAGTGGCAATCCACTCTTTTAGGGTTACAACATACTTGGAAATATAGAAACCACTTAAAGTAACTTCATGCATGGGTAATTCCCATTCATTACATTCATCGTCGCTGCAACCCATCATAAATGTTCCCCCTTCTACCCATATCATATCCACAGGCTCAACAGGTTGAATTACGGTTACCATACATTTTGCAGTTTTTCCACCATCTTCTGTAATTACCGTAATAGTTGTTTTACCAAATGCTTTTCCGGTAACTTTTCCGTTTTCTACTGTAGCAATAGTGGGGTCGGCACTTTCCCAACTCACATTTTTATTGTGCGCAGTAGGTGGAATGATGGACGGCGTTAGGGTTTCCGTTTTTCCTACAGAAACCAATAACTTAGCTTCAATTTTTACGCCTTGAACGGGCTCTTTTTTGCAGGCTACCAATAGTGCTGCCAATGCAAACACAATTGTAAAAAATTTGATAATTATTTTTTTCATAAATTAAAAGTTTTAAAGGTAATTATTAATATTCTTGTATAACATAACGATATATTAAGCATTCGAGTTAAGAGAGTAGCAAACACTCGTCCCATTCCGGCTCAAGTTCATAGTGGTAGGTAAGTAAAGAGAGGGCAATACCGGAAACACCTTCCAATAATCCATATTCATTTACCCAACCACCATATTTCTCTAAATGTAATGTTTTATAACCGGCTAAGCCATCATCAAAAACTGCCATTTTCAGTGTTTGTTCAAACCAATAATCTGCGGCTTCTTTAAATTGGGGCAGGCGTGTATTCCACCACATTCTATAGAAAATATGCCCAATGCCGGCTGCGCCGTGGCATAAACCCGCATCATTTACAGAATTATCAACTAAACTTTTTCTGTGCATGGCAGCATAGCGTAATACTTCTATGGCTTTGTTGCACCAATTTTGTTCTTTCAGTACAGTGCCTGCCTGATACAAAGATGTGGCAATTCCCAAATCTCCGTAGCACCAACCCAGACGACTCTTTGCAATAGTGGGCGTGCTTTCAATAGCATAATTTGAAAAAAAGCACCCAAATTTCCCAACATCAATCTCTTGGGCAAGAATATATTGTGCAGTGCCCCGTAACAGTTTTTCTGTTTTTTCTTTATCAATCCCTTCAATTTTATAGAGTTTTGATAATATTGCTACAATGCTTGCCATACCGTGAGATAAAGAGAGGTTGTATCCTTGTTGATAAGTTTCGGGATTTAATACTGAGAGCCATTTAATAGTTCCATCTTCTTGCTTGGTGCTTGTTTTTTCTAAATTCACTAAAAACTCATTTAGTACTCTCACAAGTTCTTTTTTCTTTTTCACTCTTTTGGCAAAATAGAGTGCCACACCTACCCCGCCGTGAAGAAAATCGTAGTTTCCTTGCCGCATAAAACCGTTAAGTGCTTTTTCAAGGCAAATATCAAAATCTTCTAAAAGCAAATTTGTATCGTAGTCAATTATTTTTCTTTGGCTTAAATGCTCGTAAAGCCAACCAATACCGGCTAAGCCGCTACAGTGGGTAAACGTAAACTCTTCATTGCTTAATTGTTCTTCCAAAATTTGAAAAAGATGTGTTAACTGGTTTTGCGATATTTTGTTTTGTGAAAACAGTTCACCGCAAGCGAGAATTTGCCCGCCTACACCTGTGAATAAACAAATTTCAGGCACTTCGGTAGATGTTAGTATTTGGGTTAGCTCTTCTATTTTCTCTTCCATTTTTTCAAATTGACTGCAATTTCAAAAACACTTTTCTTTAAGGATGAACAAGACGAAACCCAAAAAAATGACCACCATGCGGGTTCCATTTGGACACCCTACAAGAAACACGAGCATCATAAGCATCTAAATGAAAGGCACCACCACGCAAGATTCGGTCAATCCCTGTTGCCGGTCCGGTAGGATTTATCTGAGGCGCAGATGAGTAAGTGCCATAATAATCGCTGCACAACTCACGTATATTGCCACTCATGTCGTAAAGTCCCAACTCATTCGGTTTTAGTTGTCCAACAGGATGCAAGTTTTCCCTATCAGTTTCAATGCACCATGCTACCTCTCTAAAGTTGTTACTGCCGCTATATTTATATCCTTTGCTTTTGTTCCCTCCGCGCGCGGCATATTCCCACTCCGCTTCCGTGGGCAATCGGTAACTCTTGCCGGTATAGGCATTTAACCTGTCGATATATTCCTGAACCATATCCCATGTCAACATATTTGCGGGAATATTATCACCTTGAACTAAACTGCTGTTCTCTCCCATAGTGGCAATCCACTCTTTTTGGGTTACCACGTATTTGGAAATGAAAAAACCATTCAAAGTAACCTCATGCCTTGGCCACTCGTCGTTTTTACACTCATCATCGTTCTCGTTGCAACCCATCATAAAAGTTCCTCCTTCCACCCATATCATCTCTTCCGGTTCAATAGGTTGAATAACAGATACCCAACATTTCGCAGTTCGTCCCCCATCTTCTGTTTTAACAGTAATTGCTGTTCTACCGCGGGCAATTCCGGTTACTTTCCCATTTTCCACTGTGGCAATATTGAGGTCGTCGCTTTCCCAACTCACTTTTTTGTTGTGGGCATTGGGCGGCACAAAAGTTGGTGTTAAGGTAGCCGTTTCGCCAACCCAAACTAATAGTTTACCCTCAATGTTTACGCCCTGAACAGGCTCTTTCTTGCAGGCTACCAGTACTGCTACCAATACTAACACAATTGTAAGAAATTTGGTTAATATTTTTTTCATAAATTAAAGGTATTTAAAGGTAATTATTAAAATTTTTGTACAACACGTATAACTTTAAGGATGAACAAGACGAAACCCAAATAAATGACCACCATGCGGGTTCCATTTGGACACCCTACAAGAAACACGAGCATCATAAGCATATAAATGAAAGGCACCACCACGCAAGATTCGGTCAATCCCTGTTGCCGGTCCGGTAGGATTTATCTGAGGCGCAGATGAGTAAGTGCCATAATAATCGCTGCACAACTCACGTATATTGCCACTCATATCGTAAAGTCCCAATTCATTCGGTTTTAGTTGTCCAACAGGATGCAAGTTATCCTTATCAGTTTCAATGCACCACGCTACCTCTCTAAAGTTGTTGCTGCCGCTATACTTATATCCTTTGCTTTTGTTTCCTCCGCGCGCTGCATATTCCCACTCCGCTTCCGTGGGCAATCGGTAGTTTTTGCCGGTATAGGCGTTTAACCTGTCGATATATTCCTGAATCATATCCCATGTCAACATATTTGCGGGAATATTATCACCTTGAAATAAACTGTTGTTCTCTCCCATAGTGGCAATCCACTCTTTTAGGGTTACCACATATTTGGAAATGGAAAAGCCGCTCAGGGTTACTTCATGTCTCGGTAGTTCGTCGTCTTTACACTCATCATCGTTCTCGTTGCAGCCCATAATAAACGTTCCGCCCTCCACCCATATCATCTCTTCCGGTTCAATAGGCTGAATTACAGATACCCAACATTTCGCAGTTCTGCCCCCATCTTCTGTCTTAACAGTAATTGCTGTTCTACCGCGGGCAATTCCGGTTACCTCACCATTTTCCACTGTGGCTATATTGGGGTCGGCACTTTCCCAACTCACTTTTTTATTGTGGGCATTGGGCGGCACAAAAGTTGGTGTTAAGGTAGCTGTTTCGCCAACCCAAACCACTAATTTACCCTCAATTTTTACCCCTTGCACAGGCTCTTTTTTGCAGGCTACGGCAATGCCGAGTATGAATAAAAGAAATGCGGATAATTTAAGGAAATAATTTTTCATAATAGCAGAGTTTCTGTTTGCAAATAAACATTTTTTTCTTGAAAATCAATTAAGTGAGGCTACAAAAAAATTAGCCCCACTTAATAAATTAAATTATTGATACTATGTCAAAACTGCAACATTCTGTTCGAACAATTTAGAGTTCAAAAAGGAATCTTATCAACCTCTATTGCAATAACCGGCATCTACAGACGGACAATAATTATATCTCGTTGGCAAACACAGCATGTTTGGGCCGGTTGTGTAATATTCATGTTCCGGGTTGTCAAAGCATGTTCCTGCCATTGATACATAGCCGCCGCCGTAAATTTTGTCCGTGTTGTCTAACCGTGCAATTGTTTCTTTGTTTAAAGATAATTTTTTCATTGTTTTTAATTTTTAGTTAATAATAAATTTTGGCTCATTTTAATTACAACCACACTCACACCGGTAATGAGAAACCCATTTTGTGTTTGTTGCAAAAGTTGTTTATTAACGGTGTGCCTGTTTTCCCTCTTTGGGGCGTTGTGCCTTAACTCGGCAATTCTTTTATTGGCAATTTACGGTTAAAAAAACAAAGTTTGCTGGTTTTAACTCGGTGCAAAAATAGGAAAAAATAAGACACTAATCCTATTTTATACTACATTTAATCTGATTTTTTCCTACATTTTAATTAACCATTTATAAATCAATAAAATAATTTTACTGTGATGAAGAAAAATATTGGAAAAATCATAGAAAAGCATGTAAAAGCCAAAGCGGGCTTATCAGTTGCCCAATTTGCAAAGCTTATCGAGAAAGATAGAAGTACAACTTATGACATCTTTACACGTCAAAGTATTGATACGGAACTGTTGGATAAAATAGGACACGTTTTGGGATACGATTTCTTTCAGGAATTATTGAATCCTGAAACCGTACAAAAAATAGTTCTTGAAAGTTCAATATCAAATAAAATTTACGTGGAATTAAATGTATCTGAGAAAGATATTGAAGAATTAGGGATTAAGGATAAAATTGTTCAAATAATAAAAAAAGAAAAGTAGGTTAATTTTTCTTGTCACCCAAAACTTTTTATCCGTGAGTCTCTGCGTTTTTTGTGCCTCTGTGTTGAGTTTTTTTGCACACAGAAAACACAGATGAAACAGATTTACACAGAATAATTCTCTTACGCTCTTACGCTCTTACGGTCTTACGGTCTTACGCTCTTACGGTCTTCTCAGCTCAGCAGCAAGCATTCATCCCACGCGGGTTCTACCTCGTAATAGTAAGTTAGCATCGCCAAACCGATGCCGGCAATACCTTCCAACAGGCTATACCTGTTTACCCATTGCCGGTTTGCCATCCGGTGCCTCAAACGTTTTAAAACCGGCTAAGCCATCTTTAAAAACAGCCATTTTTAAGGTTTGTTCAAACCAGTAGTCTGCTGCTTCTTTAAACTCAGGCATTTTTGTATTCCACCACATACGGTAAAAAATATGTGCAATGCCTGCTGCGCCATGGCACAAACCCGCATCTTGCACAATATTGTCCCGCAAACCCCGTCTCTTAGTAGCAGCATATAAAAATACTTCTAAAGCTTTGTCAGTCCAAGCAGTTTCGTTCAAAACTTTTCCTGCTTGGTATAAAACAGAAGCGATACCTAAATCGCCGTAGCACCATCCTAAACGACTTTTTGCAACAGTTTCTGTACTCTCAAGCGCAAAACCAGGAAAGTAACTACCAAATTTGTCTTTGTCAATTTCTTGAGCAAGGATGTATTGCACAGCACCTCGTAACAGTTTTTCTGTTTTTTCTTTATCAGTTCCCTCAATTATATAGAGTTTTGATAATATTGCCACTATACTGGACATACCATGAGATAAAGAAATATTGAAACCATACTTACCAATATGTTCGCCCAAAAAAGAACTCCATTTTATTACGCCATATCCTTGTTGGATGCTGATTTTATCTAAATCTTCTAAAAAGTGATTCAACACAGAAACCAATTCCTTTTTCTTTTCAACTCTTTTAGTAAAGTATAGTGCAACACCCACGCCACCATGCAAAAAATCGTAAGAGTTTCTCTGCATGAAATTATTAAGTGCTTTTTCAAGGTAAATATCAAAATCTTCTAACAAGGTATTAGTGTCGTAATCTATTATTTTTCTTTGGCTTAAATACTCATATAGCCAGCCAGTGCCGGCTAAGCCGCTGCAGTGCGTGGCAATAAAGTTTTCGTTGCAGAGTCTTTCTTCCAGAACATTATGCAAATGCAATAACCAACCTTGCGGAATTTTCTTATGCAAAAACAACTCGCTACATATAAGAATTTGCCCGCCGAGGCCGGTTAATAAGCCGATTTCAGAAACTGTTTCTGAGGTTAAGATTTGAGCAATTTCAGTTATTTTATTTTTTATCATTCTCTTAAACTTAATAAATAAAATGGTGCTGTAAAAGAGTTTCTTGAACAGCACCATGCGTAATTAAGGTAAGTAAGTAGGAGGATTTTCAGGGCATGCCAACATTGATGGGCATGTGTCTGTAAGAGGACAAACTTGTACTGATTGGCACATCTCTAATGTATGAACCCAGCAATGGGTGGGAGGACCACAGGTTATTATACCCCCCTCACAAGTGGCACCCCCATAAGTCAGACAGAATGGTTTAGTTTCTTCACCACCAAAAATTCTGTCAGGATTGGTAAGTTGGGCTATTGTTTCTTTGTTTAATATAAGTTTCTTATTCATAAAAATTGAAATTAAAAAGTTAAAAAATGAAATTTGATGTTGATAGGCGACAAAAAGGGAAAACGGAGAACGGAGAAAGGAGAAAGAATTTAGTTATCTTTGCCGCACAGTTTTTGTGCCATCGTTACAACAATACGATATATGCCTTAGGTGCTTGGGGAGCAGGGGCGGGTAAATATACTTTTCAAGGGGATAAATACCTTTCCCTGCGTAAGTACCTTTGTTATTGCCTTCTGCCAACAGGCGCACACCATGGCAGGGGCTTGCTTAACTCAAATTTGTTTTACAAAGAAAATGAATGTTGTTGCTCATAAGTTTATGGGTTTGAGGTAATATTCATCATCTAATCATCATATCGTCTAATCACCATATCGTCTAATCATCAATATTTGATTATTTTTTTATTAATCATTCTTTTCTCCGTTTGAATTTGAATAAAGTATATTCCTGCCTGCAAGTGCGAAATGTTGATGAGATGATAAGATGATGTGTTGATGTGTTGATTAAATGGTAGTTTTCTTCCGTAAACATCAAAAACTTTCACATTGTTAATTGTAAATTGTCCATTATCAATTGTCAATTCTCCCTTTGTTGGATTCGGATAAACACTAATATCTTCTTCTTTCTTAACAACATCTTCAATTCCAAGCCATTTACAATCAAGCGCAAAATCCAATACCTCATCCCTTCCTTCTCTAATACCTCGTATTGTAGGTTGTACAAAATAATCTGGAATTATACCTACACGTTGTGTAGGAGTAAAATCCGGATAAAAAACACCCAAAAAAGAAGCCGCTACTTGAATTCCACCGGGTAAATTAATATATGATATATCACCATCTGCTGCTGCTGTTGTACTGCCAATCTTGATAGCTCCCGGTATCTGCTCTAATCCCATACAAGTATATTCTGCTTGGCTCATTGTCCTTGCGTCAAATAATATTATAGTTTTTTTTCTTATAGGATTGAAAGTTCCCTGCCCAATCAATCCTTCTTTCCAATAAAATCTACCCGGATAATCTTTGTGAGGCTTTTCAAGATTTGAAATATGAAGAGGCTTTTCAAACAGATAATCAACTAAAGTCCAAAATGTTCCATTGGGATAATTTCTAACATCAAAAATAATCGCATCAACATTATTAAATTTATCAATAACTTCCGGAATATGCTTGTCGTAGAGGTTCCCCATATGCACTATGCCAAAATGACATTGATTGAGAGTGTTCTCTCTCCAATATGGAGTGTTATCTTGACCAAGAATAGGAGCACCTCTATTTAAATATATGGTATGCTCACCTGTCTCATTCAATACAGTTAAAGGAAACGTACCATAATTTCCAATTTGAATATAGGAAATAAAAGAATTCTCTACGGCAATATCATTTGAGCCAGGGCAATATTTTTTTAAACTGTCTCTTAAAATATGAATGTCGAATCCATCTATCTTTGTGATAATATCTCCTTCACGTATTTTTTGTGAAACAGAAGGATGCACTTTTGTAATTACCACTTTACCTTCAATAGATCTTGCTAAAAAAGGAGGGGAATATATACCTCGCCATGAGGAAAATGTAGTACTGCTGAAAAAAGAATGAGAATCGTTTATTTTAACCGTAAATTCTCTCATCGCTAAATGGTATTCTAAAGCATTTGATGCAATAACGACTTTAGGAATAAATTGTACAAGTGTAGTGTCCCAATCTTGATCCATAATATATTTGTATGGAAAAAAGTAATGAATAATATTCCAATATCTGAATAGTGCCAAAATTCTTTTGTCTTCATCAGGATATTGTGTCTCACTATAATATTTTCTGTCACTGTTTTTAAAATCAAGAGTATTATCACTATTAGGATAAACTCCTACATAAACATTGGGTCTCAGTGTAAAACGCTGTATAATGGTATCTAAAAGTGCACTTACACCGTTTGAAAATATTGAGTGATATATCCAAGAGATGTCTATATTATTATTTAAGCTGTCGGGTACTTCGGGTAGTGGTTCGGTACCGCTCTCTGTTTCGCCTGCTTGTTGCAACATCGCTAACAAGGCTGTATTAAATTCTTGGTTATTGGCAGCATTTTTGATATTAGGAAGTGCGTCTAACAAAGCATCGTCCCAATCTACCTCGCCGGCGGCAATTCGGGAGTGGTAATATTTGGCGTGCCCCCAAACTTTGCAGGTATAGTAAAGGCGTTCGTAATATATACTGTCAGGTACTTGGGCATAAATGCCAAAGGAAAGAGTGAGGGTAATTAAAATTAAGAGAAACTTTTTTAAGGCTTTCATATTTCTTTGCTTTTTGCAGTAGGGTTCACTGTATGATTTTTGGGTTTCAAAATCGCTTCAAAAGTATATAAAAAAATAATACAAAATTCTAAAAAATAGTTTTTTTTTTTTTTTGTTTTTGAATATCAATGAGTTACGGTTATTTTATGGTTTTAATAACGTTTGTAACGGATATTTTTCGCAGTATATTTGGTGTTTTTTGTAGGTTGTAAAACCACATTCACACCGGAAATGAGACCCTTTTTTGTGTTTGTTGCAAAAGTTGTTTATTAACGGTGCGCCTGTTTTCCCTCTTGGAAGATTATCACGAATAGCAAATATTTTAAATGTAGATGTGATAGATATTATTAAATGGCCCGTAAAATATGTTCCCTTAGAGAAGAATTGCAGGGCTTGTGTTGAGAAAGATAAAATTATCGAGAATCTAAACTTGCTATTAGACGAATTTAAAAAGAAAAATGGGAAATTTTGAATAATAGTTTTTTCTCTCTGTTTGTCTGTGTTGAATCTTTACTTACTTTTCCGGTAACTTATTACAGCCCAAGTATTAAATACTATTGCAAAACTGCAAAGGGCAAAAAAGGGCGTTAAGAGTTCTTTAAACGCGCTTCCTTTTAGGTAAACCAACCGCATTACTTGAATGAAATATTTTAAGGGGTTGAAAATCGTTACTTTTTGCGCCCAATTGGGCATACTGGTAACAGGGGTAAATAACCCGCTCATTAACAACAATATCATTACAAAAAAGAAGGTAACGAACATCGCCTGTTGCATGGTGTTTGAATAGTTTGAGATAATCAATCCCAATCCGGAAACCACCAAAACGTAAATGGAGGAAAACAGGTAGATGGTAAGCAGACTCCCCGTGGGTTTTAAGCCGTAAACGAGCCACCCCAAACCCATACATAAACTCAACACTACAAAACCGATAATCCAGTAGGGGATGAGTTTGGAAAGAATAAACATCAACCTTTTTACCGGCGTAACATTAATCTGTTCAATAGTGCCTGTTTCTTTTTCGCCAACAATATTCAGCGCGGGTAAAAAACCAGCTAACATCGTGAGTAACATTACCATAAGCGCAGGAATCATAAAAACTTTATAATCCAAACGAGGATTGAATTTATAAGTGGACTCGATAACAAGTGGATTTATCCCCTTGATAACTCCGCCGTATTCATTTCTGAGTTCAGCCGTGTAATCCATTAATATAGAGACGAGATAGGAAGAGCCCAACCCTGCTTTCATCGCGTTGACCGCATTTGCCGAAATCATTACTTTTGAAAATCCTGTTTTCACTAACTCCCTTTCAAATCCGGATTGAATTTCCAGAATAATATCGGCATCTCCTATCTCAACGCTGTTTAGGGCTTTGTCGTTCGTAGGCGAAAAGTCCACGATGCGAAAATAGCTCGAAGCATCCAATTTATGAATCAGCCGTTCCGAAAAAGTGCTGTTATCGTTGTCTATAACGCTCATTTTTACACCTTTAACCTCCTGATTGGCAGCCCATGGTAACACCAGCATCATCATTACAGGCATAGCGATTATTAACTTCGGAACAAACGAATTCCTGAAAATCTGCTTAAACTCTTTTTCTATCAAAAACCGTAACATAATTCTTCAAATTTTAAATTTTAAATATTAAATATTAAATTGTTTGCTACTCAGGGAACTTTCGAAAATCAGGGTTCAACGTTTTAAATTTTAAATTTTAAATTTTTAATTATTGCAGTCTTACCTTAAACTTCTTCAAACTGACAACAAGTAACCCCACCGTCATCGTGGTCAATATCAACAATTCTTTCGCCACAAACTTAATTCCAACGCCCTGAATCATTATTTTTTGTATCGCTTCTCTGTACCATCTTGCGGGTACAATCGCCGAAATCCATTGCAGAATTTTGGGCATACTTTCAATCGGAAACATCATCCCCGAGAGCAACATAATGGGCATCATCAGCACCATTCCCGAAGCCAGCATAGCAGCAAGTTGCGTGTTCACAACGGTTGATATTAACAAGCCCAAAGAGAGCGCCAAAATGATAAACAATAGCGATGTTAACACTAACAAAATCAGACTTCCGGCAACAGGCACATCCAGCACATATACCGAGAGTAGCAGAATGGTAGTAAGGTTGATTATAGACAACGCCAAATATGGAACTGCCTTAGCCAGAATGATATAGATGGGTTTTAGGGGCGAAGTTAGCAGTACTTCCATCGTTCCCATCTCTTTTTCTCTTACAATGGCGATGGAGGTCATCATGGCGCAAATCAGAATCAAAATCATAGCCATTACCCCCGGCACAAAATTAAAAGCACCTTTCATCGAGGGGTTGTATAACATACGGTTTTCAATTAACAATTGATAATTGGGATTTGAGATTTGATAATTGGGATTTGAGATTTGAGAATTATTAATTATTAATTGTTCATTATTAATTGATTGGCGTAGAATATTTGTGGCATAAGCAACCAAAATGGACGCCTGATTGGGTTCGGTGCCGTCTGCAACTATTTGGATGGCAGCTTCTCCGGTATGAAACAGGTTTTCGGCAAAATTTTCGCTAAAAACTATTACCATGTTGATTCTGCCCTCCTTAAAAACATCGTTAATTTGCCGGTAATCAGAAAGTTCCTCTGCTATGGAAAAATAGGGGCTGGCTTGCAACTGCGTTTTCATAGATGAAGTAACCACATCTTTAGAGGGGTCGAAAATGGCAATTTGTGCATTTCTGACCTCCGTGCTAATGGCAAACCCGAAAAGAATAATCTGAATTACAGGCATTACCAACAAAATGAGTATAGTTCGCTTATCCCGCAAGATGTGGTAAAACTCTTTCTTTATAAATGCTCTAAACTGCTTCATAAAATTGAGATTTGAGATTTGAGACTTGAGATTTGAGAATTATTCATTGTCCATTGTTAATTGTCAATTCGTGTGGCTTTTCGGGCTAATTTGTGAAATACTTCGTCCATGGTTGCTACATTGAATTGCTGTTTCAGATTTGCCGGTGTGTCTAATGCTTCAATTTTGCCGTCCACCATAATAGACAGGCGGTCGCAGTATTCGGCTTCATCCATATAGTGTGTGGTAACGAATACGGTAATACCTCTGTCGGCGGCATCGTAAATCAGTTCCCAAAACTGTCGGCGAACAGCGGGGTCAACGCCTCCGGTGGGCTCATCCAAAAACACGATTTTAGGTTCGTGAAAAATAGAAACTGAGAAAGAGAGTTTTTGTTTCCATCCTAATGGCAAGGACTTTACCAACGTATTACGCTCCGATTCAAATCCTAATTCAGACAGAATACGGTCGGTTTTTGCATTAATTTCCGGAAGTTTCATTCCATAAATACCTCCAAAAAGGCGAAGGTTTTCCCACACTTTTAAATCTTCATACAGCGAAAACTTTTGGCTCATATAGCCGATATTTTTCTTGACTTTTTCCGACTCTCTAAAAATATCAAAACCTGCCACTGTTCCTTTTCCTGAAGTGGGGTGGCTCAAACCGCACAGCATCCGCATAGCAGTGGTTTTGCCTGCGCCATTCGCCCCCAAAAATCCAAATATTTCCCCCTCGAAAACACTGAACGAAATATTGTCCACTGCGGTAAAATTCC
>Ga0209737_10002371_pt1 | contig 13195 bp, 7 predicted proteins | sample TergutCu122P3_FD_187284 | JGI IMG/M metagenome (GOLD analysis project Ga0209737, IMG submission 187284) | Cubitermes ugandensis P3 segment gut microbial communities from Kakamega Forest, Kenya - Cu122 P3 (SPAdes) (version 2) | ecosystem: Host-associated > Arthropoda: Insects > Digestive system >... | reverse complement strand
ACGCATGCGCACTAAGGTTCAAGGTCGGCTCATGCAAGCGCACTAGATTATAATCCATCAGGTGTTCGCATAAAAAAATACGGTCGGATACTTTTCTAACAGACCTCGTATATTCAGCAGCTGTACGTCATTGTACTGAAATGTGCCATACCATGCAGTGTACAGTTTAAAAAAAAATCCATATTTTCTGGAACAGTTCCAGTGGATCTCATTCAGTTCCTTCCACATGTTCTGTCATATCCTCTATGCTTCATATGCTGAAGTCATTGGTCATTGTAACTTTATCTCCTCTGTTGTTTAGTGTGCTTACAATCACCATTTCTTAAGTCTTCACATATAAAGGATTCCTTATACCTCAAAAAATTAGGTCCTCAACAGAACATAGCTAACTGGTTTGGACATATACCCAGGTATACTCAGTTATGGCTTAACCCTTTTTGTGCTACCCTCAGAAAATTGCACATGCAGCACAAAATGTGGTGATGAATTGCATGTTATTTCTTGAATTTTAGTTGTTCAGGAATTAAACATATTACCCATCACTAATGATCTATAAGGGTAAGTATGGAGACACTAGAGGCATAATTTTTCACCTCTGCTACCAGGGGACAGTTGCACATACCAATGAAAAATGGTGGACAGTTCAGTGATGGTTCCAGTGGTGTTGGTACTGCTTTTTTCTTTTTATTGTCAGTTTAACTGATCTTAGCATTTTGAAGTGTCCAGTGAGTACCCTAGACCAGGGATTCATTTTATAGTAACCAAGAACTGCAATGAAATTTTGAACCACTGAACATTTGGATCTAACAGTTTGCACTGTAACTGTCAAGAGAGCCTTGAGACTTGCTGTCCTGGGTAAGGTTTTCAATAGTATTCCTCAGTCCTTACAGACGTGTCCTGAGATAGTGCCTTATATTAGGTCATCATTGCTTGCCTCTGCATCCTTTCTGGTTATACCTCAGTCATCCCATCATGCATTGCTATCTCAGCTTGGCAGTCGAAAGCACATGCTGATGGCACAATTACTGTAATTCCTTACCTCAGTGTTGGTATGTTTACAGTTGAGGAACATGGTTTGATGACTTCTAGAAAATGAATGCACATGTATATTCATGTGTTATGAAAAATGAGGTAGAATAGAAAAAAGTAGGTTACTTATGGCACAAACTTTTGTCCAGTGTATGAGTAAGAATATTTTCAAATAACATAAGTGGCCTGATCAAAAAGTATCTGACCAAGGGCCAGGAAAAACAAGCTACCTAACCTATGGTGATGCAGTCCAAATTCCCATGAAAGAAGTCCCCTTCAGGCACCACACACTTGTTCCAGCGGTCCTTCCATTGTGTGAAGCATTTTTGGAACTGTCTCTTGGCAATAGCGAACAGCTGTGTTGTCGCATTTCATTGTATCTACTCCATGCTTTGAAACCTATTTCCCTGCACAAGCATTTTCACCCTTGGGAATAGAAAAAATTTACATGGGGCCATGTCCAGTGAATAGGGGGGCTGTGGCACTTGTGGGAACTGATGTTCAGCCAAGAATTTCTGGACAATGTGGGACGAGTGGGCAGAGCAGTTTCACAGTGCAGCTGCCAGTCAACTTGCTTCCACGATGCAGGTTGCTTGCACTGCACATCACACAGCCAGTGGAGAACTTAGACATAGTACTCCTTGATAACAGTTTGACCATCTGGTGTATACTCATGATGAATGATGCCTTTATGATCAAAGAAAACTGTCAGCATCATTTCCACCTCACTCTAGAATTGGCGTGCCTTTTTTGGCCTCGGAGTCGTTCTTTGTGATGACTGGGCTTTTATTTCCGGGTCATACTCACAGACCCAAGATACATCACTGGTAATCATTGTCTTTATGAAGTTAGCATCTTGATCAGCACATTGCAGCAGATTTCTGGCTACTACAAGGCGAGTCTCTTTCTGCTCGACCGTCAGCAGTTTCGGGAAAAATTTCACTGTGACACACTTCATGCCCAAATCTTCTGTCAGAAGGGACTGTACTGAACAAAATGAAAGCCCCAACTTGTCTGAGGGCTCTCTAATTGTTATTCCAGCACAGCAGAAGGCACTTAGTCAGCAGTTGGTTCCTACTTGTGGAGGGCCTCCCTGAACGTTCACCATCCTCTGCTGGTGTGTGTTCCTCTTTGAACTGCATAAACCACTCCTTAACTTGAGTACAGCCCATTGCCTTTTCCCAAAGGACTTCTGAATCATATCTTAGGTTTCTGAGCAGGAGTGCTGAAGTTTCTGGCAAAACTTGACGCAGATGCGCTTCTAAACTTTCTATCATCATCCATGCAGCAGACACAGCACACACAACAGGTTTTGGCCGATTGCCAGCAACTAGCAATCCAAGCAGGAAGCAATAATTCATGCAAGTGCTAAGGGGTCCAAGGTCACATGCACCCCACTCCCTGCACCAAGCACTTTGTTTAAAATAAAAAAAATTTGGTCAGATACTTTTTGAACAGGCCACATACTGCCAGACACAATCATATTAATTGAAAAAAGGTGACACCATCAGTCATAACAGTGGGTTTACTGCTAATTGGTTATTTGAAACCAGATCAAATAAATGGGATTTATCTGTAGAATACCGTTTCTCATTAGCATCCAATCATGTGGCAGTACAGCTTTAGAATAAAAATATTTGAAGGCAAGCAAGGAAAATGTTATCTTTGCCATATTGCCAGGCAGAAGAAATAAAACAAGAAATCAAAGAAATGTTTGTAAAAGACACTCTGTGACTAAAAGATTAACTGTGTCATCTTTAGGTTCATACAGACTGGTGGTCATTGAAAAATTAAGCAGTTTCAGTATCAGCAGCAGTAGCCACTGTGCAGAGACATCCAAGGTATGATGTGAGGTTTTAGGCTTTCACAGTGGTGTAGTTGAGGTCCCTATCTTTTTAAGGTGTGATTCTGTGTGACTGGGTAATTGATTCCTGATGTTTTGAGACAACATAGTGTCATAAAGAGACCGCCATGTTTTCTTGAAGAGTCAGGAACCTATGGCCCACTGACACAACATCACGTCCCAGAAGAAATGAGACTTCAATGTATGCGTTAAATACTGTTGATACTGCCTTGTCTGAATTGTTGGTAATCTAGTAACTGTGTCCATACTGCAGAATGGCTCCATCTGGGATGGCCTGGAACACTGGAAGAGTAATTTGGACAAACGGTTTGAAGGTGTTGAGGAGTGCTACATTTGCTTCTCTGTTGTACACAGCTCAAATCTTGAGATCCCTCGGCAAAGTTGTTCCAAATGTAAGAAGAAATTTCACTCCACATGCTTGGTGAGTAAAGAGTATATCCTGATACCCAACTGATGTCACCCCTTTTTCCAGCAAACCTCTCTTTTCACAAATACATTCTATCTGCATCCAATCACCAGCTGCAGTCCTGCTGCAGACAGGGGTAACAGAGGAGGAGGTTGCAGGTAATGTCACGTAATAATGCATTTCCTTTTTCTCTTTCAGGTCAAGTGGATCAATACAAGCAACAAAGCAACCTGCCCCATCTGCCGCAATGTATTTTAACTTTGTGAATATTTTAAATTGACACCACTGTTGTGATTGTAAATTGAACATCATGGTAATAAATACTAACATTTGTTGGAATTATTTAGCTGAATGGAATGTAATAAGAATAATGTATTGAGAGTTAGTTACATATTTACCAGCTTATATATGGAATTACCTCATGGGGATGCTATGCTGTGATACGTGCACAGTAACTGTTATACTTCATATCTGGACTAGCTCTGGATCCCACCCATTCTTCTTTTGCAGGGGTGAAGTTGCCAGAGCAAAGTTAACTTTCCACAACCCAGTGTGACAAGGCTAAAAAATGTACGAGACCATACCTTCACTGCCCCATAGATACAGATCTTTATAGCATGGCACTTAATTAAGCAAAGACAACTTTATCTCCCACTGCATAATACATACAAGGCAATAAAAACACTACTCCTGAAAGGTGGAGTGTTCAGTTTTACATAAGAAAATTTATATTGTCATTAATTCCATTAGAGAAATCAATTAAAAATAAATGACTAATTACTAACATCGTAAAAACATAGCTTCCTAGAACTCATTCTAGAAATTTCCCTGATATCAATCTGGCTGTGGAACATTATGCTATGAAGGTCGTCTGGTCTTGGTCAATACTGTCTCAGACATTCCATATCATCACAAGATTTCCTTCATGATTCATTGTAGTTCTCTCAATTAAAAGCTTTCATATTATCAACCCACACAAAAGTTCACTATATTTATAAAAACTTCAGTTACTTTTCAGAAATTCACCAGCAGAGAAACATAATATTCATTTACACACTGAGATCTGGTGGTTTGTAGAATGGTCGGCATCGTTCATAGTACACTTTTGTTGTTTGTTCCCGAAGTACTTCTTCTACATTCAGCTCAGCTTGCAGTAATCGTAGCTAGAAAACAAGGAAAATTAGTTTGCCAATGGGTAGTGGTGGTAGTGGTAATGGCAACAAAAAATGATAAGGATAAAAATACAGCAACACTGTAGAAACAGTAGAAATTACTTATTTTTCCTTCTTATACCTTTGTTTGCTCCTTTCTTAATGTTTTCAGGAGGTTTGAATCTTCACTCTTTTCTCTCTGCTCCCACAGGCCACGTACTCTGTCAGCAGAAACTGTGATACATCTCTTAATAGCTGCTTCACGATTTTCATAGTTATTCTTCAACTGAAAACATACAAAACAGTATGTACCTCAAAACTGTATCAACAATCATTACTGCTACTACAGTGAAATGACTTCATGAGCATCTGTGTAGTGTGCCTCTCTACATTAAAAATTAAGTATATACTCTAACAAGGACAAGAGTGGGAAGATATACTTGCAGTATTCAAATCAAGTTTCAAAAAGACTGTAATGAGCAGAAAAATATGCGCGTTATAAAACACATGTTCATTGCTGTGTTTACAAGAGCCTGGCACTGGCCTGTGTTCTGAGCTGGATGAATCCAGTCCAAACCCTTGCACACTATTTCCCAAGTTAATGCTAATGCATTAGAGTACATAAAACTGTGTACCTTATTTGAGAGGTTGTATCACCTTGATCTTTGTTTTAATGTTTGCCTTTATTTTAATACTGTCTTTCTGTTTTGGGTGCTGTTTGTCTCTGGGTTCCAGCTGGTAATCACAGTGACTTTGTCATGTTCAGTGTTATCTGACTGCAAGAACTGTCCTGAACAGAAGTGCAAAAGCTATTAATGGTGTTTGTTTATATGTTGATATTATTAAACAGAATTAATTTTTTCCCCCTACCCATATTTTGTGTTAGTTTATCTTTTGAAGTACATTTGTGGGGTATTTAAAGGTATCCATTATAATTATGTGTAATATTTCTCTTTTCTTGTCCGACCTCGGATTTTTAATTGGCTGAATGTACTGTATTGGTTTTTGTTTTGTCTGGAGTTTTGTTACAATCTTGTTTGTTGTTTATACTCAGGCTGACTTCATTATTATCAATCAGGCTGTTGAGCCAGCACATTAGTAACAAAATTATTATTTTTTTTATTATGAATCTACAGCAGTTTAGCTGGTTTTCATGGAGTCTGTGTCATTGACTAAGCACTTCTTCATTACTCTGCTAAAAACTTTCTAAGTATATGGCATGTGTTAAGTATTACTGCTTTCTGCATTAGAATGTATATACCAGGGTGAAAATTGAGCAGTTTGAAACTGTCATGTAGGTTTTTTTTGGGGTGGGGGGAGGGGGATGGTGCTAGTACTAATGATACTATATAGACTACGTTCAGCTGCCATATTCTTGTCGGGTGTTCTGTTAGGTTTATTATTATTATTCCTCAGGTGTTATGCTGGTTGGTCTGATTTATAATTATAGCTTCTACCAGACAAATTACAAAGTTTGTCAGTGGTTATTGCTGAATATAGGAATTTGTGAACAATGTGCAATGTTCCAAGTAGTGCTGCCCTTTCAATGTTGTTTTTGAGATTCCTTCTTCCAGGTTTATTAGCTAACATGCTTGTGCAGGGCGTTCGACACCACAGCAGTTGCCGAAGGGTGCCACTGTCACCTACCAGTGCTGTTCAATTTCCTTATGCATTCAGGATGTTACTGTCATGCAGCATTTCAGTGTTCTCAGCATTAGAGATGGCTACAGCATTTACATTTACAGCTATCACATCTATTACCCTGTATTTCCTTATCACTTACCAGTATGTTTTCCCAGTAAATTTTGTACCTCTCAGCTGTAGCTCTCTCTGGTATATACTTAAACAGAATAGATTGCAATGAAGATGCTTCTCAGTAAGCTTCCTGATGTGTGTTTAGCCATACTATATTGTCCCTAGTTGTTTATTCTGTTGGTATACACATGGAACTAGTTAGACTACCTAAAATGTAATCTGAACATCAGAATCCATACCCGTGTTATATTTACAATGAGCTAAAAAGACTGTCCTAACATAAAATCAGTTATGTCTATTTAAACACCAGTTATATGATACAACCGCAACATGCTTTAACCAACAATTTGATCATTGTGTGGATCAGTCATTCCTCCTGCAGATGATTGTATTATTGGTTGAAGCATGTTGACACTGTATAACTGGTGTTTAATAGACATAACTCATTTTGTGTCAGGGTGGTCATTCTTATTCACTAAACTTAAAATGTGCTTTAAGTGAAATCTTTGGTGAAAGAAACTGAATTTGGGGAATGCTTACCATCACTTAGACCAAACTCTTTTGTTTACCCAGCTGCTGTCTAAAAACAAGACAATACTATAATGCTGTAGCTGGCCTGATATCATACTCGGGAGCACTAACTCTTCTCAGGGAATATTACGTTTGGTGGTCACAGGAAATGTCTATCGACTTGAAAAAAAAAATCATGGTTATATCACTACAAGTTTGTTACCAGTTATTTAATTCACATAAGCTTGGTTGTCAGAACTAAATCTGTTGTGTCCAGCACTGCAAGAAGATTTTATCAAAACACCTCTTTATTATCATCCCAGTATTTTCTTTCAACTTGCTCGCACAAGTCTCTGCCAGGAATTGTCTCAGAACTCAGCTTGGGCTAGCTTCACAACCACATCCCAATCAAGCATAAACAGCTGTCCGATTGATGTAGGCCTAAAGCTTCAGAGGATGTCTTTGTTCACAGAGGGTTACAGTGGCAATACGGTCACAACCTTTAGCTAAGAGTAGGCTGAATCCCTCTGCATGACAAACACTTCATAAACTTAAAAACCACAACCTTGAGCTCCGCACCTTCCCAGTGTGCCAATATACTGCACACAAACTGGAATTCTTATTGCTCAAAGTCCTAAATTTATATTTAATTCTTCTGAATGTAATTTTGCATATCTATCCGCTGAGCATATGTCTGATCCAGTTTTGAACCAGGATCATCGGTAACAGTATAACCTGGGATGTAGTACACAGATTTTACCCAGGTGTTCTTTACTTTCAAGAGTCATATATTTTCATGGGACACACATAAATGTATTTCATGTACAACCTCTCCTGGGCTGAATTTACACAAACCTTACAAATGTTCAACAGTATTACATGTTTATCTGTTATACCAGATTTCACCAAATCAGACAATAAATGTGGAAAATACAGACAAAAATTGATTTACACCCTTAAGTAAAGTGTGACTGTCACTGGGCTGAATTTCATGAAACTTGTGCTTGGTAATGATTTGTATAGGACACTACTGAATTTAATCAAAATCCATCAACCAGTTTAGTGGCTGATACTAGGTCACAGAAAAACAAATGGATGTTTGTGGTTCTCACATAAGGCATTCTTGTTCCTTACTTCATAAAGAATACTTAAAAATAAGAAAATTAATTTAACCTGTTGCTTTTATGGAAGTGAAACTTGGTCTCTCACATTATGGAAAAAACAGATTGAGGGTGTCTAGGAAAATACCAGAAGCTATGAAGAAGGAATTAATGAGGCTTCATAACTGTACTGTTCATCAGTATTATTATTAGGATGATCAATTGAAGGATGAGATGTGAAGGGAATATAGTGCACACTGTTAATGGTTGGAAAAACTGAAGGGAAGAGACTATTCAGAAGATGCAGACATATAGTCATGTTACAGCTGAAAGGTGCAATAGCCAGTCTCTGTTGCTGCTGCACCACGCACCTCAGGGGCTCAGGACCAGGTTTTATTCTAGTCATGAAGGTTAATCATACTGTCTTGGGAGTGACCTTTGAGGTCACAGTCCTTTTCGGTAGTATGTATTTACAGTTTAATGCATATACTGCTATGAAGTTTTGAGCAACATAACATACATACATGGCCTCCATGAGTCCAAGCCTTATATAGCAGATCATGCCTTATCTTACTCAGCTTTTGCTATGAATAAATTTTAGTTACTCGAACGTTCATACACTTGACTTCATCACATTTTCCATGTTGGGCTTTGCCTTGTGCAGTGTTCCTAACATTTTAATTGCTATTTAATAGGATTTCTGCCTGCTGCCTGTGTAATTGTGTGATTAAACCATACATGTATGAAATTTCAAAAGCCACATCCACATGTGGGTCTTGGTGTACCTTTGAAATTACAGGATAATATTAAAATGGATCTAAATGAAATACAGTAGGTGAGGGTAAACTGCATTTATCTGGCCCAGGATAAAGACCACTAGCATGCTCTTGGGAATACAGTATTGAACTTTTTAATGCCATACCATTCTATTATACTTCCTTTATTAAATGCAGTAAACAGCAAAATACAGAATTATAAATTGATATTTTTATTTCACGCAGCCTGACATATTCCAGTCTATGAACATTATGAAGGATGCATGTAAGAGTAGAGGGAGTACATTGGGTGCTGCAATGACCCTTGCGCCTCCACAGTTTCTGAACTTTTGTGCAACAAGGGTGCATGTTGTACACTTGCACAGACTACTTTAGGTGTTACACTGTACAAGTAATATTGGATTTGGTAGTAAAGGAATGTATGAAATATATTTTTAAACTGATTCATTGCATATCCTCCCATCTACTTCCCAACTGAAATGTATAAATTTCATAGTTGTCCCATGCACATTACATGCCTGGCCTGTCTCATCATCATCATTAATGTGGTCACTTTAATAATAATTGTTGAGGATTATATGACCTGGGAACTGATAATGATCCAATGACAGAAACATGTCAGGCTGAATAAATTTTGTAAGTGCTGTATTTAATGAATGGTACTGAACCTTTGGGCTCCATAAAGGCCTAGCTGGGTGTTTATAAGCTTTTCAACTACCTGACTCCATTCAGTTAACTATAACTGTTATTCTACCATATGAATGTACATGTGCCCAGAAGATTGCATATGCATGCACAAGTTAAATCCTCATTTATCAGTGTGTCATAATAGAAGAAAATATATTGTGTGTACAGTATTTATTTTTGTAGACAATTTTCTTAAACACTAAAGACTGTCAATTATGTGTTGGAACACAAGGATGCATATAATATATACTAAGAAAGATGAACTCAAGTTTCATGCATGTATGTGGGTACCAACTTGAAAGGATGGCTTGAAGAAAAACTACCTGCATTGCTGCCACTAAGGCAAGGGGAACTTGATGTAGAGGTCAAGATGTATACACTCAAATTACATCTCAGTGAATTTACAGTGTTCATTGGTTAAACATATTAACCTTTGATACAGAGTGATGTAGGCCATAAGTCATTAGCAGTGACTTCTTTTGCAAGCACTCTTGTCAAGTCAGTCTGTATATGAAGTGTAAACTTCACTTTATGATGACCATGTCTACAGAACTGACTGTATGTACATGTCCCATTATGATCAGCATTAAAACAGACACTAGCAAAGGCTGCCATATCAATTGAAGGGCTGGAGATCGTGCAACATTCTGTACAACAGGTTATCTGTCTGGAAACAGGGAGAGTGAAGTGGCTGCAGAACATTAAGCTTCAATTATGATTGTGTTGAACATTACCTACACTTCTTACACACAGCACACTATGATGCTTCATGGAGTACATATTTCACATTTCAACAACACAAGCAAAACTATTAGTTTTTCTCATACATTACAACACATTATATACAGGCCACGAAAATGGATTAGATTAAATATAACTATTGAGATATATGAGTACATTTAGTAGTGGTTTAAATCATATTTATCATATCTTATTCAATTTGTTGAAATCACAAAAAAATGGTAACAATAATACCGTTCAGAGATACTCTTCCTTATATAGGGAAACAAATTATGGAGATCCCCTGGGTTCAATATTAGGACCAAAAGAATTTCTGTTATACATAAATGATTTAACAGGATATGTGCAAAATGCTAAATTGGTTCTATACGCAGATGACACCAATATACTTGTGGTTGAGAAAGACATAAAAGTATTTGAACTTAAAACTGCATTAGTAATGAAGCAGCTAGAGGCATGGCTGCTTGACATTGAACTTGTTGTTAATACTGCTAAAACGTGTGCTATGTTATTTCATTCCAGTGAGCGGAAATATGTTGATAAACCAAATATTATGTACAACAACACAGTTATAGCATATAGCCCAAATATAAAATTCTTGGGTATTACACTCACATAAATCCTAAAATGGAATGCCCAAATTGATATATTATGTAAGAGCTTGAATAGGTCATATTTTATGATAAAATCTTGAAAAGAGGTAACAAGTCACCACTCAGAATTCTATATCGTGCATATATTCAGTCTCATATGAAGTACAGTATTATATTTTGGTTCACAGATAGTTATAGTAAAAAAGTTTTCTGTCTTCAAAGAAAGGTGATACATTTTATTTTTGGGGTTAAAGGACATGCATCCTATAGGAATAGTTTTAAGGCACACAAGATTGTAACAGTGGTTTCAATTTATATTTTAGGAGTATTATGTTTTATAGAAAAGTATCATATGAATATTAAACATAATTATCATGTACACAAATATGATACCAGAGGCAGTTATGACCTCATGTGTTAGGTGTACCACATCTTTATAACAAAACAGTGTTTTAAATATGGGCATAAAATTATATAATAAATGGCCTGAAAAAAAAATAAAGAGTTTACACAGAGTAATAATTTTAAAAAAGAGCTGAAATCAATACTTTTGCAAAATGCTTTTTATACTTTAAAAGAATATTTACAGGCAGCAATGTAGTAGATATGTGTATTGGGAACTGGGGTAAATAACTATAATTACCCACATGCTCATAATTTTATATATTGTTCTAGTCATGTGGTGGCTTTTGAATGTGGAAGGTTCGTGTTTGATCTATGTGTTTTATTTGTCTGTTGGTATGGTATGTATATTATTATAACTTGTTCAGAGTTTTGTAATGTGACTATATGGATGCAAATAAATACAATAAAATAAAGTGATTTTAGCTGAGTAAGTAAATTCAATATACCCTCTGGTAACAGACAAGAAACAAATTCTACCTGATCAAATAGTTCTTTACATGAAGAAGAAGCATCTATTTGACCCTTAAATGAATCAGTTGGGATTGAAGTGTTCAACACGTAAATGATTTTATCATCTAATGTCCTCATCTTCTTCAGAGCATCCTGGAAAAATAAAGTCAGTCACTTTCATGATGTTAAGATAATGTTTTGGTGGGGAAACCTGAGGGAAAGAGCCCACTGGGGAGACCCAGGTGTAGATGGAAGGATAATATTAAGATGGATCTTCAGGAAGTAGGATGTGGGGATATGGACTGGATTGAGCTGGCTCAGGATAGGGACAGGTAGCGGGCACTTGTGAATGCAGTAATGAACCTGCAGGTACCATAAAATGTGGGGAATTTCTTGACTGGATGCAAACCGGTTTGCTTCTCAAGAAGGACTCTGCTCCATGGAGTAAGTAAGTAAGTAAGCATTTACTTACTTACTTACTCCATGGAGCAGAGTAAGATACCGTGAAATTTAGTATTTGGCCAGTTTTTTTTTATGTCCAGTCTGGTTATTTAATTTTTCAGTTGCTGAAGTCTGCCTTGACAGAAAGAGTGATTAATATACAATAAACATTTTATTGAATAATTACATCAATAAACTTCATTGTGAAAGTCAACACAGGTCAAAAATAGGAACCAAAATTTTAAAATAATTCTTATTCCAAATCAGGAAGCAAAAAATTTGCAGTGAACATCTTTCAGATATATGTTTGAAAAATAATCAGAACTTTGTGGATGTTGGGCGAATTGGATGGTTAGTGGTTGTGTGTCATGTGAGAATTTATATTTTATTAGCAATAAAAGTTTATTCTTATTTAAATGCAATTTCAAATTGCATAATGTATGGTATGTACATTCATGTTTCTTGCATACACATACAAATAAAGAATAAACAAGAACCTCCCCATCTTGTAATTTCTTTCACTTTTGTGATCCACATACCTGATTAAACCTTAAATGGCTGACTTCATAGGCTCTCAAGATGATGTGAAAAACTGTTGTGATATGTAAGTTAACAAAATGTGTTTCAAAGAAGCAACCTTTTGATACAGAGACTGGTTAATTTGTGTTGGTAATAATGAAATATGTTACTGTATGTCAAACTGCATGAATATGTATCATTTGCTTAGCAAAAATAACACAAATGCACTAAAAATGAAATCAAGAACAAGGCTGCGTCCAAGTTTGTTTTTGACTGCTGCAGTGCTCCTAAGCAGGTTCTTTCCATCATACAGATCTTACAAGATGCAGTCAGCCATTCTTTATCTTCTGTGGTACTTCTTTTTTTTCTCATTTGATCACCGAACCTGTATCTTATTTAGCTTTCTCATACATCCAGCACTGACCAGACACAAGTCTTGACTGTTTATCTATACTCACACTGTCTGATTTTCACCTCCCGTGTGTCTTAACTTCCATGTGAACGCTGACAACTTCCCCATACCATTACAGTTTAATAAGGTATGCACAAAGACCTTTCAAATGTAATTGTCTATACATCTAAAATATGATTTGCAACAAGCAAATGCAGCAAATGTCAGTGACCAAGATTTCATTAATCCAGCGATTGATAATTAGTTTCCGTGTAATTTTATATTTGTCAACATGCCACACCATATACATAAGTGTACTAATACTCTTTATGATTATGCCATAATTAATTATTAATACTTATGTTTGTTTAACGTAC
>Ga0209737_10002369_pt1 | contig 13200 bp, 11 predicted proteins | sample TergutCu122P3_FD_187284 | JGI IMG/M metagenome (GOLD analysis project Ga0209737, IMG submission 187284) | Cubitermes ugandensis P3 segment gut microbial communities from Kakamega Forest, Kenya - Cu122 P3 (SPAdes) (version 2) | ecosystem: Host-associated > Arthropoda: Insects > Digestive system... | reverse complement strand
GCGGGGTGTCGGGATTTATTGAGGCTATGGCGCTTGGCTATAAAATTCTTATGCGCTCAGCCGAAGTATCGACGTCGGAGGAATTTGGTGCTGCGCCTGACGAGGCTGTCAAGACTAAGGAAAAAGACAGCTCTGTTTTGTTTGGTTTTATAATGGCTATTGCGTCCGTTCTGGGTATTGGGCTTGCTTTGTTTTTATTTATGTGGGTTCCGACGCAGTTATTTAATTTAACGCGTGACAACATCAATTTCGGCAGTGATATAAGCAAGCTGCGTGCGCTTTTTGAGGGGATTATAAAGATTTTTATGTTTGTCGGATATATTTCCCTTGTGTCGCTTATGAAGGATATAAAGCGCGTGTTTATGTATCATGGGGCGGAGCATAAAACTATTTTTTGTTATGAGGCAAAGCTGCCGCTTACTGTCGAAAATATTAAAAAGCAAACCCGTTTGCACCCACGCTGCGGCACTTCGTTTATGTTTCTTATGATTGCTGTCGGTATTGTTTTTTCGACATCGGTCGTGCTTTTATTCCCTGAGCTTACAAAAAGCTCGTGGATCTGGGTTGTTGTGAAAATCCTTATGATACCGCTGTTCTGTGCTTTTGGCTATGAGATTCTGAAGCTTTGCGGGAAGCATGATAATATTTTCACAAGAGTGGTGTCCGCACCTGGAAAATGGGTGCAAAAAATTACGACTAAGGAACCAACCGATGATATTATTGAGGTTTCAATAGCGGCGATGAACGGGGTTATCCCTGCTGACGATCCGTGTAATACTAAGGTTTTATATGACGTTTCGAAGGATGAGGCGACTGAAATTATAAGCAGTGATACAGCGGCGGATGAGATTATTAATGGAAATCATTAAAAATTCCTTTTACGTCATTGCGGGCTTGACCCGCAATCTCAAAAACCGCATAAAAAGGAGATTGCGAATCCAATCCGCGACGCGCGGGGTAAAGGCCGCAATGACGAATCGACAAACACTTATACACTTATCAAAAAAATTATCAGATTTTGAAAGCTGGCAAGTTTTTTCGTTTGTAACAGAACTGTCTAAATATGAATATCTGATTAAGGCAGATGAAAAAACCAATGATAATCATATTGCTGAGATGCAAAAAATCGTAAATCGGCGTGAAAAAGGCGAACCGCTTTATTATATTTTTGGCGAATGTGAATTTTATTCCTTGAAGTTTTTTGTAGGCGAAGGAGTGCTTATCCCCCGTCCTGAAACGGAGTTGCTTGTTGACACGGTTATTGATTTGTGCAAAAGGCGTGAAAATATCAGGGTTCTGGATTTATGCAGCGGAAGCGGTGCTGTTGCGATTGCTATTGAAAAGAATATTGAAAATTGTGGTATAATCGCTGTTGAAAAGTGCGAAAAAGCGTATAGTTGGCTATCCAATAATATTGAAATGCACTGTTCGAAAGTTTGTCCTGTTTGTGCTGATGTTTTTACATATATTCCGGAAACAAAATACGATATTATTGTTTCGAATCCGCCTTATATTAAAAGCTACGAAATAGAAAGCTTGCAAAAGGAAGTGCAGAGAGAGCCGCAAATGGCTTTAGACGGCGGTGAAACGGGGCTTTTGGTTTATAATGAAATTTTGTCACGGTATAAAAATTATTTGAATGAAAACGGGATTATTGCTCTTGAAATAGGTTATGACCAAAAGGTGAGGGTCGAAGAAATATTTAAACAGGAAAATTTCACTGATATTACCATAAAAAAAGACTATAACGGACACCACAGAGTAATTTATGGGACTGTGAACACTTTACAAATGTAATTATTATTGTTATAATATATTTAATAATTGAAAGGACTTATAAAAAATGCCAAAAGAAAAAGAAAGCAAGAAACTATCGGAACCGAAGGTCACGGATAAAGCGAAGGCGCTTGAAACTGCGTTGCAGCACATAGAAAAACAATTTGGAAAAGGTGCGGTTATGAAGCTCGGCGCTTCTTCAACATTGAATGTCGAATCGATTTCGACAGGCTCGCTGTCACTTGATATTGCGTTAGGGATAGGCGGTGTGCCGCGCGGCAGGATTGTTGAGATTTATGGTCCGGAATCATCAGGAAAAACGACGGTGGCTCTTCATGTTGTCGCGCAAGCGCAAAAAAACGGCGGTTCTGTTGCGTTTATTGATGTCGAGCACGCCCTTGACCCTGAATATGCGGCGGCGTTGGGTGTCAATATCGACGAAATGCTTGTATCACAGCCTGACACAGGCGAGCAAGCGTTGGAAATAGCAGAGGCTCTTGTACGCTCGAACGCTATTGACGCAATTGTTATTGACTCTGTCGCGGCGTTGGTGCCAAGAGCGGAGATTGAGGGCGAAATGGGCGACTCACATGTTGGCTTGCAAGCAAGAATGATGTCGCAGGCGATGCGGAAGCTGGCAGGTTTTATCGGGAAATCAAATTGTGTTGCGATATTTATAAACCAGCTTCGTGAAAAAATCGGTGTCATGTACGGCAGCCCCGAAACCACGGCAGGCGGACGCGCGCTTAAATACTATGCTTCTGTGAGAATTGACATAAGGCGTATTGAAACCCTCAAGGTCGGCGGCGAAATGATTGGCAACAGAACCCGCGCAAAGCTTGTGAAAAACAAGGTAGCGCCGCCGTTCCGTGAAGCGGAATTTGACATAATGTACGGCGAAGGTATCTCAAAAGAAGGCGAAATCTGCGATCTGGGTGTGAAGGCGGAAATTATTGACAAAGCAGGCGCGTGGTTCTCCTATGGCGAAACAAGGCTGGGACAGGGACGCGATAATGTTAAGATATTCTTCAAGGAAAACCCGGACATAGCGGCGGAAATCGAGCAGAAGATTAGAGATAACCAAAAGAAGCTGCAATCAGCAAAACGTGGGGCAAAAGCAGATGATGCGGCTGTTAAAGACGCAATTGACGCTGTTTTGGAAGAAGCTCCCAAGCCTTCTAAGCCGAAGATTGATATTGATATTGCGGTTGATGATTAAAAATTGCTCATATTTGATTGCAAAGTATATTGATTTGCATGGGGTATAATTTTACCCCATGTCGGCAATTTCACTTGAAATATAGAATATGCAAGATAACAACAAACATGGGGTATAATTATACCCCACGTCGATAATTTCGCTTGAAATATAAAATATACAACATAAAAACAGACATGGGGTATAATTATACCCTGCTACATCGTGTAATCTAAAATTTGTCATTGCGATTGATGATTAAAACCATTTACGTTTTAATAGTTGCCGGTTTCCAGTAATTTTTTGCGTTCTCTTTGACGAATGTGTGCATTCGTCTTCAGATATCCGGTTGCCAGTAGGGCGCGCACCCAATGCCAGTGAACCGCAGAAAATTTATATTAGACGGGGTTGTAGGGGCGATTTCCAATCGCCCGCGGGCGAACAGAGTTCACCCCTACAGGTAACGAACAAAATTTATATTAATGGAGGTAAGAGCAATGAGCGAAATCAAGAAAGCAATAGGAAACCTTGTTTTAATTAACATCGTTTCAGCAGAACCAAAAAAATTGGCAGACTTTTATGAAAATGTGTTGGGTGCAGATATTACCAGATGTGAATTACATGGTTATCCGCAACGCATTGAAATGTGGTTTGCCCCAAGAAGCGACAACACCGTTTGTATTGTTGCGAATGAAGATAAAGAATTTAAGCCGCAAACCTATAATGCCTGTCAGGGTTTTGAGTTTCGTGTGGCGGATGCAGATACCGAATACGAACGAATATGCACTATAGGCATTGAGGTAAAAGAGCCGCCTAAAGATTTACCGTATGGCTATCGTTTTTTTCATATCAAAGACCCTGACGGAAATGGTATTGATATTGTTCAAGAATTGAAATGTACCTAATAAACATTTTCTACTATTGTACATCGTAGAACAACACCATACGCGTATCGCATTGCGAATTATTGAAATACAACATGAGAATTATCGAAATCAAAAAACGAAAAAAGAGCCTTCTCGCTGTTTATTTTGACGGCGGGAGGGGGTGCGATATTGATGAGCCTGTGCTTATTGACAAAAACACGTTTTTTGATTTTGGTTATGCTGCCGGGGACAGTATTTCAAATGAGGATTTGGAGGCTCTTATCGCAAAATCTTATGAAAACAGGGCGAAGGAGAAGGGGCTTTGGCTTATTTCAAAAAAAGACTACACAAAAAAGCAATTGTATGATAAAATAAGAAAAGATACTACGGACGAGGCGGCGGCAGCGGCGATTGAACGGCTTTCGAATGTCGGGCTTATTAATGACGAGAGATATGCGCGGCGGTATGCTGCAGATTTGATTAATATCAAAAAGCTGTCAAAACGTGCGGCGATGTATGAACTTGCATTAAAAGGTGTTGAAAAGGAATTGGCACAAGAGGTTGTTGACGAAATGGAAATCGAAAACGAGGATACGCTTCGTCAGTTGATTGAACGGAAATATATAGACAGTTTGGATGATGAAAAAATGCTTAAGCGGATGTATAATGCCCTTATACGCAAGGGATATGGATATAGTGAAATTAAAACGGTTATACGCGAGATAAACGAGGAAATAATTTGAAAAATATTGGAATGGTATCACTTGGGTGTCCTAAAAATCAGGTTGACGCTGAAATAATGCTTTCCATTTTGAAGGCTGGCGGTTATAATATTGTCGCTGATGAAAAAATGGCGGATATTATTATAGTAAACACCTGCGGATTTATTGAGGATGCAAAGAAGGAAGCGATTGAGAATATATTGGAAATTGCGGAGCTGAAGAAAAGCGGTTCGCTTAAATTACTTGTCATGACAGGCTGTATGGCAGAGCGGTATAAGAACGAGGTCAAGACGCAATTGCCTGAGGTGGATATTGTCGTCGGGATTGGCTCGAACAAGGATATTGTTAATATTATTGAAAATAAAATCGAAAGCAGCTTTGCAGATAAAAACGAGTTGCTGCTTTCGCATGACAGGGTTTTGTCAACGCCGTTTTATACAGCATATTTGAAAATAGCGGACGGGTGTGACAACAAATGCAGTTACTGCGCTATACCCCTTATCCGCGGGAGGTTTCGTTCACGGACGGTTGAGGACGTTTTGGATGAAGCGGAAAAATTAGTTGCCGGCGGCGTTAAGGAGCTTATATTAGTCGCACAGGACACAACGCGGTTTGGCGTGGATTTATATGGAAAACCGATGCTGACGGAGCTTTTGAAAAAGCTTTCTAAAATCGAAAAATTGCGGTGGATAAGGATTTTATACGCATATCCTGATATGATTGATGATGAATTAATTAATGAGATTGCAGATAACGAAAAGATTGTAAAATATCTTGACATCCCTCTGCAGCACTGTGACGGGGATGTTTTGAGGGCTATGAACCGATCGGGTAACCGAAAATCATTGACTGCATTGCTGTTAAAGCTGCGGCAGCGTGTAAAGGGAATAACCTTGCGTACTACTTTTATCGCAGGCTTCCCCGGCGAAACAGAAGAGCAGTTCACATCACTCTGCGAATTTGTGAAGGAAGTTAAATTTGACAGAATGGGCGCATTTGCATATTCGCCTGAGGAGGACACACCTGCCGCAGAGTTTGACAATCAGATTCCTGATGATATTAAGGCAAGGCGTTTGGAAATTTTGATGGATGAGCAGTATTTTATAGGCGATGAATTATCGCAAAGCAAGATCGGAGCGGATATCGACGTGCTTGTGGAAGGATATGATGATTATATTAAAAAATTCTATGGCAGAGGCCCCTGTGACGCGCCTGATATAGACCAAAAAATATTTTTTGAAGGCAACGCGAATATCGGCGATATCGTGACCGTACATATTAGTGACAGGATTGAGCATGACCTTTTAGGTGTTATGGTATAATTTATATAATGGAGAATTTTTATGATTAAACCGAAAAAAATACATTTACCGAAAAAGCTGAATGTGCCGAATAAGCTTACGCTTATGCGTATTTTGCTTGCGCCGATTTTTTTGATAGTAATGTTTGCGAATTTTCCGCATCATGTTATTGTCGCATTGGTGATTTTTGTTATCGCTTCTGTAACAGATTTATTGGACGGGAACATCGCAAGAAAACGCGGGCTTGTGACCGAATTCGGGAAGTTTTTGGACCCGTTAGCTGACAAAATGCTTATAACAGCGGCATATATTGCGTTTATACAGTTAAGCGAAGGCGGCGGCGGCTTAAAATACGGCTATGGTATAATGTTTATCACGTTTATCGTTCTGACGAGAGAATTTCTGATAACCTCGCTCCGTCTCGCGGCAGTAAAGGATAAAAACATCGTCATAGCAGCGTCGATTTACGGCAAGCTGAAAACAGTATTCCAGATGATTTCGATTATCGCGACGATTACTGCTGAATATGCGATAGAACATATTTTATATGATTATTCCGATCTATGCTACGGCCTGCGGATTACATACAATGTGCTTCTATGGTTCGCGACGTTGCTGGCGATTATTTCAGGGATACAGTATTATGTTGCGAACAGGAATCTGATTGATACGAACAAGTAGGGCAAGGGCTTTGCTCTTGCCGCTCGCCGGTTACCGGTTACCAGTAGGGTACGCGCCCCTGTGCGTACCGCAATTAGCAATATTATAAAAATCGAAAAAATTTAAACGAAAGGTATTATTATGAAAAAGCTATTATTGTTCATTATAGTCCTGATGTTAATGACAGCAGGATGTAATTCTGATGCAGAAACAAATTCAAATATTAATGCTTCTGACTTTATTAGTAATAGTATTACTTATTCAAATACTACTAATTCTGATTCAATTAATTCTGGTATTACTAAGTCAAATATTATTACTTCTAATGTTGAAAAAAACGATTTTTCAGACGCAAACATATCACAAAATGCGAAATATTTGAACCTCGACACTTCATTTCCGACTGTGACAGGTATTTATTATGCGGCGGGTGTTTACTTAATAACAACCGAAAGCAATGAAATATACATATCAAAGGATTTAAAGGTTTGGAAAAAAACAAAACGCAAAATTAGCGATAGCTTCTATATTGTAATCGACCCTCCCCGCGGATTTTTATTGGTTGACAAAAATAAATATTATGTTTCTGACGATGGAGAAAACTGGGAGCATATTGAGGGAATGGAAAACTTTTTTACTGAGACAATCAACTATTCATACGATACGATTTCGATAACAGCGTTCTATAAAAACAATATAATCGTCGCTGGAGCGGAAAAAAATGCCACTAAAAAATTTGGCAAATATACCGCTGTTTATACGAAAGAAACAAATCAAATCAATAATGACGGCGATGTGTTGTTTGGTATTGATATTGTTGACGGATATCAAAACAGACTTGCATTATATTCGTTTGACGGTATTAATTGGAAAAAAGCGGATATATACGGAACTAATTATACGAGTTTTATAAAATGCCTACCCGTTTATGATAATAAAAAAATACTTGAAATATATTCATCTGGCTGCGGATCTTCTGTTGGATATTATTCTTATAAAATAAAAAACCAAAATGTAGAATTCGAACATGAACAATTTTTAAAATATTTTAAACAGGATTTAACGCCTCAGAAAATTTTTTTTAATTTGATTATTACAGTAACAGATGCACCGGATGTGAACGATAATTATTATTCCGGTTCTGAAAAATTAAATTATTTGGAACCATATCTTGATAAAGGCTTTAATCAGGCTGTCTTTGAAGCTGGCGGTTTTCAAGCCGACTTTCTTGTGGTTCAGGACTATATCGGGTATATTAATCTTATAAAATCAGAACATGAATATGGCAGCGACTATACTGTTCCAACAACAACGGTTCAAAACGGAAAATTCTATTATTATGGAAAATACGGCGGGATTATAGAGATTGACAAGGACTTTAATATGCGCTGGGTTGGATTATATCCGAGAAAATCGTTGAACCGCGTTGAAATGGCAGACCCTTTGATTGGCGGCAAAATAGGCATTATCGAAAAAAACGGCGTATTGGCGTATTATAACAAGGAATTATCAGGCGATAGTGGTATTTGCAAAATATATGTTTCGACTGACGGAATTAATTGGAAATATCAATCTAAATAAACAGAGGGACTAAAAATGGTACACAGGAAAAGCATATTTATAATAGCAATATTAATTTCAATGCTTATTTTTACAGGCTGCAGCGAAAAGCTTATGAATGTTTCTGATTATCCTGTTACACAGGGGTCAAATCCGACGAGGATAATATCTGAAAAAATCTTTATGCATTTTACCGGTCTTGACGACAAAAAAGGAGATTATTTCAAAATCCGCCACACGGGAACCCCGAATGCCTATAAGGATTTTTTGGCGGCAGATACGGATATTGATATGATAATCGCACAAACGCCTGATGAAGATACCGAAAATAAAATGAAAAGCATGCTTTTTAAAGCTATCGCCAAGGACGCGCTTGTATTCATTACAAACAAAGATAATCCTGTTGATAACTTAGCATTTGACGAGCTTAAAGCCATATTAAAAGGAGATATTATAAACTGGAATGAAGTCGGCGGCAGGGATGAACCGATCAATCTTTTCAGACAGGTTCCGGCAGGAGGCAGCCAGACGTTGGTTAATAGATTTATTCTAAAAAACGAACCGATGAAGGACGTTCCTGAAAGCAATATTGCCGCGAGCATGGAGCTTATGTCCCAATATGTGGCTGAAGGTATAGAAAACGGTGCGGCAATTGGTTTTACTACATATTATTTCGCCGAATTTTCCGGAAAACGCAATGATATTAAAATAATAAACATAAATAATATCAAGCCTAAGTTTGATTCGATAAAGAACAATAGTTATATCTTCATCGCAAATATTTATATTGCTGTGAAAAATATGGATTCGCCCGCAGGAAAGATATATGAATGGATAACAACAAAAGCGGGACAGGAGCTTATAGAATCGACCGGGTATGTACCATTATAATGACTAACAACCAAATATCAACCATAAAACGAAAGGTACAACATGAAAATATATAACACACTAACAAGAAAAAAAGAAGAATTTGTTCCTATAAATGAGAACCGCGTATCTATGTATTGCTGCGGTCCTACAGTATACAGCTTTGCGCATATCGGAAATATGCGGACATATCTTTTTATGGACTGGCTATGCCGCTCAATGCGGTTTTGCGGTATAGAGCCCTTTACTGTTATGAACATAACCGACGTCGGGCATTTGGTCAGTGACGCTGACGAAGGTGAGGATAAGATGGAAAAATCCGCGAGGGAGAAGCAAAAATCCCCTTATGAGATAGCGGATGAGTATACAGCCGCGTTTTTCAGTGATATAGATTCGCTTAATATTTTGCGTCCGCAGCTCTGCCCTAAGGTAACTGACCATATTCCTGAAATGATTGAGTTTGTTCAGGTTCTTTTAGATAAAGGGTATGGGTATGAAATTTCTGACGGGATCTATTTTGATATTTCGAAATTTGACGGATATGGCAAGTTGTCGCGGATTAACCTTGACGAGCAGCAGGCAGGTGCGAGAGTTGAAATAAACCCTGAAAAACGTCATACTGCTGATTTTGCTCTTTGGAAGCATGCGCCTAAGGAGCATATTATGCAGTGGAAATCCCCGTGGGGAATGGGTTATCCGGGCTGGCATATCGAATGCTCGACTTTGGCGAAAAAATATCTCGGTGACATTTTTGACATTCACACGGGTGGTGTTGACCATATTCCAATTCACCACGAAAACGAGATTGCGCAGAGCGAAGCGTATTTAGGACATCCTTTTGTTAATACCTGGATGCATGGCGAGTTTATGCTTGTGAACAACGGGAAAATGTCGAAAAGCCTTAACAATAACTTTTTGATAAGCGATTTGGAACAAAAGGGATATACCCCCATGCACTTCCGCTATTTTTGTGCAAATGCTCATTACAGAAGCAAACTGAATTTCACATGGGACGGTATGGAGAGTGCGAAAACATCATACAACCGTCTTATAAACCAGATGCAGCTTCATTCTGAAGGCAGCGATGATGTTATGTTGGATGAATTTTTAGCTAATTTTACAGAAGCGGTCAGGGATGATCTTAATATCCCGAAGGCGTTGGGTGTGCTTTGGAGTATGGTGCGTCTCCCGCAGAAAAGCAGGAAAATATATGATATGGCTCTTTTATTCGACGAGGTTTTGGGGTTGAAGCTTAATGAACTGCCGAAAGCAGAAAGCATTGATGATGCTGTTAAAGCATTGATTGAAAAACGTCAAACCGCCCGTCAGAATAAAAATTTTGGTGAAGCGGACAGGATTCGCGATGAGCTTAGTGGTATGGGGATTTTGATTGAAGATACTAAGGATGGAGTTAAGATAATTCGTAATTCGTAATGCGTAATGCGTAATTATAATTAAGGATGAAGTGATGATATATACACTTACGTTGAATCCTGCTGTTGATGTTGGTCTTTTTGTTTCTGATTTTCATTTTGATAAAGTTAATCGGGTTTGTTCTGAAACAAAGGTTGCCGGGGGGAAGGGGATTAATAGTGCGCGGGTTTTGAGCTCGCTTGGTTTGTCTTGTACTAATTTTGTTTTGCTGGGCGAGAATAACGGGTTTGAATATTCAAGACTTTTGGGAGACTCTGCAGGGGAATGTGTTTTTCATTTTGTCGGGGGTGAGATTCGGGAGAATATTACTTTAAAAACTGAAAATGAAAACATTAAAATCAACCGAAGCGGTTTTGAATGCAATGAGGTTGAAATAACGCCTTTTATCGAGAGTATTCCGGACAAAACAGAAGCGGACAGCTTTATTATTATTGCCGGCAGCCTGCCCAAAGGGATTTCAATCGATTATTTTATCGAAATTTGCAAGCTTTTGAAATTTTCGGGACTGAAAATAATTCTTGATGTCGATTTTTTGAATGAAGAGCAGGCCATAGATATTTCTCCTTTTTTATTAAGGAATAATATTGATGAATTTGGGCGGATGTGCGGATGCGAGTTTTCAAGCGACAGAGATGCAACTAAAAAAATATTGCAATTTTATGAAGCAGGAATAAACAGTATAATCACATTTGGCAAGGATGGTTTTATCGGATGTGAAGATGAGAATTTGATTAAAATTATACCCCCTGATATACAAGAAGCCTGCACTGTAGGTGCGGGCGACAGTTTGACTGCCGGGTATTTGTATGCTTTAATAAACGGTCTCGATTTCGAAAAACGCCTTACATATGCGGCGGGAGCGGCAGCGGTTGTTGTCAGCAGGCGGCAGGGTGAGCCGTTTTTGGTTGATAAAATAAATGAGTTTTTGCCGCTGTTTAAAATAGAACGGAGCATAATATGATAAGAGCAAACGAAAAATTAATATTCAAAATCTTTTATTCAATAATAGGCGGCGTCACTGCGATTGCAATATTGATTTCGCTTTTGATTTATTTTTTATCATCAGATAATGATAATTCCGGTTCGGCGATTCTTGCACTGAGCATAATGTGCATTGTAATTGATGCAATTTTTTTGTTTGTTATTATTTTAATAAAAGTATTGACAAATAAGCCCGAACAAAAAGTTCGGGCAACGCTTCTTGAAAAAGGGATATATGGATTAGGTTCCGGCAGAAGAGGCATGAACAGACCTTATGTGATATTGGCTTTTGCTGATGGGACAAGAAAACGCTTTAATGCTGCTTCATGGAAATTTCATAAGCTATTACCTGAAAACGCAAGCGGTGAGTTTTATTATAAAGAATTAGCCGACGGAAAATGTCTTGTCGCATTTGACCCCGATGTCTCAGAACCGGTTGAAATATCTTTGGAACAAACACCTGCTGAACCGATTAATACAACTAATACTGCGGTTAATGTATACGCTGATAATCAAAACTATTTTTTCGGATTCGCAAAAAAGGATTCGACTTATTATAAAAGTTTTAAGATACTTTTTTCAATATTAATTGTGTTATATGCTATAGTATTTATTGGAATGGCGTTCCGTTCGTTATTTCATTTTTTCGTGTTTTCTGTAACTGGTTTGATAATTTTCTTTGAAATAATGATAAAAAGAAACAAAAAGAATAAAATTGAAAAAGCACCTGAACAAAAAATAAAAGCGACAGTTGTGCATAAGAAAATGGAAAATAGATATCATTCTCAAAAATTACATTTCGTTACTTTTTTATTGCAGGCAAGCGATGATACTGTTATAGATGAAACAAAAAAGATAATACCCGTTTCAATTAGCGTTTATACAACACTTGTGAGCGGCGATACGGGTATGTTGACGTTTAAAGAAAACGGGAAGCATATTTTATTCGTTTCTTTTGAAGGAATGAGAATATAATAATAATTTTTTTTAAGGTGGTTATAATGACTGTTTTACAACCTGCCGCGCCAAAAAAATTCGACGAACATTTTAATAACATAAAAATTATCCTTATTTTCACTGTTGTATTGGGGCATTTTTCGGAAATATTTTTCCGTGACCATTTTGCATACAACGCGATTTATGAGATTATTTATGCTTTCCATATGCCTATGTTTATTATTGTAACGGGGTATTTTTCCAAAAATGCAGACAAAGCGCGTTCGAAGGCTTTTTCTGAGATTTTGATTCCTTATGTTTTGTTCGAGATTTTTATGTCATTGGGCGAATCGGTTATGAAGGGGGAATTTACATTCCCTGATATATTCACGCCTCAAACCGCTGCATGGTATCTTATAAGCACGTTTTTATGGCGGATGCTGTTGAAGGACGTTATTAAAATCAGGTATAATATTGTGTTTTTTATGCTGTTAAGCCTGTATATCGGATTTTTGCCGGGTGTGACAAATATGTTTTCGCTTGACAGGACGATTGTGTTCTTCCCTTATTTTTTGGTTGGTTATTATTTTGATGAACGCGCAAAAAATATTATAAACAAAATCCCATATTTTATAGCGGCAATTTTGTTCGCAGCGGCGTGCTTTGGTGTGACATTTATCTCCCGTCCGATGGCGTTTTCAGCATATTCGCAAATGGGTATGACGGTTTTTGAAGGAGTGGGAGAACGGTTGGGAATGTATTTCGTAGCATTATTCATGAGCGCGATGCTTTACAGGATTATACCAAAAAAACGCCAATTCTTTTCGTTTATTGGACCATACACAATGACCGTATTTTTGCTTCATACATTTGTAAAAATACGGTCATTGTGTATG
>Ga0209737_10002368_pt1 | contig 13205 bp, 11 predicted proteins | sample TergutCu122P3_FD_187284 | JGI IMG/M metagenome (GOLD analysis project Ga0209737, IMG submission 187284) | Cubitermes ugandensis P3 segment gut microbial communities from Kakamega Forest, Kenya - Cu122 P3 (SPAdes) (version 2) | ecosystem: Host-associated > Arthropoda: Insects > Digestive system... | reverse complement strand
CCCCCAATCCACCTCTCCACCCCAGGGGCACATATTGTATTCCAGCCTGCTTTGTTTGAGGAGTGAAAGGTGTACCTGTTTGCTCTGTCAGTAGGCTGATTTTGTTGTGACAGAATTCTTGAACCTGTACTCTGCATCAATGTGCTCAGGGATTATGTTGAAAAATAATGTACCTTAGTGTAATAAACAATGGACACTGAATATGGTAATGGACTCATTTAATTTTTTTAATTTAGGGAGCCTTGCTTATTGAAAATCCCTTGTATGCACATGCATTCATACACACGTACATACATACACACCTCCTTGCTGAGATGCGTATGTATCTATGTATGTATGTGCACACATTATGTTCATACATACACACACACACACATACACAAACATGCTATTCACTAATGAACCTGCCATTCCACAATACACAGTGTGAGATACTGATTGCACCATTAAATAAATGGTAAATAAGTAAATAAACATACAGCATGATGCTTAATGTGAAACAGTGTACAGTTGACATCATCAGCCATCTGAATTGTTAGGCTGTGTATGTTGGTAGTTTACCAGTGTTTCAGGACAGCCTAACAATCCTATCTTCAAGGGTCAAGCAGTCCAAGTCTATGACTGCCTGTTGTCCTAAAACATAGTTAAACAACTACCAACATACTTTGCATAACACCCCAGAAAAGTGAAGATTTCATCTACACTGCCATAGAAGCCTGAAATGTCAAAATGTTCAGGTAACTCCATTGGCTTTTTAAAGTTTACTGTAATGAAACTAATTACAGTGTTAGTGATTGCAGATGTTAACATATGTGTGTATTTTTGGATATGTATAAATATTGCTTTGATAAAAGTTTTAGTATAATGCTTTTAAATTTGAAATAGCCAATGTGTTATAATTTAAACCCAGGTTGAATACACTCTGAAAAGAATTATCTTTTAACTTTTTGTGTTTTCTAATCTATCTGTAGATGCTGAACAGCACCTCTCTCTCTGACTGAATGTAATGAAACTGGGAGGGAAGGTTTTAAAAAATTTTCATTTTGAATGTTTATTTTAAACTGAATAGCTTGGATTGCCACTTTATATATGTCTCATTCAATTTGGGTAATATTTGTAATTTTTTTAACATTGTCGATAATTCACCATTAAATGACTGGGTAGCAGTGGTTATGAATAGGAAAGGCCGTAGAAAGAAGCATTCGTGGCCTGATTTTAAGATATTATCTAAGCACTTACTTGGACAGACTGAGGAAAACCACAATAAATTTATCTTGTTAGTTGGTGCTCCAGCTAAGATTTGAACTGGGTATGTCCTGATTACAGGTCAGAAGCATTAACAGTTTGAACCATCCTGCTCACAAATTTGGATAATGAAAATGAAATTCTTAACTCACATCTTTCCAGCCTACAAAACTTAACTTTTTTGAGGATAACTTATTTTAGGACAAGCTCATTTAAAAATTTTTTTTCTAGCAATTAGTGACATGACTTCCCATTCCTTTGGAGCTCCATGTGAATAATTTTTAATTTAATAGTCCATTTTAGGAGTCTGATTGATATTCACAGATCTGTCTGGGTTATCCCTACAATCTGGATCAAGTCGATTGGTGAAGGATGAGTACTCTGCTGGTGTTGTAGCTGGCAGTGGTATGGAAGTGGATGGAGATGTAGGAGTCAGTCATGCTGTACCACAAACGATACAACATCACCCTCCCCCATCCCAGTTCTCTCTGGGCCTACAGCAGCAGCAGACAGGTAAAGGGAACAATAGGATGCATTCCAAGTAGTGATAATTTCTCACTCTACACACAGTTTTTGTTTCACCCACTTTCCTGAAAGTTGTAGTTTTTAAAAACTAGATGGGGCACTTTGAGTTGTTTGCAGCCATTAATGTTTAGTGATGGTCGTTGGTTAAATCACTTTCTCATAATTTCAGTACTTGCCATCAGGACCAAACACATGGTTGAACTAGCAGTCGCCAGAACTCTTAAGATTTGAAGGCCATGACAGTGTCCACTGCTCGAGCTTCTTAAAAAGATTAGTCATTTAATTTAGGATCTTGAGATAGTGTGTGTAGAATAGAATAGAATAGAGTAGAATGGATGGTGGGCTCGAGACCTTTTGTTCCTGGTGCACATGGGCCTCTGACATGCTAGTAAAACCATGCCACAAAATCACGTCCCAGTTAACAAGCCAGTGCTTGATCTTTTTCTTTATATTCTGCCTCAAGATCCCCAAGGCTGGCTCTGGTCCAAAAACTGGTGAACAGGATTCTCCCTTGTGAGCTCATGGGCAGTTTCATTTCCACATATCCCAGAATATCTGGGGTGCAAATGTCATTTAACACCCTTTGGCACTTACATACTTATTGGGATGTTTCAGCAGCCTGAAGAGCTGTCAAAGCTGCTGGACTGTAGAGCAGATGCTAATGTATTTCTGTGACCTAATGTTCGTTTGAATTTTGTAAACACAGGCCAAGATAGCATATATCTCAGCCTGGAAAACTGTAGCATATCTTTCTAGAGAGATAATTAGCCCTGTACCCAAGGATTGCACATAGACTGCAGCACCAGCCCCACTCCATGTTTTTGACCCATCTGTATACCAGATGGGGCCTTTAACTGCAGGTGGAGACTTAGGTCCCCTGGTCCACACTTCTCTAGTTAACATACTAATCCTAAACTTGGGTTCAAAATTAAATGGTGGCCCAATAATATCGTTCTCCATAGCACATATGGGATCCAACTATTGAAGCTGTATCAGTATACTGCTGTGTCCTCGATTAGGTTGAGGGTAAGCTGAGCACCCCAGACTCAGAGGTGATACACAGCTGACCCTGCCACACTCTGAACCACCAAAGCTAGTGGAGGTAGGCAGTTGAGTGCTGTGAGATTGTGCATTGTAATGTTCAAAAAATATGCAGCATTAGTTGAAGTATTTTTGTTGTAGGAAAAACGAGCAAAATGGTCGCTTAATGAAATCTGTATTGAGCTTTTGGTTTGGTAGCTGTAACCAATCTGTCTTTTGAACAAGGCACATAAAATTGGGTGTGGAGGTAGAAAAAAGGAAATGCACATGAAATATTGTTTATTAGTGAATGGTTAAAAATGTGGTGATATTGCCGAACTGAGGTTATGTCTGCTAATTTTTGTCCAGGGGCCATCATTGTCATCAGCATGTCTACAGCAGCATTAGTAGTAATGGTAGTAGGACTAATGATTACAAGAGCAACAACAACAACAACAATAATCCTTACTCACCTGGGTGTGGACGTGTATGGATATCTGTGCATAGGTCTAACATGCTAGCTTATGAGTTAAACTGAGTTGTGCTACTTTATATTAAATTTACAGTATTTAGATAATGGTAACAGTAGTAGTTTTGTTGGACTTGAAGGTTGTAGTATGAAAATATGCTTTATGATTTGTGTCCAGGGTTGTTGTTTACTCCAGTATAAGGGTTATCTTATGGTTGGAATGGAACTTACTATTGCTAATAAGAACTCAGAATGTGGGAGCATGCCACAGTATGCCATTTCTTGTCTGTATGTCATTATTCCATACTCATTTACACATTTTGAGTTGTCATCCTGTTCTCCCAGTATAGTAGACTTGAATGTTGGCAAGATCCAGGTATTTCCACACACCTCAGATTGTTGGACAGGATTGCGAGATATAACATACAGATGAATATAGTGCCATCTGTTACACATGCACTGTGTGCAAAGTGTGCTAAATGACCTTGGCAACTGCTGCGGTATGCTACATGTGACTCCTCACAATCTTCCATTAGTCAGTTTTGTCTGTTATTCCCACTGTGAAGACCTAGGTTTGATTCCGTATCAGTCCATGTCGAATTTGTGGTGAACAAAGTGGCTGTTCCCCCCCCAGTACCTCATTTTTCCCCTGAAATTATTATTCCACCACACACCACCATCTGCGACTGAAGTTACAGAAAGAGTAGATCTGTACCTCTACTCCCGCTCTGTGCCCTTATGGCATGTCATAGGGTGAACTATGCTTTCCATTATTCCACCAGTGCTCCGTATGGATATTTTATCTATCTTACACCAGCACTGTATAATCATAGCAACTCATGGCATCATTAAATAAAATGCTGCTTCCTTCATGTCTGTCATTGAGAAAGCTGATGCAGTCTGGTCTTGAGTCGTCCTCACTCTCTTTTCCTGTGTAAGTACACTTGTTTGCAGTCTTCAATTTTTTTAAGGGATTTAACTGAGGAAGCTGAATATTAAAGGCTGCAATGTTCATAAACCTGTGTTTTGTCTTTGGTAATACCAGTTGTATGAATCATTTGCATGGCTTTCTGATTTTCAGTCACTGGTATGCAGTAGTATCTAGTGTTCTGTCACTTTTAGTTTGTTATTGTTGAGTTTTTATGGGCTTTGTTTTGGTTTAGTTGAGTTAGCAGCACACGCACTATCACTTGTCTTAGCAGGTGACTCCGTTGCTCTGTTCGGAGCTCCTGGGGCTGGGCGGACCACCAAGATGGAGCCACAACCACCACCACCACCACCACCAGACACCTGTCCACGTTCCACATGGGTGCCTTCCAGGCTATCACATTGTAAGCTTTTCCCATCCACAGAAAATGTCTTTTTTTAATTTCATCATATTTTTTATAACATTCACTGCAGTCTATTTTGGAAAGTGAAACTTAAAAAAGAAAATGCCCTACTGAGGAAATGGGATAATACTAACTTTCTGCACTAGGATTATGGTGATGTGTGAAGATTCCGTGACTAGTACGAACAGGGAATGTGTTATATAGCTTGAGAATGCATAATGCACACACATGAAGCATATGAAATATTAACTTTTCCTTGAATCCAGAGGATGTAAAAGTGCATTATATGGCATGAATCTCAAGCCATAGGACCACTTGCCCCACTGTTCTTTTTGTCATGACACATTTTATGCCTAGTTCATACACAAATCAGTGCTCTGACATAATGTTAATTTCATATTGTTTCATGTAAGACACACAGTATATCCCTTACGTCCCTGCAAAGAAACTTTCTCCCCCTCCCCCTTTTTTTTGTTTTTTGTTTTTGTAAAGGCGGCATTGTCTTAACCCTTTAGTAACCCTTGCGGGTCAGTAATGGATGGCACAGAATTGTACAGAGAACATTTCTTTTTCAGAAATACAGCTGTTTTACCACATGAAGTGCACTTTTATCTTTTAAAAATGTGGAGTGCTGATGTTGTTCCTTAAGCACACTTGCTAAAGAGAGGGTTTCTTCATACTAATTTTTAGCTCGTTATTTTTTTAAGGGTAGTGAGCATATGGTATTATGTTCCTTGGTTTATGTGTGGTAGTGTAGCACATACAGCAAAATTCCTTTAATCTGACACTCACTAATTTGGAAATCCTGATAAGCCAGCAGTTGAGGAGATTATTCCCAAGACCGGAAGTTTTTTCTTTTTTACCAGGAAAAAAAAGCATTATCACTCCATCAAATTCTTCAGCTGTGAAGACTCCAGAAAATACAGAAGAGCACCCTGATGACTTAGAACCAGCAAATGAAGGATATGTCCAAATGGAATACTCCTCTGATTAGTTGTGCAGCAGTAACAGATAATTAACTGTAAGAACTTAGGTCAGATTAGGTACCATTTGATAATCCGGAACATTCGATAATGCGGCAACTTGACGTTTCTTGCGTAACTTAAATTTTAATGCATCCCATGGGTTAGAAACGAAGTGGCCCAATCCGAGTCTCATAATATTGCTGCCAAAATTGCAGGTTCCTATATATGTGTACATATATATTTAAGTAGATGCGGCTGTCACACACACATCAACATGCACCTTCTTTTGTTGTTAGATGAAATTTTGTATTAAGTGTTCCAGTCAAGTAAAGTTGCAAGTGGGTGTTTTAGGCGAAACATATCAATTACAGATACTCCCTTTTTCTGTTTAAATTTGAACATGTTTTAGCATATATGTACTTAATTGAATCTGCCGTAATGAACAGAGACTACATATGGGAATGAGATACAGGTGGGATAGCAGCATTAAAAGTTTGTCTTGAGGAAATAAGTTATGAGAATGAAAATTTGAAGTAGCTCAGTATTGGCTCTACTTTTTGAGTTTGTGGTGACAGTAATGAGCCTTTGTTTACCGTAAAGACAGGAAATATGTGAACAGCACATGTGGAATTTTGAAATACTCTCTTTATGAAAAGTTACTGGGCAGAAACAAAGCCTGTAATGGGATAAACATTTTATGTTATGTGCTGTTATTTAATGTGGTATGTTGTTTTGAGTATTGACTAGAAGGGCACACTTCTTTCAGTCTTGTGTGGTGTAACAGTTAATTATGATGTAATAATAATTGGCAGCTATGTATCTTCATGAAGTGCAAATAAATACACCTTGTAATTTTCACTCATTATTGATATTCAATACCTCAATCCAATGAGTATCATGCAGCTTGAAAGAAAAACCAAAGAAAGTTATGACTGAAGTTAAAAATTTAAGCAACTTTCCCAATATTGTATAGTGTTCATGGTAGCACTTTTCTGTGTTGTGCAGAAATGAATTGTAAGGTAAAATTTTAGGTTTATGTTAGATGCTTACTGCCTTTGACCTATGTTTATTACACAAAGTGGTAACAATTTATGCTGCAGTATACACAGTTTCTGCATCTTATGCAGATTATTGTTATAATTTTCAGTTATTTTATGCAATTTGTATTGTGCTGTAGTTTTTTATAATTTCATGTTTTGCTTGTTTTATAAGGGATTCTCTTAAAATATGCATGAAAACCATGGATACATGTAGCATTTGTTGTCTTCAGCTTCTGGTGCTGCTGGAGCTGCTGGTCACAGTTTGGTACATACAGTTACATCTCCTGCAAGTGGCACACCGAGTACACTGACTTCTCAGCAAGGTTCTGTGACCTCTGCACAGTCTACAGTTGCCTCAGGTCCATTGGTATCCCCTACACAAACATCAGGTGCTGCTGGACCAGGCTCCTTCTTTGGAACAGACAGTTTGTCATCTAGTGGGGACACACAGGTTGTGCTTACTGCATCACTTGGTGGCAGTCAGCAACAGAGTCCTACAGCTGCACCAGTATCGCCACATCTTCAACAGAATGGCTTTACTAGCTCAGGTTTGATTGTTCATGACTTCATATTCAGTAATGCTTACATTTTATGTGTTAATAATGGATGGCAGAGAAAGGAAGGGACTAGACTAGTTACAGGCCCTGGGTTTGTACTTTGCCACTTTCCCAAATATACCAGTATAGAGGTAAATAGCAGAGTAGGGCCTATCATTAATTTAGAAATTATGTTTGTATGACTGCTGGCCCATAGATTATTGTTAGCTAAAGTGGAGTGTTGTGAGAGTTATACTACTTCGGTCCTGATGTAGTTCATAACTGCACCAATCTCACACCAGTGACTGCTTGATAATGGTTTCTGGCTCCAAAATAGATTCCTAGTACATTCTGCAAAAGACTGAATGGTTACCATTATTTTGTATGTTCTTGGCAATGATTTTATTCCACGTTTACTTTTGTCACTGTCGTATTGCGTGAACTGTAGTTGACTGTAGATACCAAAAGGTTAACAAAAGGTAATGATTCATTAATGGATCAAATTAAATTTAAGTAAAATCAACATGAATTATATTCGCAGTACCACACAAAAACACACCCTGTTTCCATTATAAAAACTAATTGGTTAATGCTGTAATTGCTGTTTGTGTTGGAATTATACAAAATGGAGACATAACCACTGAACTTTAAATGGTTAAACCAGGTATGTTTGACTGTATGTGAAAGATTTGCCCCTTGCAAGTAGCTTATGGTTTAGGTCAGTATGGGCTAGAATTTTACAATTTACATGACGTAGCCTGAGGAGCCTTTGACCAGCATCAAGTTTACCTTCGGATGTATTACCTATACTGGACCAGATGCCATCTTCCTTTTATTCTAGACCAAATGAAACCTGATCTGACACCAGTAATTAATGTTTGTATTTATTTTAATGTATAAATGTCAGTAATTCTTGAGTAAATAATATAATGATACAAGATTATCAGGTGTAATTTATGTATTGGAGGTGTTTTATCTCAGGCTATTTGTGGAAGGGAGCAGGTCTGAAAATCTTGTCAAGGTTTGTTTCCAAAGCTTCACAGAACCCAATTTCCCAAGTCTATTCCTAGATAAATTCTTAGTTTACCACCATTGTGTGCCCATGCAGTCTTATTTTTAACTTCCTGGTCAGTGCACACATGTTGTATCTGTGTGTGATAGTTGGTAAATCTTGTTTCATGAGCATAAGATGAATGCCTCCATGAATAAATATTTCTAAGTAAGAAAAGAATTGCCTAGGAAACTTCAGAGTGTTTAGGTAACATTTGAATCAGGACCTACCCCAAACTTTATGCCTGTGTCTTTGCTGTCTGGTCTTGGTTTGGCCCTCACTCAGATTTGGCTCAAGCTGTAGACCTCTGTCCTGTGTAATGTATGTCCCAAAAATGTAAGAAATTGCTCTAAAAGCAGTGCCCTTACAGGTTGTGTTAGGTCATCTGTTGCCTGTGTATCAGTATTAACCTAACGGTAATTCAGCATGATTTTTTAAATTAGTGTGCTTGGTTATTGTTAATGTTAGTTTTCGCAACTTCTATAACCTCTGTAACACACGCCTACTAGATCATATTGCTCACATTTTGTTTTGAATGTGTTTTGAGTCATCACTTCCACAACTACCCCTTCAAAGTCTTATGGTTATTGGGTTTTTGGCATGCCTTCACTAGTATTACAGTACAGTTCCATTAATCTAGCAGGCATGGGACTGGACAGATGCCGGATTATCAGATATTCTGGAGTATCAGATGATATCTGTTCTGACCTAAGGTCTTTAGGTGATGTTTTGATACTGGGCCTACACTTGGACTCTTTTAGTGCCTGTAGCGTGAAAAGGTCTTTCACACTTTCACTTGATGTTGTAAATGATCATTATTGGTCCTTCTGTTTTTTTGTATCATAGATAGCTCACAATCCATCATATGATGCCATAACATCTGTTTTTTCCCACTTCTAAGCCTCCTAATTATTTCAAGTTTCTGTGGAATTGTTGAAGTTATATTTATTCTTTTGCCAGCAGGACCTTGTTTACTCATCTTTCAGAGTCTTTATAATAGTTCAAACAAAGAGTAACCCAAGCCACGTATGACACAGCGGAAATAAAAGTCACAGTGACACTAAAGATGGCACCAGACAAGTTGTATGACCTACTAGTTGCTTGCATTGCCACTGGCTGTTAGACAGTAGCAGATGATGAAAATTTAAAGTATTTTGCTTGGAGAGAAAGTTTGTGCTAGTAATGTAACATCCAGATAACCCAAGATAAAGTTATAGAATCAATATGTGTACCACAAATTACGGTCAGCAAAACTTCCAGTCCTGGGTCTACATTCCTCAAGTGCCAGATTATCTGGATTTACTGTTTGTCACATGACAGATTAAAGGAATTTTGCTACATTTGTTTGAGCTTACACAAATGACAGCAGATGGGAATGTTATGGAAAACAACAGTATAATTTTGTGATGTAGGAGGTTGGCAGCATGGTAAGGAATAAACTGGTGCAGAAGTTCAACACTTTAATAACCAACTGACGCACACAACAGAGTTATTAAAACATTTTAAAATAAGTAAACCTGCTCCAACATGTTTCGGTTTACAAGGAAACCATCATCAGGGAGCTACAATCAGTAGCTCCCTGATGATGGTTTCCTTGTAAACCGAAACATGTTGGAGCAGTTTTACTTATTTTAAAATGTTTTATTAACTCTACATTTTTAACGTTGTGTGCGTCAGTTGGTTATTAAAGTGGTGAATATTATTGATGCACGGTGTAACCATGAAGTTTGGTGCAGAAGTATTGAATGCCATAAGTGGGTGATTGCTGTACTGCATTTCTCTGCTTGTTGTGTGTCGTTTCTGCAGTGCTGAGCATGTTCTATGCCAGTTTTAATGATATTTTAAAAGCGACAAGTTGTCACTGTTGCTACATATCCATACACAGGATTGCTTTTTAATGTGGTAATGGTATTTCAACTTTTGCACCCTTTTCTTTAGGCCTTCATTAAGAAAGTCACCAGAAGTTGAGGGCACTGTGTATAATGTGAAATATTTTTGTCTTGTTCCTTTTAGGTACACTTAGCAGTACATCACCAAACCAACAACAGCAACAGCAGCCATTTACTGGAGCTCAAGGAACGTGGACTGGCAATAATACTCTGACTTACACACAAAGTATGCAGCCACCTGATCCGCGGTCACATCACCCAGGATATTGTAAGTAACAAACATGGACTGGTAATAATACTGTGACCTACACAAAAAGAATACAGCCACCTGATCGTCTTTCACATCACCCAGGTTATTGTTAAGTAATTATTGTCTTTTAATAAAATGTAGGAGAAGCATACTCAGAAGTGATATTGGACCCATTAGCGTCTCTATGTAGGTAGTTGATTTTGTGATGATTCAAATTCCTGTTTGTTTATAAGCATGAATTTAATATTTCTGTTGTTCGGTTTCATTTGAATATCATAATATTTCTAACCTTGCCGTAATTCGTGTCATCTAATGGCATATTTAACACGATGTTTGATTTTCAGTCTAGAAAGTAAGTACTAGGGAGGTTCAATTTTGATCTGATTTTCAGGGGGCCACAGTGCTGCGCAGCTTGGTTCTGATGTTGCCTTGACAGGTTTGCTCTCAACACAACCTGCACCAGAGTACTGGTGTTCAGTAGCATACTTTGAGTTGGACACACAAGTTGGTGAAACATTCAAAGTGCCATCCTCCTGTCCTAATGTAACAGTAGATGGTTATGTTGATCCTTCTGGAGGTAACCGGTTCTGTCTGGGAGCCCTTAGCAATGTACATCGCACAGAACAGAGTGAAAAGGCTAGGTATGCATTAAAAATTTTCAGCCTGTGTTCCATTTGTAACCTTTCACATATGGCTGTGGTCAGAGCACTGTTCAGTTTAAATGGCCACTGAGGGACATTGTTTTCCCTTTCGGAGGAAAAGTTTTACATTTAATGGGAGAGCACTGGCCCATTTAACTGCTTAAAGTTATGGAAATGAGGTGGACTTCTGAGATAAGCATTCTGCCTGGGTCCATTCTTTTAAATTTTTGAACCAATGAACCAATCTGCATAAATTATTTGGCATTGGAGAACCACCACAACATACACTCCCCAACTCACCTAGTAGTTACATTGCAGAAGGTCCACTCCAGCTAGAATTGAGAATACATATAGTCAAATATGTATGTATGTGCAAGGGACTCCAATTGAAATCCAAACACCAGCATGCTGGAACACAATTGGCCCAGCATGTTATCATCCCATTATTTTATACCTTTGTCTTTTTGCGCTATCATTCCTGGAAGGGAAAATTTGGTGTTTGTGTAAAAATGTTATTTAAATTGTTTTTTACTTCTGTAAATTTGCATAAGTCTAAAAGAACATAACTTGAAACTGTATAAGCCTAATTTTTTTTCTGTCATTAATACAAACAGTGGCTCATTACCTATGAGGTGGTAGTAAAACTTGTGCCACTTAATTAGGGCCCTGAAGTGGTGTCTGGTAATAGATGTTCAGAAAAAGCACCATACTTTTATGTGTGTGTGTGTGTGCATGTGTGCAGTGTAAATAACAGCATGCTGATAGTGAGAAAATTTACTTCAGCAGGGGGTCAATGGCGGTAACTAACAAACTTGATGCAGTACATATAGAGTTTGGTGTGGAGTTACTAGTTTGTGTGAGGTGGTTTGGTAAGTGAGGATAAGAGATGAATATTGGTTCAGTCATTAGTGATTGCAAGATTCATTTGTATTTAATAACACAGTGGGGATGTGCCACCTTGAAGTAAGGATAAGAGATTTTTCTCTTCACTGAATTGTCCTTATCAGCTTTGTGCCCCATCGAGTCTCGCGTTCATTGGGTATCTGGGACATTCCTTGCGGTTAAAGTAGATGGGGCTTGAAGCTCCTCAGTCACCTCCATGTTGAGCTGAGTTAGAATGCCCTCCCCTATATACCTTCATGGTGTAGCACAAAAACCACTTCTTTCAAGTAAACTTCTGTCTTAAGTGTGCTGTCTTCATTCATCAAGTTTGTGAAATTACGGCTGTTGTTTTTCTGTTTGCATTTCTTCGGGTTCTTCTTTTCATAAGATTATGTGGCAGGAACTATATGTCATGATTATGTTCCAGGTTACACATTGGTAAAGGTGTACAGCTGGACCTCAGGGGCGAGGGAGATGTGTGGTTGCGCTGTCTCAGTGATCATTCAGTATTTGTACAAAGTTACTATCTGGATCGAGAAGCTGGACGGGCTCCTGGAGATGCTGTGCACAAGATCTACCCAAGTGCATACATCAAGGTAATGATTTTATGTTTGCCATTTTCTGAAATTTTCAAATTCACTTTTGGCTTTCATACAGTGTGTTTGTTAGAATTTGCATTGTAGCTAATCACGTGACTTACAGAACGCCTGAGAGGCCAAACAGATAACATTATAAAACAACACTTTGAGGAAGAAAACTTCACATCTAATTATTGATTGACAGGGGCCAAAAAAATGAATGATACTTGTGGGACAATGACACATATGGGAACAATGGATATAGGGTTTGCTAGGTTAAGTAGTGATGGTATCAACTTGGAAGTATTTAACATGCTGTGTTATTAGTAATTTTGAGGAATGTAGTAGATTGTTCAGATTTTCACTTTTTACATCATAGCCATTCATGTATGAAAAATCTTAAATGTTAGACATGCAAAGGATCCTCAAGTGAACATTGATACTGCTGTAATGAACACATTAGTTTAGAATGTGACAATCCAAGTATGTCAGACTGGTCTGAAGAGGTAAATAATTGGAAACACACTGTTGTCTCCCCTCCCTCATGTGGTTTCAAAGGTCAATCCACATTCCCTTTGGTCCTCTTACTGTTACACTGGGGATCTGTTTGTTATTACCTTTTCACAGTCTGTTTCCTGTGTTTGCTGGAGTCATTCCTGACAGTAGTCATGTATTCTGTTATGTGCGTAGAATATCTGTAGTCTATTTCTAATGTCATTGGCATTCATTCACTGAGTGCATCTTTTTACTATAACAGAAAACTCATTTCTGCTTCCCCCCCCC
>Ga0209737_10002367_pt1 | contig 13205 bp, 10 predicted proteins | sample TergutCu122P3_FD_187284 | JGI IMG/M metagenome (GOLD analysis project Ga0209737, IMG submission 187284) | Cubitermes ugandensis P3 segment gut microbial communities from Kakamega Forest, Kenya - Cu122 P3 (SPAdes) (version 2) | ecosystem: Host-associated > Arthropoda: Insects > Digestive system... | reverse complement strand
ATGGCAAATTAAATTGTTGAAAATCTTCTGTCTAAAACAATCCATCATCATAACAGATTAGAAATAAATTATTCCCATGTTCTAAGACAATCGCGAAAAGAACTACTTAAAGCAGGCAGAAATCCCGATTTCGAATTTAAATAAAAATGCGCTTACTTTACCATTCTTTTTACACAGTGACTGTATGACGGGTGAAAGTACAATTTGCGAAGGAGGTTAAATTCTGCGGCACACATTACAATAAAACTTACTTTCACTGAAATTCCTACGCGCAACCAAGGTCTGTTGTCAAAGCAACGTACAAATGTACGGAGTTCGGTAATTAAACTATTTTTTACTTGCAATAGACAGCTCCACTTGTCTCCAGTGAGCGTATCCGACAACCATAAACTCCACTATGAAACCTATAATCGAAGAAATCAATTGCTGAAAACCATAAAACTACTACATATGTGAAACATAACCAACCTTCTTAGTGGAATGTGCTGGGTGAATAATATCTGGAGTTGGCGCTGGTGAATGTGTACGAGACATAATTACTCATTCTATAACATCAGTGTGATAAGTGTGTCTCCTCGGCTTTTTTTCTTTTTCAACGTCTTTAGCACCATTCACTACATGAGATACAACCACGCTAATTACAAACTTCAAAACACGCAGCCACGCACCAATTGCGTAAACTGTGTATCGCAAAGATTACAGACACACATCCACACAGATCAGAGTACGTCCTAGTCATAGATGAATAACTCCAGGTCCAGGTATGCACGAGATTCAGCTGACCAAGCAGTACAACCTCGGCGCCACGAGAGTGCACTAGAAGCTGGGCAATTGAAACTGGCATTATGAACTCCATTGTTCGGTACATAAAAAGGCTTCAATTCCACATAATTTTGTCATGTTATTTGCAGTGAGGGAAATGCGCCACTCTTCTCTCCTACTTCTTGTTTATATATCTATGTAGGAATGGTTCTATATCCGTTGGTTGTTACACTTTTTCGATCTTTGGAATGAGTGTAATAAATGAAATCCTCAATCATACTAGGCCTAGTATCTACAATTCTTGTACACTTTTTATACTGACGTCACTTCTTGACACTGCTTCAGAAGTAATTATTTTTGTTACTTTTATCTACAGCGTTGACCATTTTCATATCTATACGGATTTCATAATCCTGTAAGAATCCAGGGAATCAGAATAAATGATATGACAAATGGCTGGTAGAACTTTTAGGTGAGACATCCCCGTTGTGTTCTATAGAATTGAATAAAATATATATAGCTGGTAGTCAAAACTACCAGCTATATATATTGTATTCAATGGCTGCCTAGCAAAGTTACCCAAATTTAGACATATTCTGCTTGTATACCTTCATGAAAACTGAAAGCAGTGAAGGGAACTTGGTTTATATGCAGGGTTACCTTTATGTTTGAGTCAACAGAGTATGTTTGACAGGACTTCTGTTTCAACAGCTTTTCACTTTACTCAATTTACACTTAGATTTTCAGTTTTCTCCAGTTACAAGTCAAGTCAATACAAGGCAAATACTAATGACTGAAGAGAAAAATCATCTGCCTTCCCATGTTGCTTGGTACTAAATGAAAAGGCTAATGATCAAATTCCTAGACTGGCCTTTGTGCAGGAGTGCACAGGTAGTATATCACCTAGGTATGTTAATTTTGTATGGTGGTATCTAAATCATGTTGAGCGTTAAAAATGAATCTTGCTTCATGCCATGCTTCACGTGCCTTCAACTTGGGAAGTATTCTCCACATTTTTTGCAAATGTATAGAACCCTGCCAAGGTGTATAGCAATAACACACACACTATAGAGAGCAACAAATCACAAACATTTTTAACAACAATCTTTTTATTTCACTCCAACTGGATGAAGGTTGATGCACAATATCACTCATGAACACTGTTCTTCATACATATATACACAGCACTCATTCCAAAATAAAACCCCCTACTTATGCATGGTGATGGTCATTAATCACTCAAGTGGCTTTTCAATAGCAAATCGATGGTTTGTGGATTAAAATACAGAAAGCAGCATTATTCTGCACATCCTGATACTGCTGAAGTAAATTTTTAATTACCAATGCTGTCTTTCATCACATCACATTTAAAAACAGTCATTTGTCATGGGGAATTAACACCTTTCTACACTACTAACCATATGAACCACTTGTTACTTCAATTTCGAACTTGGCCTGTTCCTTGCAAGACCAACTAGTATTATTATGTGGCACAAGTGCAAAGTGATGCTACTCAGGTACGTGGATGGAAAAGTGTTCCAGCACAATTCAATTATACCAAGGATGCATAGCCTGCTGACACTGGTAAAGTGAGTGGACCAGAGAAGGTATGGGAGGCTGTGAAAATACCAGACATAGAACTGGTAATGGAGGGACCTACTGCAGGTTACACCAATGAAGTTGGCAGTGAAGAGTGGCAGCAAAAATAATTGTGATGCTGTGTCCATATTCACTGTTCCTGAGTGATCTGAAAGCTGTCTCCTAAACTTCTTCCCAATATTAATAAATGTAGAATAACTACGTAGGGAGACCAATGCAGAACTGTAGAAGAACAGCAGCAAGGTTATGTGCAAGGCAAGGAGGCTCACATGGAAGAATGAGTTTGTAAAAATGTCCTCTGGCAAAAACCTCCAATTCACTGTCCACTCATACAAAAACACACGCCCAAAATCAAATGCACCACGAATGTAAGCTATAGGATTGGCAAGAATGAATGGTATTCCAAGCAGTATTTGAACAGCTGCACATATTGCCAACTGTATCAATGTACCCTTAACGCCAAGACAAGTTAAATACATCAACAGAATGGGTGGTGCAAACAGGAGAATATTCATTTTTACTGATACTGCGATGCTGTATAATATACTTGCCAGGCTCCATTTTGAATCTAGGAAAAGATTCACAGCAGCATAAAATAGTAACATGGCCACCGGGTCATTGAATAGTCGTAGAACAAATATTGAATGGATACGATATGAACAACAACAAGTTAGAACCAAAACATACGGAGGCACTTTCTTGCTCTTCATGTAAATTCTAAACACCAAACACAGAAGGCTAATGTACATAACGGCAAATATATATTGAGCCAATCTAATATTCTGTCCATGATCTGTGGCGTAATACAGAGCGATATAAATATAAACAAAACCTGCTGGATAAACGAGTGGTCCAGTGTCACCCTTCAAAAGTGTGTAGTCGAATGTTCCATTCAAAACACCCTTTACTTCTTGCATGTATGCCACCCAATCAATCTCTGTATATTTCACATTCTGGATGACTAAAATGTTGACTACAATTTCTGCCAATAAAAGACAACATGCCACAAACATCATACTGCTCGGATCAAACACCAGTGAATACACAAACTGTCTTGTAAAGAGCTTCTCGTAATACATCTTCACTTCTTTCAGGGCGTTTCTTTTCTGGAGTGATTTGCCTTGCTTCACGTTTGGAGCCATATTTACACGCAAAACTCGCACACGCCAGCCTCGTACTAGATGATCTGTGCCCTCGTAGATGAGATGTGCCACGTAAAGTGTTGTTGGACGGAAGCATGGATCAGACCACAGAGCATGTAGTACTAGTATTAATCTGTGTTCTAGAATAGGTTCAGACAGACGGAATCTGTGGACCCGCAGTGTGTCTTTCCTGCCATCTATAGTCGCATGCACAGATCATGTCGCATGTGAGACGCACCAAATTGTGAATGTGAGAGAGAGAGAAAGAGAGAGCGCGTGTGTGTGTGGTTGTGTGTGTGTGCAACACCGTTAATCTGCGATCGTCTCAACCGAAATTATATATATATAATCTGTGACCGCAATGCTAATACTTCAAAGGCACTTGAGTATGCACCAATTGCAATTCACGGCTTTCCATTGACAGATCTCTGTATTGTGCTGTTTAACAGCCGGTAAGAACGCTCTGGAGGAATTAGCTGCCACCAACTACAGGAAAGTCTAAAGTTGTCAGACATAGTGTCCACCCGAAACTAAGCAGAAGGAAACGTCTTAGTACATGGCACGATAGTAGTTGTATACTCGAGTAGGAATGCAGGCCACAGTGGTTTCGACCACATGAGAGCGAAAGGGTCACTGGAGCGGGACATTATGCTTGGACAAGTCGCAGGATACAGGAGGCAGGGAAAACCATGAATGCGATTGCTTGACAGCATCAACGAAACCACCGGCCTACGTTTGGGTGTTTTAAAAGAAGCAGTGCAAGATAGGAAAAAGTGGCGCATGTTGGTGGAGGAAAAGACTCGGAACAGGGAACGCACAAATGTGAAATGAAATCAGGAGTAGGCAATGGCAAACCACTCCTAGACAGTAACTCTTGCCCCGAAAATCCTTTATGGGATCTCCAGGAGTCTGAACAGACTCAAAGGACTACTACTACTAGGAATGCATGCCACAGTGGTTTCGACCACATTCATGTATTCGATTATGGCTAGGAAAGAACATGCCGACTGTGCGCACTTAACGTCAGTGGTATTGTAAAAGGTAAAAGGAGTCCTGTAACAGGCCCGGTGTGGCACAGAGGGTTCGAGGAGGTTTTGTCAATGGTATGTGATGGTCGGTAAATGCGGGATAATCCCACATTTCTCCTTGTCCAACGCCGCCCAGAATGATTCAAATTCGGTACTTGTTTGTATACATCGTTTGTTCTGCTTGTACAAATTAATGCTGTTGCCTGCTACATTTGTACAATACCAGTAAAGACATTTTGCAATATTTTGAATAATTACAAATTATCTTCAATGTGACGAATATCTGATGGTGAAGTCTTCTGGGATATGAAACTGCGTCATTGGATGATTTAGTTTCTGACATTCTGAAGAATCATAGTCCCAACTGCTTGACCCTAAAGATAAATCCACAATTGTCATTTGAAACAGGAACCATTTGTCCAACAACACAGCATCATATGCCAGAACACTTAGGTCTACAGCAACATGCTGTAAGAGTCTTTAGACCTTGTATGTGTGTTATTGTTGTGTATGCACAGTTATTAAGGACTGTATCAACACCTGGTCATCCTTTTATTGCTTTTTATATATTACTACTCTGCAGTACAAAAAGTGGTCTAAGACTGCTGAAACTAATGATCCTTCAAAATATAAGAAACTACTACCTAATGATGTAGAGTTACATCTCCCCAGACCTGAAGCTTCAGTTGGTTTCTCTCTTTCTCAGGTACTGTCATTAGCATAATTAATGTGATGAATGTGTAGTTATGGTGCCGGCTAGATATCATAAAATGTGCTTGTGTTTCTGCAGTAATGTAAAGAAACAGAAGCTAAGTCATACTTCCTTATTGTCCGTAATATTACTATTGATATGCCTTGAACGCGACTGCAATATACATAAGTAATAATGTTATGTACATATAGCATAACTATTGCACGGGATGTAACTGGAACAGCTTAAAGCTGGAGTCATTAATCTTAAAATCCATCATGCTCATGGACAAAATGTTTCCCTCTGGCAAATTTGTGAGTTACACTTGTGATGTGCACAAAAACAAACATAAATCTTTATGTGCATTGGTAGTTAAAATTGTGTACACACAAAAAAATGTGCAGACAGAGTGATACTTTGATGCTTTACAGGAATAGAATAGAATACAGAAGGGCGGGCACCGAGTGACCCATGCACTTTGACTGTGACCGAACTTTTGTACAGCCCTTGAGTTCATTCAGTAGTCCCACACCTTGAGCAAAGTGCAGTATCTTGCTGACAGGGATGTCTTCAAAGTCACCTGGTTTCATAAAATGACAACCCAGATGCCTGAATATTAATGTGGCCAAAGCCTCACACTAACAAAGAACTTGTGAGGCCATTTCAGATGCCTGCTTGTGTCTTATCACACTTGGGGCTGTTTACTAGCTGCCTTAATGGCATATATTTCAGCCAGTACTGTGGTGTGGAGCCCAAAACTGTGCTACCTTCATGAGCCCCATCTATACACACCAGCACCAGTGCCTTAATTGGTCTTTGACCTGTCTGTGTACCAGTCCAGGCCCCCTTTATTGTCTGGGTTGAACCCATTGTCAGGACACTTGACTGTGAATGGCTTGTAGCATACCTATCTCAGAAGCATCTGTCAGACCCCATCTGTAGGATGGGTTCTTGCTTCATATCCCAAGATTTTTTGGTGTGACCGAAGTTGGTGGATCTAGGTCACCACTGTTGGGTACATGTTAGTCTTTAGATCTCCACGTGGGCCTCCATCTAAATCATCATTTGAAGAGGAGGAAGATCCAAAAGGACCTCCATCGCAGCTGTTGGAGTCATCTTCATCACCCCTGTTATAGCCAGACAGGCTAATCTCTGTACCTTACTGAGCTCTGTCCTGCTGAGATTGTATCTGACCCTCAGCCACCAAACCTTTGAATCGTAGGTCAACATGAGTCTGATCACCATGGTGTAGATCCAGTGCACCACCCTGGGTTTCAGACCCCATGTTTTACAAAATGTGCCCTTACAGGTCCAAAAGATCTGTAGGCCTTATTCACTACATTCTTCAGCTGTGCCTTCCACATCAGTCCCTTGTCCAGAATGAGCCCAAGGCATATGACCTCAGTAGTCATCAGTAATGTGTCCAGAGAGGGTTGGTTCCTTCAGGCCCCTTAAATCTCTTCTGGGTGAATGGTACTGTTACGTCTTTTGTGGATTTATAGACAGCTGTACCATACTCAAAGCCTCCTAGAGAAATTCTGAGACGGTGTTTGGGGAATTTTCCGCGGATGAGGATAGCAATGTCATCTGCATACCCCAGTGTATAATGGCCATTTTCATTAAGTCCTATGAGTTCATTCACAACCAGGCTCCACAGCAGAGGTAATAGAGTGCCCCTTAGCCACACACTCCTCCAGAGTTTCTCCTGTCAGCGTGATTGTAATTTTCCTGCCAACCAGCACAAAACCAATCCGACATCGTGTCTCCAGGCCCATCTGTTTGGCATCCTTCATTATGATGTCAAATGAGCTGCTATCAAAAGCTTGATATCTAGGACAGCTCCAAGCGTAACTTCCATGTTATTCACTGCTTCCTCATCGCTCATTTGCGACAAGAGTGTCACAACACAAACTTTGTCATTTTTCAGTTATTGGTATAGAAAGAAACGTTTGCAGATGCACTTTTAACAGGTATAGTGTCATAACACAGTTTGCAAAACTTGCTGCTAGAGAGCAGTTGTGTTGTTGTTGCACTCATAGAAAAACCTTTAAAAGTTTCTCCTAAATAATCACAAATTTTGAGTTGTGACACCGTTGTTGCAAATGAGTGATATGTGATCATATGATGCAGTGTGGTTTCAGTGAACTTACCTGGTTGGTAGGCAGACAGGTATCGATGTAGGGGATATAGCCCCAAAATCCCGTCCCTGATAAGCCTGTCCACCATTTTTCCATTGTCTTCAGCATGAAGGATGACAGACTAATAGGACGATATGCCTTAGACTCAGTATAGTTAGCCTTCCTGGGTTTAGGGATAAACATCACCTTGACCTGCCTTCAAGCTTTGGGTACATACCCTCTTGCTAGACAGGCTCTAAAGATATGGCACAGGTGAGTCATTAAGAGTACTACTCCTTGTTGCAATACTGCAGGTACAATACCTTCAGTCCCTGGTGATTGAAATAGATTGACTGTACTTATTGCCTATCTTATTTTAGAATGATTAATGACCTTTCTAGACAGTAACCAGTCCTCCCTGTGAGCGGCCTTTGGTCTCAGGTTTGGCTGCCCATGCCCTTCCAAGGTCCTTTCTTTTACAGGAGACCCTGCAAAATGCGCTCTCTTTAGTTCTGTCAGAGTCTCTTCTCCAGACAGTGTATATCAGCCATGGGTTTCATAGACTCCACCCTGTTGGCCGACTGGCCATAATCCTCAGGAGCCTGGGCCTCTCAGGTACATCCTTGATCCCCCAACAGTAGTCCCTCCAAGAGGATCGATTGGCCTTTCTAATGTCTTTGTTTTAACAGATAAGGGCCATCTTGTATGATTCCCAGCCACCTGTCCTTTTAGCCTGATTAAAAAGCCATCTAATTGAAGCTTTAAAGCAGCTCAACTATATGTTCCACCAAGTAACCATCCTTGGCAAGTGAGCCACCCTGGCTGGACAGTTTTGGTGACTGGATGAGAGGATGGCCTGTTGCAACGTGTCAACAGCCAACACTACATCCTGCACCAAGTGTACAACTCTTGGTGCAACCCCTAGCTTCACCATTAGGTCTTCTTGATGGGATTCCCAATTGGTTCTTGTGGGGTTGCATTATGTGGGCCTGGTAACTTCCAGGTCACAAACTTGGAATATTATGTGTAATGTAGTGAAATTTTGAGAACAACTTCAGTTATACGATTTTGAAAGTACTTTAAGATCAAGTTTTTAACATAGGATGAATGATGTAAGAATTTTATGCTATGGAATTCTACACTTATGTTGGCACGAAGCAGACAATGTTTGTTGAAATGTAATTACTATGAAGTAACTTAAATGCGAGGTATTTGCTGATGGCATGATACTTGGAAGACTGTAAACCTAGACTGAGGTCAAAACAAAACAAACCAACAGTATGGCTTACTTTTGCAAGAGTAGTTATTATTTCACTGGGAAACAACAAACTAATGTGATGGAGTACAGCAGAAAAACAAAAACAATCATGATATGAAAAGTTAGGTTAGAGAGCATCAAAAAATCACAGAGTACTGGGAGAGGACAACCATGTACATTATTATCTTGGGAGGAACAGTAGGAACCTCACAGCCATGAGGCCTGTCACTGTGCTGATAATATTCACCTTCATTTTGCACCACCAAGAAAGGATGGTTTATTTTTGAGTTGACCAAGGGCAGTGATGAAGTCTGGCCTTAGGGAATTGTAAGACTAGGGCTATAGGCAACCTTGCTCCTTCTCTAACTAGTGTAATTTTTTTTGGTAATATATTCTATGTTTTTTGGAATTAAGGTATTCATGGTTACTATCTTTCTCTCCCTGAACACCATGGCCCGAGCCTAGTAGTAAAGGAAATTTTAGGGACATCTCTCACAGTTCCTGCACTGTTCATTATTACACATATGAGAGACATTGGCACACCACTGGATCAGGTCCCTGGACTAGCCCAGAGTACTGAAGGGTTGGGCAAAGATGCCTCATCAGATACATGACAGTTAGTCATCAGGTCCCCTATCTTGTCAGTCCCAAGTTTCAAGTCTATAACCTTCCTCTTGCTGCTTACAGAAGTAGGCTTGTTACTTTTATTAAGAATATTCTCTTCGCAGATTGATGTTTGTGCTCCTTCATATAATGTGGTGTGCACTGGCATCACATCCAACAATGAGCTGCAGTTTATTCCCACCACAGTAGTAAACGACTTCCCTTAACCCCTTTGACAGGGGTGGTTCATCTGAGTTACAGGGGAGGTATGCCAAGGTAACAATAAGTTTCCTCTTGCTTCCTCCTCTAGTGTCAGCCATCTTCACCATTGTCACATCCCCAGAACAGAGGTCCCACAGCAGAAACGCATGAACCGTGTTCCTGACAAAAATGCAGGCTCTAGGAGCAATACCAGGTCCAGCAGAGAAAAGTGCCCCCTTTGCATGGCAAAAATCCTTTAATCGATCCTCTTAAAACCAGGGTTCCTGAATAGGTGTTATATCTGTCTCCCCAGTAGCAAGTTTTTGCCAAAGGAGTGCTGTTGCAGCCTTTCTATGGTGCAGATTAATTTGAATAAATTTACATTTCTGGGATGTCTTGTACCCATTTATCCTTGACTTATGTGTATGCTAAATGTCCAACCATGCAGCCTTCATTGAACAATTTACCGACCAAAGAAAAAAACAAGTTATGCCTGTTTCCACCCATACAGTGCCGCAACCCACAATGCAGTAAATTCAATGTGAGAGCTGTGTGTTGGTTTTGATAAATAAACAGTAAAGGATTCACTGGATCTCAAAATGTGCACGCTCTCTTTCTGGAGACATTTGTAACATAAGGTTACCAGACCAACCATGTACTTCAGAGGCCTTATGGACTGAAATCATAAATGTTATTGTAAAAGCCATGAAGGGTGGAATACTTTAACAAATCACAGAACTTTTTACAATGTGAAATATACATGAATGACAGAAGATGCTACTTTCAGCAGCTGTTCTAGTATGAATAAGAAAAGGGGCTCTATATATTGACAACATACTTTGTACGTGGATGGAAATGCCAATTACATTGTGCCATAAACAGAACTGAATAACGGTAATAAATAATAATAAACAAACAGCCAAGTAATGAATGTGCCTGTCTGTATGCAGTTTATCATAGCAGCATTTGTCCTATCTCTGTAGAAGTGACCTTGCTTCTGCTATTCTATGTAAATAGTATGTACAGATATTGCAAACACAGCATGTAGGATAAAACACAGTGTATCCCAGTACTCAAGCACTATAGTAGAACGGTTAAGAGAACTTGTTCTCCATATATGTTCTTGGAAAAGCATTTCTAGGCATTAGTGAGCAGTAACTTGTTTGAACCCTCTACCACTCCAAACATGGTGGTGAAGAGCAAAACCCCAACTAACATTCCTGTTTGATATAAAAGACAGCTGTTCAGTTTGCACTCATTCCTTTATAAACTCAGTTCCACTGTCCTAACATGTCAACCAGACTGAAGTTATGGGTTTATCAAGTACAATAAATGAGTAGATGAGAATCCATATATCTAACAACAAAGAGTATACACGTATATTTCATGAGCATACCAGGTTGTACAACTTTGTTTATTCAATAAACAGTCTCTTTTTTGTTTTTGTTTTTCATATATGAAAAACTTAAATTCTCGTCGCCAAGAGTGGGAAATTATCATATGCCCACAAATTTGCTTTACAAACTGCACAAACAAACTGGGAACAGTTTATACTTTGCGTTTCTTGACAGGACCTCGACTTTTGCCCCGTCCTTTCCCAGGACCCTTGTAGCCTGTGACAGATTCCTCCACAGGGTGATATGATTTATGCAGTCCATCAAACAGGTCTTGTGCTTCACCACTATTATTCATAATTGTCGTCAGCTCTTCCTGTGTGCAAAATGAAGTCGCTCAGTACAGTCAAATTACACAAATTTAGAACATCATAACCATTTTACCGTAACAACATTCCATTACAGTATACAGTATTTAATCCGACAATCTGCACAATCAATGATACATAATCATTTGTCAATTATGATGTCACTCCTACATGTTCCAGCCTCTACAAGGCCATCACCAGGGAGGCTGTAATCAAAGTAACACAGCAAATTCTATCGAAGATGTGCATATATAGTGTTATAATGCAATATTATCAATTAAAATTGTTAAAAATATTTACAGTATAAATCAATTGTAAATTTTTTGCATCTCTTAACAATATTTTATCTCTCATTGCAGACAAACATCTATATCAATTTAGTCATCTTCATTTGAAGGGAGTTATCCTGGTATTGTTAGTTTATGTTTACACCTTGGTTGACCACTGTATACAGTAGAATCCAACATCACATGAACATCTGCCGCCCATACAGGGACAATTGTGTACTGCTGTATACAGTTGTCCACCACGGCAAAAATTTCAACTGACAATACCAAGATAACCACTGTATACTACTGTGAACAGCAGTTGTTTGCAAAACTGTGAAACGTGACTACTAACTTCGTCATGTTTGTCCATCCGTGCACACGGAACATCTCATCTCACAATGGACAAATTATCATGAAATTTGAAATGAGTATTTTTTAAAAATCTGTTCAGAAAATTCAAGTTTCTATAAATTCTGTCAAGAATAATGGGTACTTTACATGCAGACCTATGTACGTTTATGATAATATCTCACTGAATTCTTCTTAGAATGAGGAATGTTTCTGACAGAAGTTGTAGAGAAAATCAGTACACACATTTTATGATCTATAATTATTTCCAAAAATTGTGCTGTTTATGAAATGATGCGGAAAAATGTGGTCAAACCAGACAGGCTACAAACACACACTCAAGATTATGTAATATGTATTGATTTTCCATGGCAAAAATGGTTATATGAAGGCACCTCAATGTTATGTTATGTTATACATGCATTGCCTGACTTATGTTAATTACCTTGGAAAGAGAAATCAGATGATCAAGAGACTGTCCCTTGATCAGCAGTGAGTGCTGATTCTTTGTTGTCACTCCTGGTAGCTTGGTCACTAGATCATGTATAGCAGTGTTCCACTTCTCCAGCATGTCTGGGTCCTGTTGTTCTGAACTGATTTCCATTCCTACAGCTGCTGCTTCAGCTGGGTCTGGTTCTTCTCGTCCTTGCTTGATTAAAATGTTGACAAAAATTTATGCAGTGGGTAACGTAGGATCATTTGTTTCATAACAGTTATTTATGCAAGATGTACACTAGATCCACAACAGTGTAAAAAGTGGAATCAATGGAAGGACAGAAATAAAAACTTTAAAATTGGTTTACTTAATAAAAATTATATAATGTAATATATTTACTGCAGTGATAAAATATTTTCATACAACAGCATGGTTCCCTGTTCTGCACCACTTTTCACCCATTCTAATGTGTTGCAGTTCCATCCACAAAAAGCAATTTTTAGTCTAGTTTCTAAATCAAAACTGGGCTTTCAAGATGAGACAAGCAAATAGCAATCCTTTACCATGACCACACTCTAGCTGCGTATCGACAGGCAACCAGGAACTCTTATACAGGATGACAGTACCATATGCTGCATGCATACAACTGTGTCCTCCTGAAGATGAGCACTTGATGCTTGAAACATGTAGGGGAGAATGGTATTTTATGAATAAATAATAATCAGTGCATCAAGTTGATAATTAATGTATAGTCAATTCATGATGCACGGTCAGAAAAACATTAAGTTATGACCACAAAGTTCATTTATGATCTTAGCTGTGTGTGTGTGAGATGATGTTTAGGCTAATAGATGTGTTATGTTTATGTCATGGGATATGACAAAAGAACCCATCCCACCAGCTGTGGTTGACAAAATAACAGACATGTACACAATAAATTGTAGTGGCCACTACAGGGAGTAAGTAACAATGGTAGTTTCGGCGAGACATTGTTGATAACTTATGTATTTTGCAATTTTATTTGTAGTGAGTGTACTTGTTCTGCTAAC
>Ga0209737_10002366_pt1 | contig 13208 bp, 10 predicted proteins | sample TergutCu122P3_FD_187284 | JGI IMG/M metagenome (GOLD analysis project Ga0209737, IMG submission 187284) | Cubitermes ugandensis P3 segment gut microbial communities from Kakamega Forest, Kenya - Cu122 P3 (SPAdes) (version 2) | ecosystem: Host-associated > Arthropoda: Insects > Digestive system... | reverse complement strand
CTCCTTTGATGACAGTTATGCCTTTAATTTAACACTTTTTTTTACTTTAAATGTGTAAACGATGTCTCCGAACGTTTTGTAAACTATGTCTCCGGTCTATACAGAGCAAAGCGACCACAAATGAAAATATTAACGGATATGCAGACATTTATCTGCAAAAATCTCTTTCGGCACAAGATATGAAATTTGAGTATATTTTTGAGTTAAAATATCTTAAAACAGACGCAAAAACAAATGAAAAAGAAGCAAAACTTGCCGAAGCGTTGGAGCAACTTAAAAAATATAGAAAAGATGCTCGTTTTGCAAATAGGAGCGATATAAAATTCGTCGCTATTGTGTTTGTAGGCAAAAGTGATTATGTGGCAAAAGAGTTAGTGTAAACTTTACAATAAACAAATAATACCAGAATTAAAGAACAAAAAAAGCATCATTCTAAGAAAACTTAAAAACTTCTATAAACTAAGGGCGAATTGCTGAAACACCAATTCGCCCTATAGTATTCAAAAAACAACAAACATTAATGCAACGACTCGAAAGTAACCTTAACAATATTCAAAGGATTTCCCTTAACATCGCTAATTTTACCATTTGCAATTACCTCTTTTTCCGTAATGTTTGCCTTAAAGAAATAAGGTGTTACCGTTTGATGTTTAACTTCTTCTTTCGGAGCAAAGGCATAATAAAGGTCGATTTTTTCGCTCAATATTTGCTTGCTCGTAAGATAGCCGATTAAAGCATGTTCAAGCGAATGATATCCGTTTTTCCAACAATGAACTTTCGGGAAAATTCGTTTCGGGTTCAATCTTCTGTTCAAAACATGCCAAATTTCGCCGTGTTCGGCGTCAATCATATTCTCAAACCAAAATGCGTAAGTATCGTTTAAATACTGTAAGTATGACGGGTCTTTAATGGCAAGCAACGCTGCTGCTTGGTTGAGCTCAGCAAGCGACCACCATTCTTTATCTTTGTCAATTTTGCCATCACTGAGTATTCGCCTGTTCCACGCACCGCTTTCAGGGTCAAAAGCGTTTTCAAGTATGGCATGTATTTTTTGTCTCGCAAAATTTATCAAATAGGTATCCTTTGTCCAAATACCAACCTGATAAATTACCCACATCGTTTTAACCGAATGACCAAAATCCGTATGCGCAGAACCTAATGCCTGCATATCACTTGAAGTGCTTGCTCCCCAAAAAGTTCCGTGAACCTCCGAATAAAAACGCTCTATCATAATATGAGCGAGTTCTTTCATATTTCTTTTAAACTCTTTTTTATAATCGGCGGGTAAGGACGGAGTAAGCCACAACATATATGCATAAAGTTGGTCAAGATGAGCAACTAATTCCAAACGTTTATTTTGGTCTTTAACTTTTTGCGGAAGCCACGAAACTACACCTCTGCCCTTGTGATAATATGTGTCGAATATGTATTTTTTAAGGACAAGAACTTTTTCGAGCGCACTTTCATCGTGAGTAAGATAGTAATAAAAAGCGATACCCGACATTCCGTAAGCCAAATCTTGGCTCGTTCTTTTTTCAATGTAATCGATGTCGTCTTTGCCGTCAACTTTCTTGCCGGATAAATCTAATCTTGTACACATAGAGCCGTCTGCTTCAACTAAATTCATTAAAGCAATCGCGCCTTCTTTGCAAAGATTGAAATATTCCGCTTTACCCGTCATATTATAGGCAACTCCGTATGCAAAAACCTGCCTTGAGTGTATTCTGACAAAATTATAATTGGCATTTTTGTCGGGTCCTTCAAGCAATCCACCTGCTTCTGCGGTATAATTTCCGTTCTCATCTTTTTTAATGGCTTCTTGAAATGCACGAGGCCACTCGTTTGTTTTGTTGAGTCCGGGAAGTTTTTTGCCGTCGTCGGTCAGAAATGAACGGAAAAGTTTTGCACTCATGTCTTTTACATCATCTAACATCCAAAAATTCATCAATTCTTCTTCAAGGTGCTTTATCCAGCGGTCTGAGCCGTTCGTGATATCTCGCATTATATCTCTGTGTTCTTGTATAAGATTTTTAATGTCAGCATACGGATTGTATTGAAATTCTCTCATGATACTCTTTTTACTTTTTAAGTTTTTTGTAAGTTTCACAGGTAATATAACATTTGTTAAGATAAAAAAGTAGTTATTCTTAATAATTTTCGACAAAAACAACTAAATCCGAGTAATCTCCATCGGAAAAAAGTATTTTATGCGCATAAAAATATACAAATGGAGGATTTATGTCTCTGCAAAAATTACCGGAAGGCATTCAAACTTTCGCCAAAATTCGCGAAGATAATTTTCTTTATGTTGATAAAACCGAGCATTTAATTAATATGATAGACAGCGGGACGATTTATTTTTTAGCCCGTCCGCGCAGATTCGGAAAAAGTTTAACCTGTTCAACTTTTGAGGCATTATTTCAAGGAAGAAAAGATTTATTTAAAGGGTTGTATGCTGAAGAATTTTTGAATCGTCCGAATTTTAAGCCAAGTCCGGTTATTCGTTTGGATATGAGTGCTGTTGCCACTTACGAAAATTTAGATACTTTGAAAAAATCAATTTTGGACATTGTAAAATTTGCCGCTGAAAATTTGGGCATTGAATTAAAAGAAGATTTATTGCTCAATAATATATTGACATATTTAATTAAAGAAACTTTTGACAAATACGGCGAAAAAGTTGTTTTATTGATTGACGAATACGACAACCCCTATACCGATTTTTTCGATAAGCCGGATATGGCTAACGAAGTTCGAGGAATTTTGCGAGGATTCTACAAACAAATAAAAACATCTGACCAATACTTGAAATTCATTTTTATTACAGGTATAACCAAAACTACAAAAATGGGAGTATTCAGCACACTTAACAATATAACCGATATTTCGTTAAACAAAAAATACGGGAAAATTTGCGGTTTGACAAAAGGAGAGCTGGAAAAATATTTTACTCCACATTTAGAAGAGCTTGCGAAAGAAATGGAAATGTCTCTTGAAGAATTAATGGAAAAAATCAAAAGTTATTACGATGGTTTCTGTTTTGACGGGGAGCAATATCTGTATAATCCGTATTCACTTATTTTATTTTTAAGACAAAGAGATTTTTTGAACTATTGGGTTGGCACGGGAACGCCTGAAGTTTTAGTAAATTTGCTAAAAAATAAAAAATTAACGATTGAACAATTTAGAGGAATGCCTGTTTCCAAGGATTTTGTTTATAATCCGCCTGCGGAAATAGAAGTTGCTCCACCTGAAAGTTTCCTGCTTCAAAGCGGATATTTGAGTTTGCGTGAAGGAATAAATAAAGATATGTTCACATTGGATTATCCTAACACGGAAGTTCTCAATTCAATGAGTTCGCTTCTGACACAAAATTTGCTGTCTTCCAGTAATATGCACTATCGCAATGATTTAATTATTGCTTTAGAAAGAAAAAACATTCCTGATTTAATTGATGCTTTCAATCGTATGCTTGCAAGCATTCCACACAATGATTTTGACGAAGCGGCTAAACAAAATATTAAATATAACGATTACAAAATGACACCGCACGAATGGCTTTACCGCTCATCTTTGCTTGCTTTTTTGCGAGGTGCGGGTGTTGTGGTTTCGGGTGAAGTTCAAACAAACAGAGGCAGAGCGGATTTGGTAATTGCGGTTAATCAAAATTATTATGTAATAGAATTGAAAGTTTTGTCGAAATCGTCTGCAAAGCAGGCACTTCAACAGATAATTGACAAAGGATATGCGAAACCATATCCGAATGCTGTTCTTTTGGGCTTGGCTATTGACGATGAAAAAAGACAGATAACGGAAGTTGAGATTTTAATATGAACAAAAGCGAATTGGTTGCGGCGGCAGAAAAAACAGGCTTGTCAAAAATTGATGTTTCAAGAGCATTGGACGGAATCCTCAACACAATCAAAGAAGCGGCCGTAAAAGGTGATGATGTTATGCTTCTCGGCTTCGGTTCTTTCGGTGTTTCGGAAAGAGCGGCGAAAAAAGGATTTAATCCGAAAACCAAACAGCAGATTGATATTGCGGCATCGAAAGCGGTTAAGTTTAAGGCGGGGGCGGCTTTTAAGGAAATGGTTAATAAGTAAAATTTGTCTTATCTTGTAAACAATACAAATCAAGTGTGTCTTTTAGGCGATAATAAATTTTTCCTTTCGGAACTTTTCGCGATGATGGAATATTTATGAAAATTCTCGTTGTATTATTTTGTGCCTTGCATTAAATATCCCAAAATTGTGTTGTTTTGTGAGGAAATACTAAAAAGCTGTCGAATAATTTGCTTATCCGTTGACTTTTTTATGTGAATTCAAACCATCATTATAAATCTTTTCAAGGTCAGACTCAAAATCTAAATATTCAAAAGAAATGCAGAATAAATCGAAAGCAATTAATTTGAGATGTTTGAATGAATTTCCACGATATGTTACATTTTTATCATTGCCACAAGAATTACAGTCACCTCTACAGCTCCGTCCAAAATGCCCGCTATGCTCAAAGTCTCTTACATTGCTTTTAAAATATTTATTAAAATAATGTTCAAGCCTACCCTTGCTCTTGATATTATTATTGCTTTCTTTGCAAATAATCATAATCATTATATTCCTGCCTTGACTAATTATAAAATCATGTAATTTTTTATTAATTTCTTTTATTTGAATTAATTTATCATTTAATATTTTTTCTTTTGGAGTTATATAATTATTAAATAATTTATTCTCATTATGAATTTTAAATGTTTGGAAAGCATAAAACATAGAAAGCATTACAAAAACACTACTTATAATAGGCTTACACCAATTAAAGGATTCAAAAAATCTTTTTATAGAATCTTTTGAAGACATATCAAAATAGCTGTTTTGGTACAAGTCAATAAATGTATATGCTATGGCAATTATCATCATTAAAAAACAAATCACGAATGTGATTGTAAAAACATAGTTAATGATTTCTATTGTTTTTTTCATGTATTTATTTCTAACTGCTGTTTTAAATCATTTCTTCTTTCACTAAATCTTGTATCTTGTTCATGATTATTCCGAAAATATGAATGATAGATTCTAGCGATAGTTTTATTAGATATTTCTTTTAATTTTTTTGTAATTGCAAAATCTGATTCAATATCGAATATTTTTTGATTTGTTTCAGGATTTCTTTTTAACAGGACTTCTTTTTCATGCTGTTCAACAGCAATAAATAATCCTATCGTCTTGGGAAGTGAGAAAAATATATTTCTAATAATGAACTTTGATATATCATTGTCATTATAATTTCCAATAGGTATTTTAGTGTTAAGAAATGATACAGGAAAAAATACTTTTTCCAACGAAATGGCTAATAAATTAACATTTATTGGTAGGATTTCAAGCAATTTCTCTCCTCTTGGAGTGATATCCAACTTATAACTTCTAAGGCTTTCATCTTCTTCATCCGGAGCTTTTGTTGTAATTACAATACTTTGATCCCATCGTAATTCTTCACATGCCAAGTGTGTTACATCTGCGCGATAACCAAAGATATTATGTAATTTTTTTGCAATTTCATTTTGAGTTAATTTAACACTTTGTTTCTCATATCCTTTTACTAGTTGCAAAATCCTAATTTTTAGGAAAGGAATAAATTGCACATCTTCCGTATGCGAAATTGCTGGAAAATGGTATATATTGGGGATAAAATTATCGTCAAAAAATGATGTGGGATTAACATGACTATTTTTATACTTCCCATCTTCTCTTTTATATTCAAAAAAACTGTTACAGTATCCCGTGTTGGTATTAATCAACAATGATTCAAAAAACTTATAATATGTTTGTGAAATTAATCTATCCAAAATATGTTCACAATTATTTTCATAATTATCTTCACATAATTGATCAAAAATACTACTTGGAATAATATTAATAAATCTGTTTATCATACTTATCATAGTCCTTTTGTTGCCGTAAAAAATATCATCAATTAACTTGCATGCCATCTCAAATGAAATTGGCTTCTTTGCATCAGATGTATCTGGCATAAAATTAGCCCCAATCAGTTTAATTAAATTCATAAAACAATTTATTTGCCTATTTTTAATTTCAGATTCAGAGGTTGCTGTAAAAAAACTAATCCTCTTATTTAACATATCAAATGTTGTTGGAGTTCCGACAACACGGCAATTAGGAATAGATCTAGTTTTAGTTGGTAGGGAACAAAATGTGTTATATCTTAGGGCGATAATATATACACTATGAACAAATAAGAAAGATTTATTAATGTTCAGTAGCTCGCTCTTTCTTTTATCATGTATTTCTTCATCTTTTTTAGTAACTTGGTCAAAATTATCCAATATAACGATAAATATATAGTCTTTTACAACAAAATCTAACAACAAATCACATATTTTCTCATGTTGAGGTGGTATTTTTTCAGGTTCCTTTGCGTTGTACTTTTTAAAATAATCGCTACATTCATAAATATCATTTACGCTATAATTATCGCTACTGTTTTTGATAGTATCTAAATATTCATCAATATTATTTTTAATATTTCTATTGCCTAATCTTTCATTTTCCCGTTGCTTCCAAGTGCAATAATATGTAAAAAGTATCCTGCATAGTTTAAATTTTATCGCGTCCTCAAGAGAAATTTCTGGAGTAATTCTCAATATATTGATTCTTATGCTAATAATATTTTTTTTATTTAATTCTTCTTCATATTTGCTTATGAAATAATTAATATAACTTGTTTTTCCCGCGCCCCTCAAACCTGTGATATAGTATTTTCTTTCTTCTTGGCGAATATCACCATTCTCTCTAATCTTTTGAACAAGTTTATATATATCATTATAAAGCAAATCATCTTCATTAACTATATGAGGAAACTCTCTTTTTAAATGCGGGATTACTTCCAAATTTTGACTTACATAAGTTTCTGTTATTCTTTTGTTATATCCCTCTATTGATGGATTAACGTCATAGTGTCGAAATATCTGTTGAACAAAATCTTTCATACTCTCTTTTAAAACAGAATCTTCGTGTTGCTTTTTCGCTCTACCATCATCGGAATGTTCATAAGGCGTGTTTAAGCTAGTGGAAATTGTTTTTCTCTTAGTAGTTTTGTTATTCTTTATTAAATCGTTACCTATTCTTTCTCCAAACTCAATCAATTCATTGAATTTATTGCTCACTTGTTCAAATTCATTGTTTTTTGTATCCATATAATTGTGTTGCATATTTTCCCTTGCTTACTACGACTTTGCTCGTCTTGTCAGTTGTTCTGTATTTTCAAATTCAATTACCATAAATTGAATTTCGGGATTTTTAATTGTTTTGCAAGTTTTGCAACAATAGTTTGAATGTTTAATTGCAAACCAAACTTAAACACATCCGCCAACTACAGATAATATACGATTATGTGTTGTCGAGAAGCAATAGAAATTTTTAAAAATCGCTGTTTTTTTACTTTTTATCAAAATTTATTGCTGTTTTCATTTTTTTTTGTTATTTGCTCGCAAAAAAGATGGCATAACCTCTCATATATTCGCCAAAGTTTTCATAATTATATGTTATGCCTCGTTATCCACTTCAAATTTCATTCTATTCCTCGGATGCTTATCAATAAGAATTTTCGCTGCCATACCAGATAAGCGAAAGAAGAAAGTGCAAATATAATTCAATAGTTTTTTATACAATTTGGTTGAAATTTCAACAATCTCTTTAAATCTCTTTAATATGTTTCTTTGGCTCGGCAAATAGTATTTTATCCATAATATATATGAATGGAGGATTTATGTCTCTGCAAAAATTACCCACCGGTATTCAAATTTTCGAAAAAATTCGAGAAAATGATTATCTTTATGTCGATAAAACCAAACATTTGATTGAAATGGTAGACAGTGGAGAAATTTATTTTTTAGTCCGTCCTCGTAGATTTGGAAAAAGTTTAACCTGTTCGACCTTCGAAGCGTTGTTTGAAGGAAAAAAAGAATTGTTTAAAGGATTATATGCAGAAGAGTTCTTGAATAGACCGAACTTTAAACCAAGCCCTGTTATTCGCTTGGATATGAACAAAGTATCAACACATAAAAAACCTGAGGATGTAGAAAAATTGATACTATTTATAGTTAATTCTGTAGCCAAACGCTTAGGTGTTAAATTAGAAAAGGATTTGCCTCTCGAACTCGTTTTACAAAATTTAATCGAAAAAACATCTGATAAATATGGCGAAAGAGTGGTTTTAATAGTTGACGAGTATGACAATCCTTACACGAATTTTTTTGACAAACCGGATATGGCGAACGAAGTTCGAGGAATTTTGCGAGATTTTTACAGCCAAATAAAAACTTCAGAACGATACTTAAAATTTATTTTTATTACAGGTATTACAAAAACTGCAAAAATGGGAATATTCAGCACACTCAACAATATAACAGACATTTCTTTAGACAGAAAATACGGAAAGATTTGCGGTCTGACAAAAGGAGAAATTAAAAGTTATTTTACCCCGTATTTGGAAAATATTGCAAAAGAAATGAATATTTCTCTTGAAGAACTAATGGATAAAGTCAAAAAATATTACGATGGTTTTTGCTTTGATGGAGAGCATTATTTATATAATCCCTATTCATTTATCTACTTTTTAGGGCAAAAGGATTTCTTAAACTATTGGATTCATACCGGTTCGCCAAGTTTTTTGGCAGCTTATCTGAAAAGCCGAAACTTAACCGTTGAACAATTTAGAGAAATCCCTGTCGATAGAGATTTTGTTTTTAATCCGCCTGCTGAAATAGAGGTTGCCCCACCCGAAAGTTTCTTACTTCAAAGCGGATATTTAAGTTTACGCAAAGGAAACGAAAGCGATTTTTGCTTGGATTATCCGAATACCGAAGTATTAAATTCAATGAGTAAATTATTGGCACAAAATATTTTACCCGATAAAATAGAAGGCGAATTAAATTTAAGCAGACTTTTATATAAAGCACTATATGACAAAAACATTGAAAATATAGTAGATGTTTTTAATAGCCTTTTAGCAAGCATTCCGCACAATGATTTTGACGGTGCGGCAAAGCAGGATATTAAACAAAAAGGTTATGAAATGACTGCACAGGAATGGCTCTGCCGTTCTTGTTTGTTTTCATTTTTGCGTGGTTGCGGAGTTGTTGTTTCAGCAGAAGTTCAATCAAACAAAGGCAGAGCAGATTTAATTATTCTGCATAAAGGAAACTATTTTGTGGTTGAAATTAAAATGCTGCCAAGCACGGCTAAACAGGCATTACAGCAAATAATTAATAACAACTACGCCAAACCTTACCCAAATGCAATACTTTTAGGTTTGGCTATTGACGATGAAAAAAGACAGATAACGGAAGTTGAAAGTTTAATAAATTAAAAGGAGTAATTATGAACAAAAGCGAATTGGTCGCAGCGGCGGCAGAAAAAACAGGGCTGTCAAAAATTGATATTTCAAGAACATTGGACGGAATCCTCGACACAATCAAAGAGGCAGTCGTAAAAGGTGATGAAGTTCAGTTAATCGGGTTTGGTTCTTTTGGTGTCACGGAAAGAGCGGCGAAAAAAGGATTTAATCCGAAAACCAAACAACAGATTGACATTGCGGCTTCGAGAGCGGTTAAGTTTAAGGCTGGAGCGGCTTTTAATGGAGCGGTTAATAAGTAAAAACCTTTTCCGTTTCATAACAATTTAGGCGGGAGAACTTACCGCCTTTTTTTATTTCACGCCAAACTTCATCCTATTCCTCGGATGCTTATCAATAAAAATTCCCGTTGTTTTCAACGCCGGTGCACGAGTATATGCTTGAGTTGTTGTTATTGAACTATGTCCAAGTATTTTCTGTATCTGCCTTATATCGACATCTTCTTCAAGTAACAACGTCGCAAACGAATGTCTTAACATATTCGGCGTTATGTGTTTCTCAAAGCCCGAATTTACAGCATGCCTATTTACAATAACACGCACAGATTGCTCACTTAACCTTTTGTGCAATTTATTCACAAAGAAAAAACCGGTAGCGTTTATAAGTTCTTCAAATTTATCATAGTATTGAGATAACGAAAGCATAACATCTTTGTTTCCTATATGAATAACTCGCTCTCTTGAACCTTTTCCTCGAATTTTAATATATCCGCCATTAATATTGACATCTTCGGGTTTTAACGAGCAAATTTCCGATACTAACGCTCCTGTTGAAAACAAAAGTTCCAAAACGGCAACATCACGAATAGCGCACATTTTCTCGTAATCACTGACCGCAATACTTAAATTGTGATACGCACTTTTAAGAATTTCGCAAATGACATTGATTGACACAGTTTGAGGAGCAATCAACGGCTCTTTGAAATCTGTTTTTATCTCGTCAAACGGATTTGCGCGAATTATTTTTTCCGAAATAAGAAATTTTGTAAAGGTCTTTAATGTTGCTATTTTACGTTTTATTGTTTTAGTTTTATGCGATTTGCAAAGATGGGCAATATAGGATTCTGTTTTTTCCTTATTATATTCAAAACCGGAAAATTCAAAAAACTGCTTTAGGTCTATTTTATACGACCCCACAGTTTTTTCATCAAGATTTTTATTATAGAGACAATTCTCTATAAAACCGAAAATGTGTTTGTCCATAACATTCATTTTAACCTCCTTTTTAATTATTCTTTTTCAATGTTTTCTGTTGTTTGTTTTTTATCTGTTCCAAAAGACACATCTATATCATTAACATTATATTTCTTTTGAAGCGCATCATTTGGTTTGTCGCTAATATATTTCTCAAAATCTTTAAAAAAATCTTTATCAACCGTCGAAAACTTAAATTGTTCCCGTTTAACTTTCTCCTGCAAATCTTCAACATTATCAGTATAAAGAGCGATTTCGTGAGTACATCTCGTAATTGCCACATAAAATGAGTTACTCGACACATCGCCACTTTTAGTGTCTGCATGCCAAACAATCCTGCTAACAGTTGCTCCCTGCGATTTATATTCCGACAAACAATAAGCATGGTCAATATTACGATATTCATTTAAATTAAATTTTACCTGTTCTCCTGACATATCAGCGACAACATCGCCGTTTTCGTTTATTTTCTTAATTATTGCTAACTGCCCATTACGGACATTTATTGCATTATCATTCCTTAAAAATACTATTTTGTCATTAACCCCAAACGGTTTTATTTTTTCTCGAAACGCAGAAAATTTATCTTGCGACGGGTCGATTGCTACTTGAATAGGGAAATTGTCTTTTTTCATAAATTCCACTATTATCTTATTTTGTGTTTTATCAATATGATTTATCATGCCAAGTTGTTTCTCGTCTATTCTGTATTGCTTTGCAAAATTGAAATCTACTTGAATTTTATTCCCGATTTCATAAGAATCGGCAATACTTTTCGCCGTTCCGCCTAAAGAATTTGCTTCCAAAACAGAAAATTCAAAGTTTCCGCTGACTTTCATTTCAGGAATTTCCGAATTTTGCAGTTCTTCCCGGATTTTTGCGTTTAATGCCGACCTGTCTTTGTTTGTTGCGGTAATTATCATTGTCTCAAATAATTTTTCGGGGTTGTTTTTAATTTGCCTTTCCGTATTTACCATATAATCTTCAACGACCTTGTCAAGCCGCTTGTTTCTGTCGGTTTCCTGCTGGATAATATTTTCGTGAATGCTTTCATAAACGCTGATTTTGTCCGCAATTTTTGCTAATTTGAAATTTGTATAGACATTTTCGTTGCGTTCTTTGTCGTAAATGCCTAAAATTAAACTGCCGTCTTCGTTGATGTTGCTGGCTTTTGCCGAACTTCCCGCTACTGCCAAAATTTCGCCTTTGCGATTTTTTATGTCTTCGTGAAAATAAATCATCTGCTCTTTTTGATATGAATTTATGTTGTCCAAATTTTCTGTGATTTGCTTCCTACCTTTCATTGTATCAAAAGCAAAGTCCATTTCCCGCATACTTATTTCTTTCACAATTTGCTTTGTTTGCTCGGTTTTTTGCCGGAAAACATCGGGCATTATCACTCTGTCAATATTTGTTTTATCCTGCATTTCCGAAAACATTTTTCCCGCTTCGATAGAGGCAAATTGCTTCCTGTCACCGACAAATATGCACTTCGCTCCCGATTTTTTGGCGGCTTCGGTTACATTCAAATATTTGTTTGAACCCGCCATTCCCGATTCGTCAATTACCCACACTTCCTTGTCTTTCACGGAAGAAGTTAATGCAGTATTGAGTTTTCTGTCGTGTTTCAAAATTTTGGCTTCGATTTGATAATCCTGCATTTTTTCGACTTCGGAGCGGCTTAAATGAAACCTTTTCAATAAATTTTGCGCCTGTCTGCCTTCCGATTTCAGAAGCGGGATTATTCTATCGACTTCGGCTCTCGCTTCCAAAAATTCTTCGTGTGAAACAGGTGATTTCAATGCTCCGTCAATCAAAAATTTGTCTATCGTCTGACAACCCTTGATTTTTGCAGAATTTGATAATTCGACACTCGCTTTTCCTGTCGGAGCGAAACCACGGACAATAAATCCGTCTGCTTCGAGCATTTCACGGGCGAAATTCATTGAAAAACTCTTACCTGTTCCCGCATCGCCCTGAATTACCGAAAATTGGCAATCAGTTGAAGCAATAAGTTCTATCGCATCGCGTTGCCCGGGAGTAAATCCGTAGCCCGATTTCTCGACAAGTTTTGCGTGTGTTTCTTCGATAAATTTTATTGCCTTGTCTTTATCGACTTTGATTTGCGACTGCCCGACACCTTGTTTGCAGTTGTCTATCACCGCTTTTTCAATGTCAATCATTTTTTGAGTAGTAAAAATCCCTTTCTCATCAGGCATAGCAAGAATTTGTTTTTGTTCAAGTTTTTCGTTGAATTTTTGCATAATTTCTTTGCTCGAATAATCGCCCAAACCTAATTTCATACAATGAAGCAAAAATTCTTCTTTTTGAAATGCCGCCTGTTGTTCCGTAATATCTCGCATAGCAATTTCAAAGATTTCGTCCAAATTATTGAAAGTAGGGGAGTGCTGTTTTTTCGCTTCTTCTTTGCAATTTTCCCGAAGCCCGTCAAGCGAAATTCCGACTTTTGATAATTGCTCTTCCGTGTCTCTCCTGACTTTGACTATGCGACACCCAAATTTCACAACCAGAAATTTTCATCGAATAAAGAGGCGATTTGACGGTGCCTATCGGTCAAAATCATTG
>Ga0209737_10002365_pt1 | contig 13209 bp, 13 predicted proteins | sample TergutCu122P3_FD_187284 | JGI IMG/M metagenome (GOLD analysis project Ga0209737, IMG submission 187284) | Cubitermes ugandensis P3 segment gut microbial communities from Kakamega Forest, Kenya - Cu122 P3 (SPAdes) (version 2) | ecosystem: Host-associated > Arthropoda: Insects > Digestive system... | reverse complement strand
CCCCAGCCAAGTCACTGAGCATGGGCACCGCGCCATAGCGGCCTTGCAAATAGCCGCGTTCCAACCCCTCATTCTTGCGCGGGCTGTAGTCCCACAGACTGTAGAGTTTGGAACTTTGATCGGCCTCTTTTTCTACGAACCATACCTGATCACGACGCAATAAGCCATAAGCATCAAGCAATGAAGTATCGTGCGTGGTGAAAATCAATTGCGCGTTGCCGGTATTGATATCGGATTGATGGAACAAACGCACCAGTTCGCGCACCAGCAGGGTGTGCAGGCTGGTATCCAGTTCGTCGATCACCAGCGTTCTGCCTTTTTGCAGAATGTCCAGCACCGGTCCTGCGAGAAACAACAGGTTGCGTGTGCCATTCGACTCGTCCATGAAGTTGAACACCGCCTTGCCCTTCTCCGTGATATGGGAGAACAGCAGTTGGTATTGCTCGATTTCTTCGGTGTGCACTTCGGCTTTTCCCGACAACAGATCGAAACGCATGGTCTGTCCCGGAACTTTACGGGTCTCGACGCGAATATCGGCAATGCTGATATCCGCAGCGCCAAGAAAACTGCAAATCCGCCTGCTACCGTCAGGCTCTTTCAACATTTGGATCGAGGACTGCGGATTGATTGGCGCGCGTTCGTTGAATATGACTAGTCCACTGGCAAACCAGTCGAACACCGGCCGCAATGCCTCGCTGTTGAGCTGCACGGCCATCGACAGGAATAGCGCATTGGGGCGTGTCGCCCCTTCCCACACGTTCTTCGGCCCTTTCAAGCCCGTGCTGAACTCGTAAACATCCTTGCCGCTCGCTTCGTCAAAGCGGCGCTCAAACCAGCGTTGCGGCTTGGCTGCTTTATAGACCAGCAGATGCTCGGCTACGATACGCTGTGGCGTCATGGCGAACCCATACTGATGGCGAACTCCCTCCAGAACAAAAGTTATCTCGAACTCGGTCGGCTGGCTGCTGGATTCTGCATCTAGGCGGAATGGCTGTACCACAAAAGGCTGGTTCGGCGGCAAGGCGGCTGACTCCATGACCACGCCGCGCATGTATTGCAGCGCATGAATCAGGTTGGACTTGCCGCTAGCGTTGGCGCCATAGATCACCGCACTCTTGAGCAATCTGGGCGCAGCCTTGAGGGCGGTAGGCACGGTGTTGGCATCGACCAGCGCCCTGTCCTTGGATGCCACCAAGCTAAACAACTGCTCATCACGCAGGCTGCGGAAATTCTTGACGCGGAACTCGATAAGCATGGACTATTCTCGATGAAAGCCAAAAATTAGATTAATTTTAGCAGATTTTTGACGAAAACACGGTTTATTTTTCATTTTCTCTCACCATTCGCCGCAAAGCGCCAGACATGGCGTGAGGGACAGCCTCTCATCCCACCACTGAACGCCTGATGCAGCAGGGATTGTTTCAGTTCGTCGATGGCGGCGAGTTTCTGTTGGCAAGCGTTTAACACCGTCCAACAAGGGCTATCGGGTGCAATTGGGTATAATTGGGTATAATCGGGCAAGAAATCAGGTATCAGGAACCCGGCATGAAGGAACCCAAACTTACCCTCGGCGTTGATCTTGTCAATCTCATTATCAACGCATTGCGAACCACCGCGCGGCTGACGATTACAGAGCTTGTGGAAATCATCGGCGCGAACCGGAACACGCTGAAAATTCGTCTGGAATTAGCTGCGGTGGGAAGGGCGTAGCAGCGGGGGAAGGCGCGGGCGACGTGGTATAAGAGGCATCTCCTGCTGCGCCTACAATGTTCCGCTACAAAGTGATGCTGTTCCAAGACAGATAGTGCTGAGCCAAACATGACAAGAGTACAACATGATTCCCGCGCTTAATGATTTGGGGCTACTACCTCAAGGGGTTTGGGATTGCACATTGCCGGACGTAGCAGCTTTGTTCTGTACCAATCCTCACAGGAAAAATTTGTGGGATGGTTTTCTGAAGTTCATAAGTGCCGAAGTTGAACCGCACGGCTCAATGCCTGTCTGGATTGATGGCAGCTTTACCCGACGCAAGGATTATCCAGAAGATATTGATGTGGTACTCGATCTTAGTGACCGTGATAGCAGCATTGCCATACCTATTGCCTTCTCGTTATGGAAGCGCCACGATGAGCTGAAATTGACATATCACGTGGATGCGTGGCCTAAGCACCCAGATATCCCGAATGACTTGGCAAGGTTTTTCCAATATGCCGGCCCCAAGGTTGCCGCTGAGATTCAGGTAGATGAAAAGCAGCCGAAGGGAATTTTGAGGGTACAGCTATGATCGATACATCCCTTACACACGAATACTTCCGTGCCCATCTTGAAAATATGGTGGCGCTGGCTCAAGGCGCAGCAAAGCATGGAATAGAAACTACGCCTTCACAACTAGTGGATGGCGTTGAAAACGCTCTGCTGGATATCATTCGTACCAGTTTCCCGCTGGAACATCTACTAAAAACTTCTGATTTGGTATTTCATGCGGAAGGTCCTGCAGTACGTACCGATGCACCCGCACTGTCAGCATTCAATTGGTTGTCGCGTGCGATGGAAACTGCATTACGCAAGCTGTCTGGTGAACTGTTCGATCTCTCTGAGCGAGATAGTAAAAAATTGGGACGTGCGCTGGATTTGCGTCTTACTGGTATGGCTCCTGGTAGTCTGTACTTGGGGGTTGCTCTAGCTCCGCCATCTCACGATTTAGTGCTTATGGAGGATGAGCCTGTCTTTAAGAGACTCCGCGAAACATTTCGCGCACTACCTGCTGTTACTGATGCAATTGGTGACGAAGATGTCTTACCCAGCATGACTGAAGTGCTACCAGATGCGGCAGAGCGCGATGCAACGCTGGCGGCACTGTTAAGACTGTCCCCGACCGGAAAACAGGGAATCCATACGCTAGACGTGACATCGCCCGGCAATGCACATGGCACGTTGTCGCAGCGGGAGCGTGTGGTACTGCGCGAGGCGATAAAACGCCCGAAACTGGCCAACCAAAAGTCTGGCACATTCACAGGTGAAGTTCGTGAAGCAGACTTGGATAAAAATCGTATCCATCTACGCGGTGTTCCTAACGTCGGTAGTTTACGCTGCGTATTACCTAAGCTAGATAAGTCACTATTTGGTGAAACGGTGCGCGTTACTGGCGAGTATGAATCTGACCGTAGCGGTAGACCACGGTTAATGTTGGTGGAGCGAATAGAACTGATTTCAACCCCATTGCAAACGGAACTCCCAGCCTAATTGGCGTTGAACCCCGAACTAAAATCCACCGTTCTACCCGAGCACTATGCCCCTCACAGCACCCCGCTAAACGCCTGATGCAGCAGGGATTGTTTTAATTCGTCCAGCGCGGCGAGTTTTTGTTGGTAGATGGTGGCGAGGCGTTGGGTTTCCGTTTGCAGCTCTTCAAATCTTGCTACCGCAGAATGAATCTCCGGCAGAGGTGGCAAGGGGATTTCAAGTTTTGCCAACGCGGCTCCCGTAAAATGTTGAATACCCGTGCCGCTGAAATGCTGTTTCAATTCACCGCTACTCTCTTGGCTATACAGGTAGAACAAAAACCATTTGTTATGTTCCGGCTCATGGAAGCGCACACGATGAAGAGCCTTTTGAAAATAGATCGGGTAATCTTCATCCCAGATGGCAGCGCGACCGGGATAGCCTCCTTCGCAAATAAGAACATCGCCTTTGATAGCCGTATATTTGCCCGATTCTCCTGGAAGAAACGGCATTTGTAATAAATCAGACAAGTCGAAGTTAAACCATCTGACGTTCAGGTTTCGCAGGTATAGCCGCTGCGAATCTTGTTTTTGATTTCGCCGAATATTTCGCCGATTTTGTATTCGATGGTGTCTGAGCCGCTCGCGCGTTGTGTGAATCCTTGCAGGTAAGGAAACAGTTGCTCGTCAACAAATTCGATGAGGTCATCACCGGTCAACGCCTTGTTGTGATCGATCTGCCCTCTGGCATCCTTGGGCGCGGCCCAGGTCTCCCAGCGATAGGGAGTATTCAGGATGGGGGTGTATTTCTTCCCCTCCAACTCGGCTTCCGCCGCTTTGTCCTGCTCCAGTCCATCGAGGTATTTCAAAAAAAGCAGCCAGGATGTCTGCTCGGTGTAGTCCAGTTCAGTGGTGCACCCGCTCTCTTTCCAGAGGGCATCGTCGATATTCTTGAAGGCTTGTTGGAACATGAGGCGAACTTGTTGGGAAATCGGTGAATGAAAACATTGTCGCACAGCAGAAAAATTTTCGCCCCTACATGCCGCAGAGCAATCGCATTTGCACCTTTTATCAATGCAGTCACGCGGAAAGAAGCATTGCATCGTAGGGGCAGGCCTCGTGCCTGCCTGCTGCCCTGCCCAAAACCGGGCAACAGAGGGCAACCACAAGGGTTGCCCCTACATGCGCCTATCGCCGAGTCGGTTTTAAAATTGCCGTGCGCAGCACACTCAAACCTCTAGCGGATCGACTTCCAGATGCCAGCGCAACTGGCGGGGGTGGGGCAGGGTTGCCAGAATCTCGCGCCAGTTCGCCAGAAAAGCCTGTAATTCCGGGCGCGTTGGAGATTCGATGAGTAACTGGGCGCGCTCCATGTTCATCAGACGGGAGAGGCGCATCGGCACCGGGTCGAACAGGGTTAGGTTCTGATAATTCTCGGCTTTGGCGCTGGCAACGGCGGCGCGAATGAAGGTAAGCGCCGTCTCCATTTGCGGCGCTTCCGCCCGCAGCATCGCCTGATAGGCATAAGGCGGAAATCCGGCCTGGCGTCGCTCTTCCAGCAAAGTCTTGGCAAAGCCGGTGTAGTCATGCGCGGCGAGAGCGCGATAGAGATCATGCTCCGGGTATTCGCTCTGGATCAGCACCTCGCCGGGGAGATCAGCCCGTCCGGCGCGTCCCGATACCTGCATCAGCTGAGCGAACAGGCGTTCTGGCGCTCGCCAGTCGGCGGCAAACAGGGCAGCGTCCGCCCCCACTACGCCCACCAGCGTCAGGCGAGGAAAATCATGTCCCTTGGCAAGCATCTGCGTCCCGACCAGTATATCCACCTCCCCGGCATGAACGCGGGTCAGAATCTCCTCCCACTGCTTTTTCCCCTTGGTCGAATCCCGATCGACCCGCAACACCCTCGCCTCAGGAAAGCGTTCGCCAAGAGCGGCCTCGATGCGTTGCGTCCCCCGTCCGAAGGGCTGGATATCCCGGTTGCCGCAGTCAGGACAGGCAAAGGGTATCCGCGCTTCCAGGGCGCAGTGATGACAGCGCAGCCGCTTTTCTTCCAGATGAACGACGAGATTGGCGGCGCAGCGCGAGCAATGAGAGATCCAGCCGCAGGCAGGACAGGCAAGCACCGGCGCAAAGCCCCGGCGATTCAAAAAGATCAGGCTCTGCTCGCCCTTTTCCAGCCTCAGGCGCAAGGCATCCATGAGCTCTGGGGAAAGACCTTCTTCCAGCCTGATCTTTCTCGTATCCAGCATCCGCACAGAGGGTAAGCGCGCACTGCTGATTGCCCGTTCGCTGAGGGTAAGCAGGCGATAACGTCCATGCTTGGCATGTGCCCAGGTTTCCAGACTGGGGGTAGCCGAACCGAGCAGCACCGGCATTTTGCCAAGGCTAGACCGATAAACCGCCAGATCGCGGGCGGAGTAGCGCATCCCCTCCTGCTGTTTGTAGGAAAGATCATGCTCTTCGTCCACGATAATCAGACCCAGATCAGGCATGGGGGTGAATACCGAGAGACGGGTGCCGATCACGATTCTGGCCCTGCCCACAAAAGCGGCGCGCCAGGCCTTTTCTCGCGCCGCTTCCGTAAGACCGCTGTGCAGCATCACCAGCTCAGTATCGGGAAAGCGCGCCTGAATGCGCTCCTCCAGTTGCGGGGTGAGATTGATTTCCGGGGTGAGCAACAAAGCCTGCCGCCCTTTTGCCAGCATGTTCTCGATCAGGCGCAGATAGACCTCGGTCTTGCCGCTCCCGGTAACGCCATATAGCAAAAACGGTTGAAAGCCTTCTGCGGCGTTGATGCGAGCGACGGCTTCTGCCTGCTCGCCGGTAAGCTCCGGCCTCACCACTTGTCGCCGCGTGGCTGGCGGGCGTTTTTTGTCCGCGCGACGGGCGACCATACGGGTTTTTTTCAGGGCGGGAGGAAGCGCCTGATGGATCGCTTCGCCCAATGAGGCCTGGTAATACTGCGCCGCAAATTCACAGAGACGGAAAAAATCCGGGGGCAAGGGCGGCAGATCGTCTTCCAGCAGCACCGCCTCCTTCAATTGTTCCGGGGCGATGGCGCTCGTCTCCACCAGCTCGACGACTACCCCGATTTTCTCCCGCCGGCCAAAAGGCACAAGCAGCCGCACCCCTGCCTGTAGGGCTGGGTTATCGGCAACCCGATAATCGAAGAGCTTGGCAATGGGGAGATCGAGGGCAACGCGGACTATGGCCATGATCTTCAGCGTCCAAGGACAGAGGGATGCAAAGCTTCGCTAACTGTTTCTGGGAAAAGGGTTTTTTCGGCTTGTCCCCAAAAGCTGTGGATAATTCTGTGAATAGCAACATGAAAAACCCGGGAAAAGCCTTCTCCCCATTGAAAAAGCTGGCTCTGCCTCTTTCTGTGGCAACCAGAAAACTCTTTCTTTATCAACAACTTAGAAAAGAAAGACGAAGTCAACGGGGAAGACAAAATTTTTATCCCCCCCACGCTTCCTACTTGTGCATAAGAGGCTTGCCGTGCTATGGCGCTCCAAACGTGGTGGTTACGCGCCCAAACCCTTTTGCTGACCCTGAGTAACTGAGAAAAGTCAAGGAGAACGCCTGTTTGCCCAGGGTGCGAGCGAGGTTGCGAGTTAGTGTGCTTTTCTCCAGTCATTTCTGGGAATATTCTCCAAGTGGTTGCGATAACTACGTTTTTTGCTCTTGCCCCCAGAAGCTGTGGATAAGTCTGTGGATTTATGCTTGAAAAAGACGGAAAAGCCATACGCAATAAGGACTTCCCTGCCCCTGCCAAAAAAATGAACAACCTGTGAACTTCTTTTGAAATCAAGGGGATATAAACTTTTTTGCCTGTCAACCAACTTTCTGGGTCTGGCATGGAAATTTTTTTGTTGACTATTGCAAAGATGTGCATAAATCGGGGCGAGGCGTGGGGCTAGAACAACCTCATAAGCGTCTTTTCCTCGCCACAGGTCTGGCTCGCTTTCCTCGCCGACCCTGACTCGGGCAGAGCCGGCGGGATTGGTCGTCTCCCGCTCTCAGGAGACCGGATAGGCGTGCACCGTCTCGACCAAGGCGGTGACATGCTCGGGCGGGGTGAATTGGGAGATGCCATGTCCCAGATTGAAGACCAGCCCGGTCATATTGCCTCCTGCGCTCTGATAGGAAGTCAGAATTTTTTCCGCCTCAGAGGCAATGGTCTTTGGCGGCGCAAAGAGGACATTGGGGTCGATGTTGCCTTGCAGGGCAAGCTTGCCGCCCACCCGCTTACGCGCTTCGCCAATATCTACAGTCCAGTCCAGGCCAAGAGCATCAGCGCCGCTTGCCGCGATGCTTTCCAGCCAGAGGCCGCCGCCTTTGGTAAACATGATGACGGGGACTTTTTCGCCATCGCGCTCTCGCTGCAACCCGGCGACGATTTGCCGCATATAGGCGAGAGAAAATTCCTGATAGGCCGCATTTGACAGCGAACCGCCCCAGGTATCGAAGATCATCACGGCCTGCGCCCCGTTTTCGATCTGGGCGTTCAGATAGGAGGTCACTGCCTGACTGGTCACCTTGAGAATACGATGCAGGAGGTCAGGGCGGGAGTAAAGCATGGCCTTGATGTGACGAAAATCTTTCGAGCCGCCGCCTTCGACCATATAGCAAGCCAAGGTGTAAGGACTGCCGGAAAAGCCGATCAGGGGCACGGAATTGTCCAGCGCCTTGCGAATCGCGCGGGTAGCGTCCATCACATAGGCGAGGCGGTCATAGGGGTCAGGAGCGCACAGGTCGTTGATTGCCCATTCTTCGCGCAAAGGACGCTCGAAGCGCGGACCCTCGCCCTCCTCGAAATAGAGACCCAGACCCATCGCGTCCGGCACCGTCAAAATGTCGGAAAAGAGAATCGCCGCATCCAGATCGTAACGCGCCAAGGGCTGCATGGTTACTTCACAGGCGAGATCGGCAGACTTGCAGAGGGAGAGAAAATCGCCGGCGCGCTTTCTAGTCTCACAATACTCGGGCAAATAACGGCCTGCCTGCCGCATCAACCAAAGCGGAACACGCGTAACCGGTTGCCGGGACAGGGCGCGGAGGAAATTGTCATTTTTGGGACGAGGCATAAGAAAGACTCTTCAGGAAAAATCAGCATTATCTCACGGGTGCTGCACACGGCAATTGAAAAACCGGTCCTGCGCACGGCGAATGAAGAACCAACTCGAAGATAGGCGCGTGTAGGGGCGGCATTCTGCCGCCCGCCAGCGCCTGTAGATGTTGCAGGGGCGTTCTGCGCAACGCCCCTACGGTTCATCATCTGCGACCACATCCAACCCATTCGTCATTCCGCGCAGACGGGAATCCAGTACGGCATTCACCGCAGTGACAGGTTTTCAAAACAGGATATGAGCGCCATTCTCATCCACAACCGCCAGAAAAATTTAAAGGTTTTGCTGGATTCCCGCCTACGCGGGAATGACGAGTGGATACGCCCCACGATTCATTACGGTTGCGGGCGGATGATATCCGCCCCTACAGGAGCCTGTCTTTGAGTCGGTTCTTCAATTGCCATCCGCAGGATCCCCTACATGCGCCTGTCTTTGAGTCAGTTCTTCATTCGCCGTCCGCAGTTAGAGTGAATTCACCCTGTCGCGGTTCGCTGCGCTCACCACGACCTATGATTTGTTCGCCTTGATAACGCTTGCGGGCGGCAGAATGCCGCCCCTACATGCGCCTGTCCGTGAGTAGGTTTTTCAATTGCCATCCGCAGGATCGGTTACGAAGCCGATGCGCGACAGGCCTTGGCGTGCCAGTAGTGACAGGAGGCGCACCATTTCTCCGTAGGGTACGGCGTCGTCGCCCTTGAGGTGGATTTCGACTGTTGCTCTGCTTCTGGCCAGTTGTGCGGCTTGTTGTTCCAGTTCGTGCATCGTCACTGGCTGGCCGTTCCAGTAAACCTGTCCGTCGCGCTGCATCGCCACTTCGATGTGATCCATTTCGCTGATATTGGGCTGACTGGCGGCGCGTGGTAGTTCGAGTTTGACCGCATGGGTCAAGAGCGGCGCGGTGACGAGGAATATCACCAGCAAGACCAGCATGACGTCGATCAAGGGAATCATATTGATCTCGGTCATCGGGCGAGGAGAAGTACCCAGGGTTCCGAGCGCCATCATCCACCTCTCTTCTGTGCGCCCTGCGCCAGCGGAACGCCGGTCACGGCAAGGGTCAGGAGGTCATGCCCGAAGGCATCGAGCCGGGCGAGGACGACGCGATTGCGTCGAACCAGAGCGTTATAGCCCAGCACCGCCGGAATGGCGACGGCAAGGCCGATGGCGGTCATGATGAGAGCTTCGCCGACGGGGCCTGCGATTTTGTCGAGGGTGCCTTGACCCGACAAGCCGATGGCGAGCAGGGCATGGTAGATCCCCCAGACCGTGCCGAACAACCCTACGAACGGCGCAGTCGATCCTATCGAAGCGAGCATGGTAAGGCCGCGTTCCAGCCTCTCGGCCTCTTCTTCAATCCCCCGGCGCAAGGAACGGGTGAGAAATTCGGAGAGTCCGCCCGCAGCATCACGCTGAGCGACTGCGTGCGCGGCATAATGGCGGGCGCTGACAATGGCATTGCTGGCGAGCCGGGAATAGGGTTCGTCCTTTGTGAATTCCGCGTTTTTCGTAAGCTCGGTAAAGGAATCGACATCTTTAAAGCTGGCAAAAAAGGCTTTGCTGCGCCGTTTGAGGAGCCAGTGTCCAATCAGGCGGTCGGTTATGACCCCCCAACTCAGGAGCGAAGCCAGCAGCATCACGCCGAGAATGAAGCGGGCGACAAGGTCTGTCTGGGAAAGAAAATGGGAAAAGCCAAGAGCGGTATCGTTCATGGTAATACTCACATTACAAAGGAAATGGGAACCAGCACCCAGGCCGCGACATGCTCGCTGCCGCGGCGGGCTGGGACAAAACGCCATCCGGCAACAGCGTTGCGCGCGGCGTTATCGAGACGCTCGAAGCCGGAGGATTTGTCGACTTCGACCTGTCCGGCGCGCCCTTCAGTGGTCACATAGACGCGCAACATCACCCGCCCGGTTTCGCCATTGCGCCGGGAGAGCATCGGGTAGGGGGGCTTGGGGTTATCCAGATAGTCGGCATTGAAAATGGGCGGAATAAGCGGACCGGGTTCCGAAGCAGCGCTCGCAGTCGTCGCCGCTGCCGATGCGAGCGGGGCGACTTCGGGCGCTTCATTGCGTTCCACTTCGGGCGCAGGAAGAGACGCTTCCTCTCTGGCAGGCGCGGCGATACGCTCCCGCTTCGGCTTTTCCGGCTGTTTTTCCGGCGGCTGTGATGGCTTTGCCAACTCAGGCGCTTTCGCCTCTGTTTCCCGGATGAGCGGGCGTGGCGCGATCAGGCTTGCCTGGATCGTCGTGGGCATGCTTCTGACGGGCTGCGGCTGGACATGGAGAAGAGCGCCAAGCACAGCAACATGCGCCAGCCCGACTGCCAGCCACGGTAAAAGAATTCTCGACCAACGCGCCATAATCACCTCATCCAAGCGAAACCAGGCGCGAAGCGCCGAGCAGGATCAGCACCAGAGCAGCGGCGCGCAGCAACCACGGGCTAAGCCACTCCCGTTCCTCCCGCAGCGCCATGCCCAGACGACCGGCCAGCGGCGCGAGCAGCAGAATCGGCGTCATCGCCGTGCCTACGCCAAAGACCAGACCAAAGCTCGCGCCGCGTAGCGGGTCGCCCGATTCCGCCGCCAGAGCGAGCAGCGAAGCCAGTGGCGTGCAGGGCGTAAGCGCAAGCGCGCTTCCCATCAGGAAAGGCGGGGTAGCATTACGCGGACGCCCCCAGCGAATCACTTGCGCGGAAGACTCCCGGGAGCAGCCAGCGGAACTCCGCCCCGCCAGCAGCCACAAGCCTGCGAGAATGCTGGCGCTGCCTATCGCCAGATTTCCCCAGAAGCTGCCCAGCGCCTCTGCCAGCCCCACCCCTGCCATTCCCGCCAGCAGGGCGATCAGGGTGTAGGCCAGCATTCGTCCGGCAAGAAAGCTGAAGGTGTGACGAAAAGCCTCGGCGTCGCCGCCAGCACGCCCCAGCGTCCATGTCCCGATGAAGGGCAAACAGCTTGCCGTACAAGCGGTAAGCCCCATCGAGACGCCCAGGAGCCAGACCGTCCAGAGGCCAATGGCAGCCGTTGCTTCAGGCATGGTCTTGTCCCTTCGCGGAAAGTTTTACCGTGCCATCCGGCAATTCACCCCGCACCCGCGCCTTGTAATACTCGCGGCTGGAGCCAAAGACATTGATCTTTGCCCACTGAATACTGATGACGCCATCCTGGGGGCAGTATTCGGCGCAGCGCCCGCAGAGGGTGCAATCCTCGTTGTACGCCTGCTTGCCCTCGGCCTCGGCAATTTCGGGAATATCCATCGGACAGGCGTCGGTGCAGATCCGGCAATTGCCGCAATTGGCGCGGGTAGGCTTGACGATGCGCGCCAGCGACAAACGCTGAAAGAGCGAGTTGAAGGCAAGAAGCGGGCAGATCCGGCAGAAGGGCAGACGCAAGGCCAGAGCGCCCACGAGAATAAAACCGAACAGCCAGTTCGCCGCTGCCCCCAGCCCAAATGACCAGCCATCCCCGAGTTTCAATGCCAGTTGATCGGCATTGCCGCTCAAGAGGGTGGTGGCAATGCGCGCCGGGCAGGTATCGCAAAAAGGGTTTCCCAGTGAATGCGAAGTTATGCCAAGCCCGGTAAGCAGAGGCAGGAGGAAAACAAACCCTAAGAGAAGCAGCCACTTGACGGGGCGCAGGCGTGAGACCGCGCCCAGATCGCCCGCTTGCACCCGACGCACCCCTATCCCGAAGCGCCGCCCAATCCGTCCGACAAATTCCTGGAGCGTCCCCAGCGGACAAACCCAGCCGCAAAAAGCCTTGCCGAGGAAGAAGAAAAAGGCGAAAAAACTGCCCAGAATGATTAGCAGCGGCCACATCATCGCAACAGTTACCTCGCCTGCCCGCGCAATCACCATCCCTATGCTGTGATGCAGGGTATGCTGCGCCCGAATCAACACGCAATAGCCGCCGTTCATCTGGTCATAGGCGCAGGACAAGGCGGGCAAGGCTCTCGATAGCTTGTCAGCCGAATAACTGCCGACGAGTACCGCGCCATACACGGTGAGGAACAGCATCAACAACTGCACGATCAGGCGCAGACGCCCAAGATTTGGAATCCATGTTTTTAGCATGATTGCTCCTTGTTTTCTTTACGTTTGCGCCGACGCAGCAAGGGCAAGGCCGAGGCCATGCCGAACACGCCAAAGGCCGCGCCCCAGCCAAGACTCTTGTTGCGGTCGACATCCTCGCCATAGACGCTGTTGAAGGTGGTAATGAAGTGCCGCCCGCCATCGTTGAGCTCAGTGCTCAGCACGAAAGCCATTCTGGGGCGGGAATGACCGCCGCCGCCAGATCTGCCCGCACCGCCTGCTTTGGCGCCGAAATCACGCGGGAACGAAACCGTTGCCACGCCCTCGGCATCGGTAACAAAGACGCTCTTCGATCCGTTTTCCGTCTCCAGCCGCAGACGCTGTTCGGTCATTGGCTGCCCTTCATAGCGCACCAGAAAGCGCCACTTTTCGCTTTCGCGGTAGACGGCGTGTTCGCGCGGCAAGGGGAGGGGCACGATTTCGAGTTCACTGCGTCTGGTTTCGAGCAAACGGCGCGGCGAAGGGCCGGCAAGCCCGGAATACCAGATCGTCGCGGCAACCCCGACATGGTGTTCGTTCTCCTCGCGAAGCTGAACCCACTGGTAATTCCCTGTTCCGGCATCAGCTACCTCGATTTTTGCCTTGCCCGCCTCGATTTGAAATTCCCGTATCCCCCCTTTCGGGCCGAAAACCGTAACCGACTCAGCCTCAGAGTTACGCAGCCTGAGGGTCGATGCGCCGCGATCATTTTCACGCTGAATGAGGAGCAGGGGCTGCGCCGTCCAGTTGCCGCCCCTGCCGCTTCGAGGCGAACGCCCCTCCCCGCC
>Ga0209737_10002364_pt1 | contig 13209 bp, 8 predicted proteins | sample TergutCu122P3_FD_187284 | JGI IMG/M metagenome (GOLD analysis project Ga0209737, IMG submission 187284) | Cubitermes ugandensis P3 segment gut microbial communities from Kakamega Forest, Kenya - Cu122 P3 (SPAdes) (version 2) | ecosystem: Host-associated > Arthropoda: Insects > Digestive system >... | reverse complement strand
CATAATGCGCAAAAAATATTTTTTATCAACTGCAATCAACACCGAAAATACGGGGGTGCGGGGCGGTAGCTCCGCTTCTCGGGGACTCCGTCCCCGAAACCCCTTCCCTATTTTTGTACAAAACAACGAAAATCATCATAACAACTGAATAGTTACAATGTCACGCAACCGTCATTCATCCATCTGCTCATCATATTTCATCAGCCATGTTTTCACTGCTGCCGTTAAATTCTCTATGTCTCTGACAAAATTCTCGTTCTCAAACATAATGTCTTCAAAATCGCCTGCTTTTATCAGTTGCTCTAACCCGTCAACAGTCGTTTGAACCGTCTCCGCACCGATATTTGCAGCAGAACGCTTCAACATGTTTAGATTTACAACATAACTGTTAAGCTTGTCCTGCGTGATATTGCGGATTTTATCAACAACATCAGGCATATCATTTACAAATGAGCGTAATGCACCGATATAGACCTTCTCATCTTCTCCGCACAGTGAAATGCCTTTTTCAACGCTAAGGCAAGGTATATCAATCTTGACAGTTTCCGCCGTTTCCCGTTCGCACCCGTCCGAAACCGGCACATCGTTATTTACGTTGCGTATCCATTTACGCACGACGTAATCAAGCTGCGATATGTCAATGGGTTTAGAAACGAAATCCTGAAAATCATGCTCGTAAAAGATATTTACGGCCCCCTGTATAGCATTAGCGGTTAGTGCAATAATAGGTATATGCTTGGCGTATTCAGTACGCAGAGCACGTATGGCGTCCGTAGCTTCAAGTCCGTCCATCTCAGGCATCATGTGGTCCATAAAAATAGCATTGTAATAGGGTTTTCCGTAACGTATCCTGTCAACGGCTTCCCGCCCGTTTGTCACACAGTCAACCTGCATCTTATATTTTCGCAAAAGTCCTACGGCAACATCAAGGTTAGTCTGCATATCGTCAACAACAAGCACCCTTGCATTACGTAAATCAATTCGCTCAAGTTTTTTGATGTTCTCGCCTTTTTCATCCGAATAACGCAATTTACGGAGACTGTTGGCAACGGTAGGTCCTATCGGGTCATATCCGACAAAGCCCTGCCTGATGCGTGCGCGGAAAGAAGAGCCCTTTCCGTATTCGCTTTCAACAGATATTTCACCGTCCATCATTTCGGTCAAACGCTTCGTAATTGAAAGTCCGAGACCCGTTCCCTCTATTCTGCGGTTCGCTTGGTCTTCTACCTGATAGTAATCGACGAATAGGTCTTTGAGATACTCCTTGCGTATGCCGCTGCCAGTATCGGTGACGGTAAATTCAAGCCATACATCTTTCACACCGTCAGTTTGATAATTTACGGTAAGTTCAATAAACCCAGTGCTCGTGTGTTTGGTCGCATTACTTAACAGATTGTTCAATATCTGCTTAACCCGCAAATCGTCTCCGTAAAGCTTTCTCGGCAGACTGTTGTCTATGTTCAATCTGAAATTAACAGGTTTTTCGGAAATTCTGGTAGTAACAAGGGTAGTTACGTCATTAAGCAGACTTGAGATATAGTATTCTGCCTGCATAAGATTAAGTTTACCCGATTCTATTTTGGAAATATCAAGTATGTCATTAACGATACTCAAAAGCGTAGCTCCGGCACTGCTTATCTTCTGCATATTCTCGGATACGTGTTTAGCCAAATGGTTTTCTTCTATAATTAGGTCCGAAAGTCCGATTATTACGTTCAAAGGCGTTCTTATTTCGTGACTCATATTAGCGAGAAACGCCGATTTCGACCTTGAAGCGGCAAAGGCGGCTTCCTGCATTTCCTTAAGTTCAGTTATATCGTGGGCAATGCCAACAATACCGACTGCTTTACCGTTTTGTATAAACGGAACTTCGCTTATTTGAAACAGACGCCTATCGCCTTGAACGGAACACATCCATTTTTCGATAATAATATTTTCTCTGCTTTCAATGATTTCTTGATTAAGACCGTCAAAATCCACTTTAAACACTTCGGCGGAACCTTTTCCGATTCCGGACGTCTTGTCCAATCCCGCAAAATTCGCAAAGAAATCATTGTAGAGGGTATATTTTCTGTCTGAATCCTTACAGAAAACCGCATCAGGAACTGCGTCAATTACTGCCTGAAGCAAGTCGGCCTGAGCGAATAACCTCGTCTCTAAGTCCTTACGTTTAGTTATGTCACGGGATATGCAGATAACTCCGATAACCTCTCCGTCCATCATAAGAGGGCTGATGATTACCTCAAAAAACACTTTTTTTCCTTTAGAATTCACAAGACATTCCTCAACGCATACCTTTTCCTTGTATTTAATTACTCTGTCATTTATTAAAGAAAACCTCTCTAACTTCTCGGCATGAAAATTTAAAGCCTCAGAATCAGTTTTACCGATTATGTCTTTTTCGGAAACATCGAAAAATTCTTCCAAAACCTTATTACATTTTAAAAAACGTAAATCGAGATTTTTAATAAACAGCATGTCCGGAATGGAGTAGAATATTGCTTCAAGAAGATTTTTCTGAATTGCAAGTTCCTTCTCCATTTCCTTACGTTCGGTTATATTATAAGCTATACCCATAATACCTATTGTTTCACCATTCAATATCAACGGTGCTTTTACCACCTCAAAAATTCTGTCTTCACCCGCAGCACTCCGCAGCACCTCTTCAAAAACAATGTCCGTGCTCTCGTTTAAAACTTTACGGTCCATTTCATTGGCTAATTTTATACACTCCTCTGGCTGCCACGCTAAGTTTTCCCTGTCGCTTTTTCCTTCCATGCTATTAGCCCCGAGACCGAAATAATCAGTCATCTGCTTATTGCTTCGAATGTATTTAAAATTCTTATCTTTGCAGAATACTAAGGCTGGCACTGCATTGAACATCGTATTAAGCATTGTGGTTTGAAAAGCAAGTTCGCGTTTTTCTTCCTCAAGTTCCTGTGTTCTTTTTTTAACGAGACTTGCTAACCGTTTTCCGCTTCTGGTGCTCAGTATAAGAAAAACTGTAACAAGGATTAGTATCGCCAAGGATAAGAGGATTACGCCGACAAGCCAAGGACGCTGAGCCTGCAACAGTTTTGACTGATAATCATACACTTTGCTTACCCAATGTTCTGAAATATCCTGTATATCAACCAATCGAAGAGCTTTTTCGACAACGGAAAAGAGCACGGGTTCATCTTTACTGAACGCAGTGGAATAGTTAATCCTTTCGTCGAAAATAATATTGGCTTTATAGTTGGTGTACTCATAATAGTTTGTAATACTCAAAAGGGTGTTCGTGCCCGCCATAAGAAGGTTGATTTCACCGCTTTCAAGCGCATTAAAAGCATCGTCCTGCGTTTGGTACAGCGTCACGTTCTTAGCGTCAGGAAACCACTTGTTAAACATTTCTGTGTAAGCCATACTCTTCATTAAGCCGATTTTTTCAGTCAGCACCTTATTAAGGCTGATATTGGGATAACTTTCTTTGGAAATCAGCGCGTAATTTTCCGATAAGAAAACCTGTTCAGACCATACATATCTGTTGGCACGGTCTGGAGTATATATCAAATCAAAGTTTATAGGTATTTCTCTGGATTCCAACTTCTCGTATATTTCAGCCCACGACGAGTTCTCGTCGTTGCCTAAAACAAAATTAATCCCTGTGAGTTTGGTAACATTTTCAAACGCATCGAAAGCTATGCCTTCCCAATCATTTTCATGCTTATTGTAAAAACAGATAGGATAAAACCAGTTTACCGCAGATATTGTCACATCGGTGTGATTTTTGACATATTCACGTTCTTCCTCGGTAAGTGAAATAAAAAACTTATTCTTCTTGTAAACCTCGTATTCGCGGTCATATAAATCGTTCAGATATTCTGTTTCCCCATTTTTGAGCGCTTTATTCACAACGGATATGATAGGCTCAAATTCTGGATTCTTAGTCGCCATAGAAACATTGGAGAACATCAAAGGCAGAAACGTTTCGGAATGTACGTCTCCATATTCATCAAAAGAAGCCTCGGATATGCCGATTCCGATATAAGCATCGGCGCCTTCAGGCGAACCGTCAAAGTCCTTGCCTATTTCCAGGACTTTGTGAATATCGTCATAATTGTCAACAGTAACATATTCATATGTACCGGGTTCCAGTGTATTAAGAATCAAATCAGTCGAAGTTGCTCCTTTCAGGAACACGTACCTAATCGGACGTTCCGAGGAAATATCCTTAAATTCACGGCTCCCGTCAAGTCTCATAACTTTCAGCATTCGGTTTGCGACAGTTTCCGTCATACAGAATATTTTAAGTCTTTCTTCCGTAGGAGAAAGATTGCTGAAAGCTATTTCTCCTTCATCCATTTTGCTTATAATATCGCTCCAGTCGTAAATTGCGGGAACAATTTCTATACCGAGCATTTGAGTCAGCCATTCACAGAGATGAACCGTATATCCGTTCATTTTTCCGTTAATATCAACGAACAGTTCTGTATTCAGCGTTGAACCGAAAATAAGCTTCAAATCTTTCGACTGTAAATCTTCAATCGCCTTTATCTCGCTTGGCGTTATACCTGGAATATCCCTGAACGAGGAAAAAACAGGTGTTTCTTTAACCTCAGTCTGACTTTTCGTTCCGTCCGCACATCCTGAGAACATGGATATTAACAGCATAGCAGCAAGTGCCGCACATAAGAAACGTTTGATTTTATGCATAACAATCCTCTCCCCTTCTATTAAGAATTCGCATTGCCTTTTTGCCATTCTACATCTAAAAAGCCGCGCTTTGTATAACGGCAAAATTTCTGCGACAAATTTCGTCAACTTATTTCTTGACAGTTTCCTGTTCATATCACAAATCTTAAAATTAATCAGATTATATCATCCATCTATTAGATATGACATATATAATCAGTATAACATATAGAAATGCTTTCGTCAAGAGTTTTTGAGAAAATCGCATATATTTTTGTCAGAAAATCAATAACTGCTTTATAAACAGTACAAAATCGGGTAGGAGGCTAACCGTTAATTGATTAGCCGACCTCCCGCACCACCGTACGTACCGTTCGGTATACGGCGGTTCGACAGAAATCAGCACTTTGTATAAGTGTCAGCAATACCGATAAGACCACGTTTTTCGAGGATTTTGTTGGTAATTGAAATACCCTACATAAAAAAATCCGCCGTGAGGCGGACTTTGTCTTCAGGCTGACCGTTCCTCTGGCAACAGAGGAACGGTTTTTTTTAAATTAAGCTGTATGTTTGTCTACAATCTTGTCAACAGGCCCGAATTTGTGGCTCTTATTATTAAGTGCGGCAAATCCTGAAAGAATTAAGATTATCGTCTGTCCGATAGAAAGAACGCTTCTGAGAATTGAAATAATCCTGTCGAGGTCACCTAAATCAATGCGGTCTGCTTTAAACAGTGCCAGAACCTGATTAATTAGGTCTATAGCGTTGGGAAGCAGGTTTAGTACAGATGACAAAACAGTGAAGAAAAGCACGATTGCAATTGCTCTGACAGCGTTTTTTCTGAGCCAACTGTCTTCCTCACAAAGGAGCACATAGCCTGCGACCAAAATAACAGAAAATAAGCCTGAAAGTCCGATAAAATAAAGAGATGCACCAAGAATGGCGGCAGATACGCCGAGTTTAGATTTACTCATTTCTAATTCCTCCCGAATAATATTATATAATATTATTATACATAAAATCTGTAGTAATGTCAAGCGTTTTTGATGATATATTAAATTCTGTCAATGTGCATAATTATTTGCTCGCAAATAATTGAATGATTGTAAAAATTAAACATTAACTCCGAAATTTTGGCAGAGTGCAAAAAGTCCGCCCGAGAAACCGCTGCCTATTGCGTTAAACTTCCATTCTCCGTTGTGGCGGTAAATTTCAGCGACAACAACAGCTGTTTCAATCGAGAAATCTTCACCGAGGTCGTAGCGGATAAGCTCAGAACCGTTTGCGGAATTAACAACACGAATATAGGCGTTAGAAACCATGCCGAAATTCTGATTACGCTGCGGAGCGTCGTAGATAGTAACCGTGAATGCAATTTTGGCAACATTTGCAGGTACCAAAGAAAGGTCAACGTTAATTACCTCGTCATCACCTTCGCCTTCACCGGTGAGGTTGTCGCCTGTATGCTCAACACTTCCGCTTGCATGCTTGAGATTACCGTAGAAAACGAAGTCCGAGTCCGCCATAACCTTTCCGTTTTCGGCTACCAAAAAAGCCGAAGCGTCGAGGTCGAAATCGTAACCCCCGTCATACTTATTTGTATCCCATCCGAGAGCTACGAAAATTTTTGAAAGACCTGCATTACCTTTTGTGAGGTCAACTTTTTGACCTTTCTGTAGACTGATTGCCATTTTCAATTACCTCATTTCATCTATTTTCATGTATGCGGACTTGTCCGCTGTTACATCTTAAACTTCTACGCCGAAATTTAGGCACAGAGCTCTGAGACCGCCTGAAAAACCGCTGCCGATTGCGTTGAATTTCCATTCGCTTCCGTGACGGTAAAGTTCGGCAACAACAATCGCCGTTTCGGTCGAGTAATCCTCGCCGAGGTCATAACGGATAAGCTCATCACCGTTTGCGGCGTTGACGACGCGGATATAGGAATTTGAAACCTGCCCGAAGTTTTGCTTGCGTACGTCGGCCTCGTGAATCGTTACGGTAAAGTCGATACGCTGTATGCTTGCTGGAACAGCGGATAGGTCTACGTTAATCGACTCGTCGTCACCGTCGCCTGCACCTGTGCGGTTATCGCCCGTATGTTCGATACAACCGCTTTCGTGGCGGGTATTGCCGTAGAAAATGAAGTCTTTGTCATTTCCGACGGTGCCGCTGCCAGTGAGCAGAAATGCTGCCGCATCAAGGTCGAAATCATTTCCGCCGTCATACCTGTTAACATCCCAACCGAGACCGACGAGAATTTTTGTTAAACCTGGGTTTGTTTTTGTAAGGTCAACTTTTTGACCTTTTGCGAGACTGACTGCCATAATAAATTCCTCGTTTCTAATTTTAATTATTACTTCGCAACAAAACGCTTGCGTTTTGGCAGAGTAATACTGTGCGTCTTTTTCGGTTGTCTGCCGCAGGCAGACGAGAAAAAGGCACATTTGAGCAAGTAAACTCCCGAACGGCTTTGCCGTGAGGCGCAAGAGTTTACTTGCGGATTAATATTAACTATTCAACTTACGCAGTTACAAAAACCTGATTTTTTCAAAATTGAAAATCGCACAATAAAGGGTTGCGAGGCGGAGCCTCGCTTTTCGGGGACTCCGTCCCCCCGTTTTTTGTGCAAAACTACAAAAACCCTTAAAACAACCGATATAGTTACACTGCGAAAGTTAAATTATTAACTGTTAACTATTAACTTTATTTCACCTGTCCTATAGGGCCTATATCCATGACAACCCTGTCGCCCTGATAACCGATACGGTTTTCAGACTGCGGACGGCTGTACATTTCATGGTCAATGACCTCGAGCTTGCCGTGAGATGTTCCGAAAATAATTTCTCCGAAGCAAAGCGTATAACTGTTATCGTCAGCATTTACGTTTGTTGCAGGGATTTCAACGGTTTGACTGCCGTTTATTATCTTGACATAAACGCCGTACCTGTTAAAAGAGCCTGCACCGTTTTCCATAGCCGAGTACGAACTGAGTGCGACAGAGGCAATGTCTTTATGCCATGTGATATAAAGCGTTTCATGTTGCCCCGATTGCTTAACGTCACCGCCATGCCTAACGGCGCCCTCAGGGGTCTGCATGAATTCATCAGTGTTTGCAGCACCGATATAAACCTGTCTGCCGTCACGGTAACGCACGAGAGCTTTTAGGTCGTAGTCCTTATTCGGAGCAGTCCAGCCGTTCTCAACAATAATTGAACCTCCGTTTCGCTCAAGAGAAATTTTCTGTCCCCGTTGCAGTGAACAACTGGAAGACTGCACGGTTGGCGGCGGAGACATATTCGGCTGCGGATTAGGGTTGAGACTGCCGCAACGGTTGTTGCTGACATTAGGCTGCGAAAACAGCGTAGGTATGTTGGTTTGCTGCGGAACAGCCGCAGGAGTTTGTGTAAAAAGCGGTCTCGGCTGACCGGTGTTACGCTGAATGCCCGGGGGCGTCATGTTCAGTATCGGTGCAGTCGGCTGCGGGGGGATATAACCGTTGTTTCTTACCGCTGTATTTGGGCGGGTCTGCGGCACAGGCGGCGGAACGGGATTAGACCTTATCGGCGGAGATACAGGCTGAGGTGTGTTCAGCGGCGGAATCTTAGGCTCTGTTTTTTCTTCACCGCCGTAATGCTTTAGAAGAGCCGGTAAACCGCCGTTGAAACCGCTTGCGACCGCTGAAATTCTCCAACCGTCTTTTCTGTAAAGCTCAATTGCAATAACCGCCTTTTCGCTTCTGAAATCCGAACCGACCATTGAGAGCCTAAGCATATTTACTCCTTGCGACACTGTCACATTAAGCGAAGAAATACTGCCCATGAAACCGTTCCCGTCAATGCTGAGAGTGAATGCAAGTTTTGAGACATGAGACGGAAGACGGGAAAGAGTAACGGTGTAGAAAGATTGAGAACCGCTGCCTTTCAGCGTAATTTCACCGTTCGGCGATGACGCTTGGTTATAAAAAACCGTATATCTGTCATCTTTAATTTTATCGGACACATCAAGACCGAAACAGCAGGAATCATAAATGCTGCTGCCGTTTACAGCGATAGACACCGTTATTTCACTGTTACAGTCGAAATAAGCGTCCATTTTGCTTCTGAAACCGCGGGGCATATCCATGTGTTCCAATCTCCTCCTTTTATGCGTATCTGCGTATGAGTGATGTGAGGTCGGGGTCTCTTGTGGCCTCGCCGATTGCACTGAATTTCCATTCTCCGCCGTGACGGTAAACTTCACCGAAAATCATTGCCGTCATGCTTTCATAGCTGTCTGAAAGGTTATACTTGCAGAGCTCCTGTCTGCTTCCTGCATCAACGATACGGATGAACGCATTTTGTATCATGCCGAAATGCTGTTTGCGTTGCAGAGCCTGATAAATATTAACAACAAAGACGATTCTGTCGCAGTCGGACGGAACTTTGTCAAGGGCAATCATAATCTGTTCGTCATCGCCGTCACCGCCGCCCGTAAGGTTGTCGCCCATATGCTGGACCGAACCTGAACTGTGTTTGAGGTTGCCGAAATAAACAACGTCGCCAACACCGTGGAGCTTCCCGTTTCTGAGAATGAACACACTTGCGTCACAGTCGATTTCCGCAGGTTTCGCACTGAAAAAACCTCTTTTGCGTTGAACCTCGTCCCAACCGAGACCTATCATCAGATTTTTAAGACCTGCATTGCCTTTTGTCAGGTCAACCTTCTGACCTTTTTGCAGATTAACAGCCATATCAATTACCTCTCTTTACTTTTTACTGCCAATAATTGCCTTGCGGATTAAATCGACAGGAATAATCAGGAGTGCAGGAAGAAGAACATAGAGCCACTGTTTCGGTTCCAAGCCGTAACAGTTGAATACTTTTCCTCCGATTTCAGTCAGTATTACCTGAACAATTGAAATCATCGATATCATAGTTAAGAAGCCTTTGTTGTGAGCGAGATTGTCAAACAGGTTCATTTTATCCGTGCGGGCGTTAAACGCATTGAACACCGCAATAAAAATGAAGAATGCAAAATATCCCGTATGCAGGTTGCCGCCAAAAACGTCGCTGAAGAAACCTGTAAGAAGGAATACAAGACCTGAGCCGAAAGCGAACAGTGCACCCGTGAAAATTGAACTCCACATATAACTGCTGACAATCGCTTCATCACGCCTTTTCGGTTTTTCATGCATGAAACGTCTGAGTGCGGGTTCTCCGCCGAATGCGAGTGCCGCAAGGGTATCCATTACAAGGTTAACCCATAAAATCTGAGTAATAGTAAGCGGATTGTCTTTGCCGAGCAGAGGCATGATAAAGGAAATAAGAACTGCCGCAACGTTAATTGTAAGCTGAAAGATAATGAACTTACGGATACTGTTGAAAATTGTTCTGCCGTAGAGAATAGCCTTGTCGATTGAATTGAAGTTGTTATCCATGATAATGATTTCGCTGGCTTCCTTGGCTACTTCCGTTCCGCTGCCCATAGCAAAACCGACGTCCGCAGCTTTGAGCGCAGGAGAGTCATTAACTCCGTCGCCTGTCATGCCGACAACAAGGTTCATGCTTTGAGCAACACGTACTAGACGGCTCTTGTCGCTGGGCAATGCGCGGGCAATAACGCGGATATTAGGGAGTTTCTCTTTAAGCTCGTCATCTGACATTTTTGCAAGCATATCTGAAGTAATCTGCAAGTCGGTTTCCTGTTTCAGAAGCCCCGCTTCCTTAGCGATAGCGACAGCTGTTTCAAGTCTGTCACCGGTAATCATAACAACCTGAACGCCAGCACTGTTAACCTCGGAAATAGCTGTAATCGCCTCGGGACGTACTTCGTCACGGATACCGACAACGCCGACAAGCGTCCAGTCACCGTCAGGGAGCGAATCTTCACCGAGTTTCTCTTTGCAGGTAGCAAGAGCAAGCATACGGATAGCACGCCCCGCCATCTCGTCAATCTTTTCATTAAGCTTAGCAAATCCGTCCCATGGCTTCACTTCGCCCTTTTCGTCGTAGTAATATTTACACCTTTCAAGGATTTTTTCGGGTGCGCCCTTAATGAGCGTCATCCCGTCAATTTCACTTGCCGAATATTTGTTTGTGCTGTTGAAAGGAATTGAACGTCCCTTTTTGAATTCGGGAACATCGGTTCTCATTAGAGTAAAGCTGAGCAGGGCACGTTCTGTGGCGTTTCCGCCGATAGCTCTGTAGACATCTTTTTCTTTAGTGATAACCGAGTCTGTGTTGCCGTTAATACACGTTGCTACAATATTTTCAAGCTTGTCCTCTATTGATTCGAGCGTTTTGTATTCCTTGTGACTGCCTGAGATGTATGTTATAACCTCCAACTCGCCCTTTGTGATTGTACCTGTTTTATCGCTGAAAAGAATGTTAAGGCTTCCCGCCGTTTCGATACCCGCAACTTTACGTACAAGGACGTTATCTTTGAGCATCTTGCCCATATTTTGGGCTGAAACAATGGCTATCATAAGCGGCAGACCTTCGGGAACAGCCATAACGATGATAATAACAGCTAGCATAACGGAGTCGATTAAGTCTTTGAGGATAACACTCCAGTCAGAGCAATAAGCTGTAATAAGGCTCATGTCAAAGTCGTTGTGGATTACTATGCGTTGGAAAAGCAGTGCAACGGCAATCAATATACCGCCGATATAACCGAACTTGCTTATGCCCTCTGCAAGCCCCTTGAGCTTAACTTTGAGCGGAGTGTCACGGTCGTCGTCCTGTTGGAGTTCTCCGCAAATTTTACCGTAAACCGATTTGTCGCCGACAGTCGTAACTTTCATAACGGCATTGCCTGTAACGACAACTGAACCACGGAAAAGCTTGTACTTGTTAAGGAAGTCAAGCGCGGCGGCGTCCTCTTCCGTATAATCCTCAGGGCAAACGATTTTCGGTGCTTCTTTTGTTTCACCGTTAAGAACCGATTGGTCAACGTGAAGCTCTCCGTCAACGAGGATACCGTCTGCTGGAATTTTGTCGCCTGACTGCATAAGAACACAGTCGCCTACAACGAGGTCGTCGATAGCAACTTCTATAATAGTGCCGTTACGGTAGGTTTTGCAAACAATTTTTGCGGCGTCAGCCTGCAATTTCTGAAAAGCATTCTCATTCTTGTACTCTGAGAAAGTCGAAACAAGCGTCGCAATGAGAACCGCCGCCGCAATACCGATAGTTTCAATCCACTCGGCACTGCCCTCAAGAACATTGAAAGTATGCAGCAGTGCAATAAGTATGTTTACGCCGAGGGCGACGCAAAGAATTTTTATCATCGGATCGCCGAGGTTTCCGAAGAACTTATCCCAAAATCCCTCGGATTTAATTTCTGTCAGTCTGTTGTCTCCGTGTTTCTCTTTTGACGCGGCAGCTTCTGCCGAAGTGAGGCCGAATTTTTTCATATAAACCTTCCTTTTCTTTCTTTACTGTGCTACGTGCGATAAAATATAGTCAAGAATAGCATTGTAACCTGATTCAGAAATCTTTCCTGTTTCCGCTGAGATGTAGTTTTCGCTCAGTTTACCGTCGTTATCTTTAAGAAACGTATTTGTGTCAAGACAGTTTATCTCTTTAATGTTGGCAAGTTTTAAAAGTTCCGAGTTATATTCGTTTATGAATTCATTAGACTGGTTTCCTGCTGACGGCGGAATTTGCATGATATAAATCTTTGAATTCGGGAGAGATGAGATAATATTAGAAATGAAGGTGCTGTATTCATTGATTGCTTCAGCAATATTATCGGATTTCACATCATTTCCGAGCATGATGTAAATACGTGCCGGTTTCTTAACTTTCAGCACTTCATATGTTGTAACCATGCCGACTGTGCTTTCAATTTTGAGCGTATTAACATTCATGGCCCCGATTGAGGAATTGCCCAGAACCATGCCTGTTCTTCCGACATTAGCCGCGTCTAGGAAAAGCGAATCGGCGATAAACGTACATGATTCAAGATAGCTCTCATCCTGAGTATCGGATTTCGGCGTAGGGTTATTTACCAGCGGACGCGCGGCGGATTCAGTATTCGATTCCGCAGTCTCGCTGCCCTGAGCTTTAGACGGCTGCTGTTCGCCGCCCTTATTATCCTGTTCCTGTAATGTCTGGTTAGAAGACGAAGAAAAGAAGTCTTTGTCAAGGTTAACGGCAGTCATGTACAAGGCAAAACACCCTGAAAAGGACAAAAGAAAAATAAGGACAAGCATCCAAAAGTTAAAAGAAATTTTTGGTTTAGCTTTTTTCCCCTTTATTTTAGAAGACTTATGAGGCGGTTTACTCTGCATAATTATTAAACTCCCTTTCAATTTCATACGCTACTATTATTATAACTCAAAAAACAATATAATGCAAGTGTTTTTTGAAAATTTTGTCTTATTTTATCTCAATATCCTGAATCCGTGAGGTTTAAAGTTTTTGACGAAAAATAATAGGAGGAGTTGCGAGACGGTAGCCCCGCTTTTCGGGGACTCTGTCCCCGAACCCCCTCCCAGGTATCGTATCTAAGCCGTTTTTCTGTCCCCTAATAAAACGAACTCTACGATTG
>Ga0209737_10002363_pt1 | contig 13209 bp, 8 predicted proteins | sample TergutCu122P3_FD_187284 | JGI IMG/M metagenome (GOLD analysis project Ga0209737, IMG submission 187284) | Cubitermes ugandensis P3 segment gut microbial communities from Kakamega Forest, Kenya - Cu122 P3 (SPAdes) (version 2) | ecosystem: Host-associated > Arthropoda: Insects > Digestive system >... | reverse complement strand
TTTCTCCGACATTCAACGCCAATACTGTTTCCTATACCGTAAATGTGACCAACAGCGTAACCAGCATTACCGTTTCGGCAACTCCGGCTGATGTAAATGCTACGGTCACAGGTACAGGAAGTCATCCTCTCATCGTGGGAGATAATCAGATCAATGTGGTAGTTACCGCTCAGGATGGAACCACTAAAAAAACGTACACCATCACGGTATTTCGCCCAGGCATCAATAACAATGCCAATCTAAGCGCTTTGAGCGTGAACCAGGGAAGTCTTTCTCCGGCGTTCAACGCCAACACCACAGATTATACTGTAGAAGTAGCCAACAGCGTAACCAGTATTACCGTCTCGGCAACGCCGGCAGATGCAAATGCTACTGTAGCAGGTACCGGAAACCGTACGCTCAATGAGGGCAACAATACTATTTTTGTAGTAGTTACCGCTCAGGATGGAATCACTCAAAAAACATATACCATCACAGTAATTCGTCCAGGCCTCAGCAACAATGCCAATCTAAGCGCTTTGAGCGTGAACCAGGGAACTCTTTCTCCGGCGTTCAATGCCAATACTGTTAACTATACCGTAAATGTGGCCAACAGTGTAGCAAGCATTACCGTTTCAGCAACGCCTGCTGATGCAAATGCTACTGTAGCAGGTACCGGAAACCGTACGCTCAATGAGGGCAACAATACTATTTTTGTAGTAGTTACCGCTCAGGATGGAATCACTCAAAAAACATATACCATCACGGTAGTTCGTCCAAGCCTCAGCAACAATGCATATCTTGGCAGTCTAACCGTTAATTTTGGAACGCTTGTACCTTCATTCAATCCGGAAATAACAGATTATACGGTGAATGTGAACAATAGCGTTTCTGTAATTACCATTACTGCCGAACCAGCCGAGGGCGATGCTGTTATTTCTGGCAATGGACAACGTTCCCTCAAGGCTGGCAACAATATTTTCAAAATTGAAGTCACGGCGCCCAGTGGAACAATCACAAAAACCTATACCGTTGTTGTCGTCAGGGAGCAGGTCACTAACGTAGAGGACAATCAGGAAGAACCATTGAAGGTTTATCCCAATCCTGCGCAAGATAATATTACCATCAGCGGTTTGCAAGGAAACGGCATTCTTACAGTAATTGATATGGCTGGCCGTCAATTGATCAGGCATCAAATCGTCTCCCCGCAGGAAACACTGTCAGTAAGCCATCTCCTGCAAGGATTCTATATTGTTGAGGTTGTAGAAGGGGGAAATATAAGAACGACAAAAATTCTTGTTGAATAAGTTTGGTTTTCAGTTATATAATAATGAGACAATTAAGTTTTTTTACATCGTTTTTCTGCGTAGTGTTGATTTTCGCGCTCTTTCCGCTGCAGGCAGAAAAAGTAGACGCTGGCAAAGCCGGAAGTCTGGCGCAACGTTATGTGCAATCGAAGCGTGGATTGCCAGAAGGCGATCTGGTACGGTTGAAGCATACCGCTACGCAGAAACTCAAGATGAATTTGACGGCGACGGTCAGAGACGCTGTACAGACTCATGCGCAGGATACGGTATTTTACTTTGTGTTCAACGTGAATGAAACTGCCGGCGGCGGCTTTGTCATTGTAGCAGGCGACGATGTGGTTACTCCCGTTCTGGGTTATTCTGACAGTGGAAGCTACGATGAAAACAACCTTCCTCCAAACTTTGTGTACTGGATGAATTTCCTTCAGGATGAAATCCGCTGGGCGATAACGCAAAAACTGCCGCAAAGCCAAACCATTCAGCAACAGTGGGATGATTACCTGAACGGAAATATCATCCCCACTGCCGTAACACCGTTGCTCCCTACCACCTGGAATCAGGGCGCTCCTTACTGGGATCTATGCCCCATGTATAACAATAATCGCAGCGTATCGGGTTGCGTGGCAACGGCAATGGCGCAAATCATGAACTATCACCGCCATCCGGCACGGGGTAGCGGACAAAGTACAGCCTACACTACCAGAACACACAGAATCAATATGCCTTCAGTGAGTTTTGCTGTCAATTACGATTGGGGAAACATGCTTAATTCCTACACTGAAACCGCTACCACCCAACAACAGTCTGCCGTTGCCACCCTGATGTATCATTGCGGGTTAAGCGTGCAAATGGATTATTCGCCTGATGGTAGCGGCGCTTACTCTGAAGATGTGCCTGCAGCACTGAAAAACTATTTCGGGTACGATAAAAGTTGTACGTATGTAGCAAAGACAATTCTCACCACAACTGCATCATGGGAAACCAGAATAAAAGAACAGTTAGACGCAGGATTACCGGTATATTACAGCGGTCATGGCCCTGATGGCGGTCATGCTTTTGTTTGTGACGGATACAGTGACGATGGCGAATTTCATTTCAACTGGGGCTGGGGTGGTTATGCCGACGGATGGTTTAAGACCACAGCGCTTAACACCGACATTGGGACTTTCAATTCATCACAGGGCATTGTGATCAACATTAAACCTGCCGTCAACGTACCGGTAACAGGAGTAAGCCTGAACAAATCATCAACAACCATCAATACCGGCAGTACTGAGCAACTAACCGCCACTGTAGCGCCCACCAATGCTACCAACAAAAGCGTAACGTGGAGCAGCAGCAATACGGGAGTGGCAACGGTGAGCAACAACGGTCTGGTAACCGGCGTTTCGGCAGGGACATCAACCATAACCGTAACCACGGTGGATGGCGCAAAGCAAGCAACCTGTCTGATCACTGTAGTTCGTCCAGGCCTTAGCAACAATGCCAATTTAAGCGCTTTGAGCGTGAACACTGGAATACTTTCTCCAGCGTTCAATGCCAATACTGTTTCCTATACCGCAAACGTAATTTACGGCGAAACCAGCATTACCGTTTCGGCAACGCCTGCTGATGCAAACGCTACAGTCACGGGTACAGGAAGTTATCCGCTCACTGTGGGAAATAATACGATCAATGTGGTGGTTACGGCCCAGGATGGGACAACTAAAAAAACGTATACCATCACGATGGTTCGTCATAGCCCCAGCAACATTGCCAATTTAAGCGCATTGAGCGTGAACCGGGGGAATCTTTCTCCGGCATTCAACGCCAATACAGTTTCCTATAACGTAAGTGTGGCTAACAGCGTAACCAGCATTACCGTTTCGGCAACGCCTGCTGATGCTAATGCTACGGTTACAGGTACAGGAAGCCATTCGCTCAATGTGGGCAGCAATACCATCAATGTTGTGGTTACAGCCCAGGATGAGACAACCCAAAAAACGTATACCATTATTGTTGTTCGATTAAAGAACAATGCCAATTTAAGCGCTTTGAGCGTTAATCAGGGAAGTCTTTCTCCGGCCTTCAACGCCAATACTGTTTCCTATACCGTAAATGTGGCCAACAGCGTAAAAGACATTTCCGTTTCGGCAACTCCTGAAGATGCCGATGCTACTGTAGCCGGTACAGGAAATCATTCGCTCAACGCAGGCAACAATACCATTCTTGTAGTGGTTACCGCTCATGATGGCACAACTCAAAAAATATATACCATCACGGTGATTCGCGCCATATTGAGTAACAATGCCAATCTTGGCAGTCTGGCCGTTAATTCCGGTACGCTCGTACCTTCGTTCAGTCCAGACATCACTGATTATACTGTGAATGTGGAGAATGGCGTTTCCATTATCACCATCACTGCCGAGCCTGAAGAGGATGAAGCAGTAATTTCGGGAAATGGACAATGTTCTCTAAAAATGGGCGACAATATTATTAAAATCGAGGTCACAGCGCCCAGTGGAACCATCACCATGGTTTATACCGTTGTTGTCGTAAGGGAACAGCTCACAAAGGTGGAAGACAATCAGAACGCACCATTGAAGGCATATCCCAATCCTGCGCAAGATCATATTACCATCAGCGGTTTGCAGGGCAACGGTTTCCTAACAGTGATTGATATGGCAGGCAGGCAATTGATCAGGCATCAAATCGCCTCCACGCAGGAAACGATTTCTGTAAACCATCTGCCGCAAGGATTTTATATGGTAGAGGCTGTAGAAGGGAACAATAAGAGAATGATAAAAATAATTATTGAATAGGGGTGCAATTCAAAGGTTTGTAGAGACGGGGCGTGCCCCGTCTGATACGCGGTATTCATTTTTTAAGACGGGGCACACCCCGTCTCTACAAACGAGTTCGTCATTGATTTTTCTTTTACACAGAAAATGAATTACTTTGTAAAAAATAAGTATAATCTTGATTCATAATGATACGGTATTTCAACATTGCAGGACCCTGTAACAGTGAGAAACATTACATGATTGATGCCTCCTAACGCCTGCGTAGCGTAGAGCAATTAATTGACATGGTTTGTTATTCATGCAGCGCGGCAAAGTGGCAAAACAACCTACCTGAAAGATTTGACGCGACGTCTTAATGAAGGTGGAAAATATTACGCTTTGTATTGTTCTTTAGAGACAAGTCCTTTTAACATTGTCACTAAAACAATGACGTTAAAAAATTTCACCAAAGAAGAAATAACGACGTATGCTTACAGGCGAGGATTATTTTGATCGATTGTCAGACGATTATCAATACGTTACCGATTTGGGACTGATCAAAGACTTTGAAAATATGATTCAACCGGCAAATCCGATTTATGGAGAAGTAATTGCCGGTACATTAAGTTATGATGCACAAAAGAAATTTGCGCAAAAAAAACCGGATGCAACCATTCCTCATTATCTAAAAGACGGCAAAATTGATATGGATGTTCTGATGCAGGATTTTTATCCATAAAGATACAAGAGACGGAAAGACGGTTACTGTTATAGGTTTATAGACAATTTTTCAATTATTCCAAAAAAAATATTATCTTTGCAGCATCAATATAATATTTTTTATGGAACAGCATATAAGGTATAAGATTAGAGATATTCTCGTTTCTACCGCTTACGGCAGCGAAATGCTGGTAAAGGGATGGGTGCGCACCAAGCGAGGCAACAAAAACATAGCGTTTCTGGCGCTTAACGACGGCTCAATCATCCACAACCTGCAAATAGTAGTGGATGTAGCCAATTTCGATGAAGAATTGCTGAAACAGATCACCACAGGTTCATGTATTGCCGTGGTTGGCAAATTGGCAGAATCGAAGGGACAGGAGCAAAATGTTGAAATCCACGCAAGCGAAATTTCCCTTTACGGCACTGCTGATCCTGACAGCTATCCTTTACAGAAGAAAGGGCACACGCTGGAGTTTCTTCGCGAAATAGCGCATTTACGGCCACGTACAAATACCTTTGGGGCGATATTTCGCATACGCCATGACATGTCCTACGCCATCCACAAATATTTCAACGACAACGGATTTTTCTACCTGCATACGCCCATCATCACCGGATCGGATGCCGAAGGCGCAGGCGCCATGTTTCACATCACTGCTCTGGATCTGAACAATATTCCCAAAACACCCGGCGGCGAGGTGGATTATTCGCAGGACTTTTTCGGAAAGGCTACGAATCTCACTGTTTCCGGACAACTCGAAGGCGAACTGGGCGCATTGGCGCTGGGACAAATCTACACGTTCGGGCCTACCTTCCGCGCCGAAAACTCCAACACACCGCGCCATTTGGCCGAGTTCTGGATGATAGAACCTGAAATGGCATTCTACGGGATCAAAGAAAATATGGACCTGGCCGAGGATTTCCTGAAATACCTTATTAACTATGCGCTGGAACATTGCATGCCCGATCTTGAATTTCTTGCCAAAATGTACGACAAGGAATTGCTCGACCGGCTGCATTTTGTAATTGAAAATGATTTTGTGCGTCTTACCTACACCGAAGCAATTGAAATACTCGAAAAATCTGGACAAAAATTTGAATTTCCCGTCAGCTGGGGCGTCGATCTGCAATCGGAACACGAGCGCTATCTGGTAGAACAGCATTTCAAACGTCCTGTTATCCTTACCGATTATCCGCGAGAAATAAAAGCGTTCTACATGAAACAGAATGACGATGGAAAAACGGTGCGCGCCATGGACGTGCTTTTCCCGAAAATAGGCGAAATCATTGGCGGATCGCAGCGCGAAGAAGATTACGGCAAGCTGAAAAACCGTATTGATGAACTGGGTATTTCAGAAAAGGATATGTGGTGGTATCTCGAAACCCGTAAATTCGGCACAGCGCCACACAGCGGTTTTGGTTTGGGATTCGAACGGCTGGTGCTTTTCATTACCGGAATGGCCAATATCCGCGATGTGATTCCCTTCCCGAGAACACCTAAAAATGCTGATTTTTAATTAAATGAAAATGCTATGATCAATCAAAGCCTACAGCAAAAACTCATCCAGAAGTTATCGCCGCAACAGATACAAATGATCAAGTTGCTGGAAATACCTACCATGCAATTGGAGGAAAGGATCAAGGAAGAGTTGGAGGAAAACCCGCTTTTAGAAGAAGGCCGCGACGAATCAGGCGATTCCGATGATCAGGATCAGCAGCGCGATTTTGACACAGGCAATGACAACACTAATCTGTCAATTGACGAATACCTGAATATTGATGATACACCTCTTTATAAACTAAGTACCAAGAATTTCAGCAAAGATGACCAAAAGTCTGAAATACCTTTCTCAGCGAGCAGCAGCTTCCATGACCAGTTGGAATCGCAACTTGGTTTACGCAATATATCCGAACGGGTATACATGCTGGCTGATTACCTGATTGGCAATATCGACGATGATGGTTATCTGCGGCGCAAACTCGATGCTGTGGCCGATGATATGGCCTTTTCGATGGGTGTGGAAACTACTGAAGAAGAACTGGAAGCAGTGTTGAAAATCATCCAGGAGTTCGACCCCCCGGGTGTTGGCGCCCGCAACCTGAAGGAATGTTTGTTATTGCAACTCAAACAAAAGGAAGAAACACCCGGAATAAAGATGGCAAAAGCCATCCTGAAAAAACATTTTGAAGAATTTTCAAAAAAACATTATGATAAAATTATCTTTCGGATGGAAATAACAGAAGATAAACTAAAAGAAGGGGTTGACGAAATATTGAAACTTAATCCGAAGCCTGGCGGCTCTTTCCAGTCAGACAAGATTGCCGAACACATAATTCCCGATTTTCTGCTTGAATACAAGGATGGCGACATGCAGTTGTCGCTCAATGCACGCAATGTTCCCGAACTTCGTGTGAGTAGAACGTATAGCGATATGCTCGACGCTTACAGTAAAAACAAGCGCAACAAGCAGACTAAAGAAGCCGTAAGTTTTGTGAAACAAAAACTCGATTCGGCCAAATGGTTTATTGACGCTATCAAACAGCGGCAAAGCACAATGACAGTTACAATGGAAGCCATCCTCAAACACCAGAAGGATTATTTCCTGAACTGGGGCGACGAACTGTTGCTCAAACCAATGATCCTGAAGGACATTGCCGATGCTACCGGTTTGGATATTTCAACTATTTCGCGCGTATCCAACAGCAAGTACATACAAACGCCATTTGGCATTTACCCGTTGAAGTTTTTCTTTTCTGAAGGTTTGTTAACCGAAAAGGGGGAAGAAGTATCTACACGGGAAATCAAAAAAATTCTTCAGAATTGTGTGGAAGGCGAAAAGAAACACAACCCGCTCACCGATGACGAACTGACAGCCATTCTTCAGGAAAAAGGCTACATCGTCGCCCGCCGCACAATTGCCAAATATCGCGAGCAGTTGGGCATTCCTGTGGCAAGATTAAGGAAGGAGTTGTAAACAATGAATATCATCGTTGCCGTTACGGGAGCAAGCGGTTCCATATATGCAAGTCTTTTATTTAACGAATTGCAGCGGTTCAGGTTGTTGGGACAGGTGGATCTGGTGGGAGTCGTTTTTTCAGAAAAAGCAAAAGAGGTATGGACACATGAAATTGGCGAATTGCCAAAAGAGTTTCCACATACCATTTACGATAATGATGATTTCAATGCGCCGTTTGCATCGGGCAGTTCTTTATTCGATACGATGATCGTGTGTCCCTGTTCGATGGGAACGATGGGAAGAATTGCCCACGGACTGGCTGATACACTTATTGCCCGTGCTGCCGACGTGATGCTGAAAGAACGCCGCCAACTGATTTTAGTCATTCGCGAAACGCCCATACACATGATTCATATTAACAACATGCAAAATCTTGTACAGGCAGGCGCCATCATTGCTCCGGCTTCGCCATCGTTCTACTCGCATCCGCAAACAATTGAAGAACTCGCCATGACCGTTGTGGACAGATTATTGCAATTGGCAGGTTTGAAAAAAGAAACCTACAGATGGGGAATAAAAAATATTTCGTGCTAATTAGTGAAATTAGTGGCTAAAATCAAAAATTGACTGTTTCGTTCCATACCTTAGGCTGTAAACTGAATTTTGCAGAAACCTCTACCATTGGCAGGCTGTTTGTTGAAAGCGGCTATACAAAGGTTGATTTCGGATGCCCCGCCGATGTAGTGGTCATCAACACCTGTACCGTCACCGGTCAAGCCGACCGTAAATGCAGGCAGGCCATCAGTAAAGCGGTAAAAACGTCGCCAAACGCCGTTGTAGCAGTGATTGGCTGTTTCGCAGAGTTGAAGGCTGGAGAAATAGCCTCTATTCCGGGTGTTGATATTGTTTTGGGAACTAAAGATAAATTTAATATAATTGAGTACATCAATCGTTTGAATATGGAGGAAAAGGCGGGAATGGGAGAAAAAGGGATAGCTGTCCCCATTTCACCGGATTTCTCTTCTTCCTCCTTCTTCCCCTCATATTCTCTTTTCGACCGCACACGTTCGTTCTTGAAAGTACAGGACGGCTGCGATTACCACTGTTCGTACTGCACCATTCCCAAAGCGCGCGGCCGGAGCCGTAATGCGCCCATTGCAGAAATTGTAAAACAGGCCGAATCTATCGCCGGTCAGGGAATCAGTGAAATAGTGCTAACAGGTGTTAATATTGGCGATTTCGGTAAAACAACAGGTGAAACGTTTCTGCAACTTCTTCGCGCATTAGACGCTGTGGATAATATCGAGCGAATACGCATCGGTTCAGTAGAGCCCAACCTGATTACCGAAGAGATGGTTGTATGGATAGCTCGTTCGCAACGAATAGCGCCTCATTTTCATATTCCATTGCAATCGGGTAGTAATAAAATTCTGGGATTGATGGCAAGACGTTACCGGCGTGAATTATATGCCCAAAAAGTTGCTCTTATCCATAAATACATTCCCCGCGTTGCCATTGGCGCTGATGTTATCGTTGGTTTTCCCGGCGAAACAGACGATGATTTCGAAGAGACACGAGTGTTCATCGAAAACCTCAACCTTGCCTATCTTCATGTGTTCCCCTATTCCGAACGTCCCGGCACCAAATCCATTGATCTTACCGGAAAAGTAAAAACCGCTGACGCCGAATGTCGCAGCAAAATACTGATTGAATTATCAGAGACTAAACGAAAGCTATTTTATCAACAACATGCAGGACAGCGTTTTCAGGTGATCTTTGAACAAAGGTCAAAAGGTGGAATGATGACCGGATTTACAGATAATTACATAAAAGTGGAAGCGCCGTATAATGCTTTTATGATTGGAAAAACTGTGGCTGTTGTACTGTAATATCATAAATTCCTCAGCCTATCCTTACGCGCACGCTCAAAATAATTGTCGAGCAATTCGATATCGAACTCCTTTACCATATCGGCGGCGCTGACCTGCTCATGCTCGCTGGTGATCAGTTGTACGCCGAGTTGTCCGGGATTGGCAATGCTCAGCGATGGAAATAGAACAATATCAGGTTTTAGCGCAGCCACCCGTTCGCGCAGGTCGTCGAAATTAAGGTCAAAAAAAATAACCGGCGACACAGTGCCAAAATCGCAACGGATAAGAGCAACTTCCGTACCGGGTCTTATCAGTTCGCGCTTCCAATGTTCGGTCATCCGGTCAACCAGCATACGGTAGTCGCGGTCGGCGCCTGCATTTACCACTCCATAACCGCCGCAAATGGTAACAATGGTTACCTTGTTCGCTGCCTTGCATTGAATATGAAAGGCGATCAACAACAAAAAAATAAATTTACTGCTCTCATTATCTTTTGTTTTTAAAATTTCCATTTTGACCGTCCACCTGTTTCTGCTAAAAATCGCATTGCTTCCTGATGACAAAACAATTGGGCATCAAGCAGCATGTCAGGTGTGTGAAGCGCAAGCGCACCATTAGAAGTCTTTCCATCAAAGTTATGGCTGGGCGATTCCACCACAACACTCAACGCTCCGCAATGCAGGTTGAGCGCCGTATCAAGATTATAGACGCCCCGTTCCGCCCTTTGCGGATTGATGCTTGCTACAGTTTTTGCACCCTGAAGTTTTTCAATTGTCAGTCTTTTATGAACATAAGTGTACAATGTGTCAAAAACAGCGGACAAAACAGGTTCGCAAAAAGGCCGGTGCATGTTCATGTATACAGCGCCGGTGTGCATGTTCATGACCAGATCGGGACGCTCGCGCGCTGCAAGATCAAATAAAGCCTGTGTTTCCGGCTGTATTTTGCCAAAAAAATCATCATGCATGATATTCACTCCGGCATCGTTCGGATAACCGCCGGGGAAACCGGGTTTACCAAAATCAAGCGGAATAAATTCTTTGATTTGCGGCCATCCAATGATTGTTCCATCAGGATTTCCGCCAGTGTTAAGGTATTCATGTACGGTAAAGTCGGCGCCGCGATGCACAGCCATTCGCAGAGGAAGCCGCGCCCTGCCATCCGGGTTGGCAACCGGAATTAAAACCAGCCGGTCAATCTTTGCTATCTGTCCAGCGATTTCAGGCCATGCTTTACCGCGTAGATCCTTACCTGTTTCGATAACAGAAATAAGATTCACCATACCAACGATACCTTCCAGTTCAAAACCATGAACACCTGCTATTCCAAAATACACCGTTTTTTCGTGATCGCGGCCCCGGTATGCCTTCACATCCCGGAATCCCAACGATCCGGAAAAAGTGGTTGTTCCCTTCCCTTGACGGGCATTACCGTACACAACAGCGCGAATGGGTCGTCCGCCTGCCGAATACCCAATAATTTCAATCTGTCCTTTTTTAACATTACGGTAAAGAAATTCAGCAACCCCGTCTACCGTGCCAATCCAGAATGAAGGAATATCCTTCCTTTCCTGAAGATACGCTTCGGGAGCCTTAAAGGTAAAATTACCTGATTGAAAAGTCTTCATTTTCATGTCGAGGCGTATGGCGCCCAAACTGCTTTTTTCAGTAAGGTCGGGAGGTATGCGAAAATGGGTTGCCTGCTCTACTGTATATGCAAATTCAATCAGTTGCGCTTCACTGAAAGCAGTGCCTGTGAAGTGCATATTAACGGGATATGCTGTGCCGCCGGGGTTGGCAAGTGGAATGCTTACAGTAGGATACCCGGCTTTTGCTGCAATGCCTGTTGTACTGCCGGTATGACTGGTGGAAACAATACAGTCCAGATTGTATTGTTTCAAGAGGTAATCAATTCCGTTCACCCTTGAATACAGGATGTCTTTTGCGCGGTCTTCCAGATATCGCTCCTTTTGCGCTTCAAGATCCAAACCGGCGCACCGGATCATAATTGCCTGCCCGAACGGGAAAGCAGCAGAGTCGGTTTTCATGTAAGCATTGTTAAAATCGACGATGTTTTGTAGCGTTTTTATTGGATATTGTTCATCCAGAGTTGCCAGATAAGCCGGTAAATCCTTTGCGAAATCGTAATCAAGGACAATCGATGCCGGATAAGGCGGGTTGACGTCGGGATTGTCGGGGTTATAGTAAGTCAACGCAGCGCCGTTGGGCCTGGTAACAATTTCTACGCCGGCGTCTTTCAGCGCCTGTAATGCTTTTTGGAAGGGTGCAAATGCAAAATTATTCTTATCGGGGATACCCACTAAACCGATTCGTTTTCCTTTCAGTCCGCCCAACTTCAAACTCCGTGTATAATCCATTCCCGTAACGCCGGCTTTTTCGATGCTTCCGGTAGTTTCGTCTTTGGGATCATATCCTGCTAAAGCATTGAGTAAAATGGCAATATCGGTCACATTACGTCCCATGGGGCCGGCTATATCCTGTGATGAGGAAATCGGGATGACGCCATAACGACTGATAAGCCCTACAGTTGGTTTAATACCTGCAATGGAGTTGGTGAAACAGGGGCTGAGAATGGAACCGGAGGTTTCTGTTCCAACGGTAACGGTTGACAGCGCTGCAGCGGCAGCCACACCGGAACCGGCCGAGGAACCGCTGGGATACATCGTAACAGTATCACCCATCAGCCGTACAGGCCGGTAAGGATTAAGGACTTGTCCACCCAGGGAAGAGAATCCGTTAGCCATGCCGATAGCGATATAGTTGGCAAATTCAGTCAAATTGGTCTTCCCAAGAATAACTGCGCCTGATGCTTTAAGCCTTGTAATAAGGGTGGCATTATAGGGAGCGTAATTGCCGGCCAACGCCACAGAACCCGCTGTTGTAGGCATACCGGTAACATTAATATTATCCTTTACTAATACCGGTATTCCGAACATTCCCTTTGCCACAGCCGGATCAGCCGCAAAGACAAGGTCGCATCTTTCGGCGTCGGCAAGCGCCTGGGGGTTGAGTATCCTGACAGAGTTGAGTTTTATTGTGTTAAAATCAAATAACTCAATCCGGTTCAGGTACATTTGTGTGAGTTCCTTATAGGATAGTTTGCCATCCTTTACTAAATTCTGCAAATCCAAAATGGTTACATTTTGCAGGTCGATATGTTGGGCAAAAGCGGAGGAAGTAATCATCAGCAGGCCAAAAGTGATGATCAGCGTTAATCGCTTTATTCCTCTCAATTTTCTGTTTTCTGTATGGTTCATATTAAGTAAATAAAGAATCTAATAAATCAAAATACGTTTGTTTTGTGAGCAATGGCGGATTATTTTTTATTATCGACCGCATTTTTGCTGCATCGCCGGATAAGAGATCTATCAACGTTGAAGCAACAATTTTAGCAGGCGTAACCACTGCCGCCGTGTAATCAACTGCTTCAAAATTTGCGGCATGAAGCGCTCCGGCAGTTCCACCTGTCAAGGGATGAATCGCCGGCATCAAATGCGTGATGTCGCCCATATCGGTGGAGGCTTTGAAAAAATCTACCGTAGTTACCTGTTTTTCGGGAATATATTGCCGTGCATTTTCAGCAAACAGCC
>Ga0209737_10002362_pt1 | contig 13212 bp, 15 predicted proteins | sample TergutCu122P3_FD_187284 | JGI IMG/M metagenome (GOLD analysis project Ga0209737, IMG submission 187284) | Cubitermes ugandensis P3 segment gut microbial communities from Kakamega Forest, Kenya - Cu122 P3 (SPAdes) (version 2) | ecosystem: Host-associated > Arthropoda: Insects > Digestive system... | reverse complement strand
AAAGAGAGAAAATTGCCATGAGTATAAAATCACCGGAACAAAAAAGCGGTCATATAGTTTTACCGGGCGAACGCTTAGGTGTTATTGAAGAGTTTATTCCTGATTCAGGAACTTATGTTAAGGATAGTGTTATCTATTCAAAAATTGTTGGACATGCATTAATGGATCTTCTTAACAAACGTGTTTCAGTTTACCCTTTACTTAACGGTGCTGTAACCCCAAAAGTTGGTGCAACAGTTCTTGGTCAAGTTGGAAATGCTCAATCCGATAATGCGTTGGTAAGAATTTTTAAAGTTGGTAATAAAAAAATCAGTGGCGTTTTTGGCGGAATACTTCACATCTCTGATGTTTCTGATCGTTACATTAATTCCATGAATGAAGTCTGCAGATCAGGCGATATTATCCGCGCTAAAGTTATTAGTGAAAAGAACCAAATTTTCCATCTATCAACGCAAGATAAAAATTTGGGCGTTTTATACGGGTTCTGTTCACGTTGTAGTAATGTTATGGATCTTGATCGTTATGAAATGCGTTGCCCAAAATGCGGTAGTATTGAGAAACGAAAAACAGCCATTGATTATGGTGCTGAACCACTCTAAGAGGTAGAATAAATGAAAATTAATGTATTAAAGAAAAATGAATGCGAATTGAAAATTGAAATAATAGGTGCAGATCATGGTATCTGTAACTTGCTTCAGAAAAAAATCTTGATGGATGAAAATGTTGACTTAGCTGGCTATGATGTTCCCCATCCTTTAGCTTCCAGTCCCGTTATCTATGTGAGAATGAAAGGTAACTTTAACCCTCAGGATACTTTGCTTGCTGCTGCTAAAAGAGCAATTGCAGATAACGAGGAATTCAATAAAGAGCTTAAAAAAGCATTAAAAGCCTAACCTTATTTTTTTCCACACGGTCCTATCCGTATACAAGGTTTGAAGAGTGTTTTTTCATAATGTTCTGGTTTGCTAGTTGTGTAAAAGCATGAATATGTGCTTGCTTTAACAACCAAAATACCTGTATGCTGTCTCGAAAATAGAACCCACAATTTATGTATGCGGGTTATGATACAATGGTTTTTAGCTTTCTTTATATGACTTAAGTTGGTTGTTATTGATTGCTTATTTTTCTGCTTTATCTTGCAGCGGTGTTTCTACATTTTCAAGTGTAGTGCATTTAATTGCTTATCGAATCACTCTGTAGCAGAATATTTAAGAAAACGTTTAAAAGTAATAAAGATAAGGGAATCAAAAATGGATGAGGGAACCTGAATGGAATTTTGTCCTAAATGTGGTAGCCGTCTTGAACCAAAGAAATCTAAAGCTGGTAAAAAAGTTTCTTTAGTTCTTGCTTGTCCTAAATGTGGCTATAAAAAACCTGAAGCTGTTGCAGCAATTGAGCCTAAAGTTGCAAAAATTATTCATCATACCCCTCAGCAATTTGTAGCTGTAATTGGTAAGGAAGAGCAGAAACTAACTACGTTGCCAACAGTCAGGGTGGAGTGCCCAAAATGTGGGAACAATATTGCATACGTGTGGCAGGTGCAAACACGTGGAGCTGATGAGTCTTCAACACAGTTTCTTCGTTGTACAAAATGTAATTATACCTATCGAGAATACAGTTAAACAGTGCATATAATTAGTCTGTCTTTTTTCTGCTACTTTATTTTCCTTGTTATTCCTTGTTCTTATGTTTGTGGAAAAGTTGAGTTTCATTTATCAACAAGTTTATCAAAGTTTATGTATTAGGCAGCGATAAAACCTTAATATTAGAGATTTACGTGCATTAAGTGAGGAAGAGACTGTGTTTAAGCTTAAAGTATCTGATGCAAAACTCTTAAGAGATATGGCTACTGCAATTTCAATATTAATAGATGAGGCAACCTTCAAAATTGACACTGAAGGCTTAAAATTACGTGCGATGGATCCATCCCGTGTGGCTATGATAGATTTTGAATGGCCAAAAGCTATTTTTGAAGAATACATATGTGTTGAATCAACAAAAATGTGCCTAAACATAAGTGAACTCCTTAAACTTCTTAAACGAGCGGGCAGAGATGAATCTGTTGAGCTTTCACTCGATGATAAAACTGGTCGTCTGCAAGTTAAAATTATGGGCAAGTATGCTCGAAACTTTACAATGCCTACCCTTGAGGCATCTGAAGAAGAGGTTCCCACTCCAAAAATTAACTTTAACGTTAAGGCAAAAAGCACTACTGCAGGCTTAAGTCAAGCAATCGAAGATGCACAATTAGTTAGTGATCATGTGCGAATTGAGGCCGATTCTGAAAAACTGGTTTTAAACGCAACTGGTGATTTGATGGGTGCTACAATTACATTGCAGAAAGGCAGTGATGCGCTTCTTGATTTGGAAGTTAAAGAAAACTCTAAAGCAACCTTTAGTCTAAGCTACCTCTCTGAAATTATTAAAGCTGCTTCAGCCACTTCAGACATCGCTACAATTGAATTTTCAAGTGACATGCCTGTACACATTGATTTCAAGCAAACTAAAGAAGGTAAATTGACTTTCTTTTTGGCGCCACGAATAGAAACTGACTAATAATGGAGAGAATTTTGTCAATTGAAACTGCAGGTTTCACAAAGAGTGATTTGGCTAAATATCCCTTTTTGAAAGAAACCGCACGTTATATTTCTCCCTTAGATCTACAAATCGAAGATTTAACCAGCCCTGGTATGCATCAAATTTTAGATCGAGCAATGGAACGTGTAACTTCTGCAATAACTGATCTTACGGTTAGACCTCTACTTGGGGAGCAGGGTAAATATGTTATAAAGGATTTGCAAAAGGAGATATTTTCTTTTCCAGTTGCAGTTATGCTTGTTTCTGCAACTGATAACTCTCTTATAAAAAAACGATATGCCCTAGCTGAGGCTAAACAGGCAACTAGTGAGTTGTATTTAGAGTCTAAAGAGCTGATTCTAAAAGTTGCTTTTGACTTTGGCTGGAAAATCACTTTAACACCATCTGATAGTGTGTTTGAGTTTATTTTGCATTTTAGTGATTTTTTGCAAAATGCTAGTCATCTGCATGATGCTAAATGGAAACTAGTTAACAGTAAATTTTCTGACGGCAAGGTGTATCTTAATAAACGTGATGTTGTCCGTTTGTTGCAAGAAGAGGTAAAGCAGCGTATAGAGAAACGACTCAACAATGTTGCTCTAGACAAATACCCTCCTGAAATCTCCGAGTTAGCCGAAAAACTTAGGGTTATTGCCACAGAACACATTGGACAAACAGAAACAGATTTTCCAAAAGTAGTTGTTCAGGAGGCCTTTCCGCCATGCATCAATGCACTCTATGATGCTGCCTCAAAAAACCATCATCTGCCCCATATGGGTCGATTTGCGCTAACGACTTTTCTAGTTAATATTGGCATGAGTGCCGAATCGGTAACCGAGCTTTTCAAATCCTTTTCTGATTATAATGAGCGCCTTACCCGCTATCAGGTTGAACACATTGCAGGTGAGCGCGGGTCAGGCACAAAATATACCTGCCCCCAATGTTCAATTCTCCAAACTCATAATGTTTGTAAAAACCGTGATGATCTCTGCAAACGTATCTATCATCCGCTAAAATATTACAAAACCAAATCTGAAATGGCAACCCCAAATCAACCTGAAAAACCCGAAACACGTCAATAGCTAAAAAATAATTTTAACCCATTCTCTTTCTTTTTTGTTCCCCTTCCGCTTTGCAATACTCAATAACATGATGCCTCATTTTAAAGATTGTCTGCTGCTTGTGGCGACACAAAACCATTTTTTAATTATCAAAAACATAACCTTGACCCTATCAATCAAAAGTTATCTAAATATGGTTCCTTATAGTTAATAGTTAAATTAAGGAAAACGATACTCTACTAAGGTGTAACATGTGTCTTCGAGGGATTTTGTCTACTCAAAATTTGCAGAGTTCTACAACGCTCCCTCCACAGTAATTTCTGCACCAACAAGTTTCGAACAACGAGAATTTGCTTACCTTATGTTTAAAGAACGTTTTATGGTTCGCCATAAACGCTTTGAAAACATGTCTGGATTCCAAAACGTTTTAGCTCAAACTGTACCTTCCGATGTTTACCATTCTTGTGCTTACTACGAGAAACCTGACCTTGAGATGGATAAAAAAGGTTGGATTGGATCAGATCTTGTTTTTGACATAGACGCAGACCACATTCCCACTCCATGTGACAAAATTCATGATGAATGGGCCTGTCAAAAATGTATGTTCAATGGAAAAGGCATAACCCCTGATGAATGTCCCATTTGTGGTGGCGATAGATTTTCAACCAAAACTTGGCCCTGTGATCTTTGTATTGAATCAACACGTGTAGAAACTGCCAAACTACTCGATATGCTTACAAAAGATTTTGGTTTTGCTGCCAACGAGTTGCGGGTCTTTTTTTCTGGGCATCGCGGTTATCATGTGCATGTGGAAGACGAGGTTGTACGTTCGCTTGATGCTTTGTCAAGAAAAGAAATTGTTGATTACATAACTGGACTTGGTTTATCTGTTCTTGATAGAGAGGCAAAAGAAAAATCGGTCAAAGGCAAAAAACGTGTTACTGCTACCAAAAGGTTTAATCTGCATGATTATGGTTGGAATCGGCGTTTAAAGATGGGTATGGTAAAGTTTTTTTCAACAGTAACTGCTGAAGATATGAAGACTTTGGGTTTAAAGAATAATAATTTGCTTAAAAATAAGGATGCTATTCTCAGGCGTGCTATTGAGGAGGGTCGATGGGACAGTATTCCCGGTGTTAGTGTGGCAACTTGGCTCAAGTTGGCTGAGCAAGTTAAAAATTTGGAGTCAGCAAACATTGATACAGTGGTAACTACAGATATTCATCGGCTAATCAGGATGAATGGTACTTTGCATGGTAAAACGGGATTGCTTAAAATAGAGTTTCCAGCGCATCAACTTGATGATTTTGAACCGTTAACTCAGGCGGTAGCTTTTAAAAAGGGTACTGCTAAAGTGTTAGTCTCTGATGCGCCTAAGTTTAGGTTGGGTGGGGCAACATGGGGGCCATACAAGAATGTTAAGGTTGTATTGCCTACTGCTGCGGCGGTCATGCTTATCCTAAAAGGCAGAGCTGAGGTAGTAAATTAATGTATGACGAACTATACCATGCATGGAAACACGAAGTAACAGAACCTACCCTTGGTGTTTTACCGCGTGATTTTTATGAACGCATTGCCCGTTATTTACGTAAAATAACCGAAGAGCACAGTATAGTAGATAATAAATCTCTTAAACTATCTCTGCTAGAAAAAGAAGCTGCTAACGTTAAACGTATGCTTGGCGAATTGTTGTGGACGAGATACAAAAAACTGATTAAATTTACTACTCAAACAAAAAAGCTTTCTACTGACCTATTGGCCTTTGAGGAGATTCAAATATTTGAAAGTTTTGTACCCTTTACTGAGGCTTATCAAAAATTTGCTAAAAGTTTACTGCAAGGGCAACCTTCCAAGTCCAGTCAGGAACCCCGTAAACGCATTACCTTACGTTTCTCTAAAGATATTCCTCAAATTGTGGGTGCTGACATGAAACCCTATGGACCGTTTGTTGTTGAAGACCTTGCGTCTTTACCGGTTCAAAACGCTAAAATTTTTGTAAAGCAAGGGTTAGCCACAATAGTTGATGTAACATAACCTCTTCTATTTAGCAGACTATTCTTCTGTCTTTATGCTATGGCGTTTTGTGATTAGTGCATGCGCGTTTGTGAATATGTGCTATTGTAATTGTGTTGAAAAATGGTTTAATGTTCTGTTTAATCTGTTTTTTGCCTATTTACCTTTTTATTAGACCGTTGTTTTTGTTTGAGTATTCTCTGTTTTAAGTTTAAAAGTGAAAAGGTATAAGAATGGGTTCGCTTCTTTTTATGGAAAGTTAAAGCTGGTAGTGAACAAAGTGAACGTTCCTAAAGAAGTCAAGACTTACTGTCCAAAATGTAAAGATCATGAAGCTCACGCTGTAACTCTATACAAAGCCGGAAAACGTAGAGCTTTAGCTGTTGGTGAGCGTGCTCACGCTCGAGAGAAAAAAGGCTATGGCGGACAAAAATATGCCCTCCAACACGAGTTCGCCAAAACAACTAAAAAGCAAACTCTACGTTTGAAATGTAAAAAATGTGGTTACATGCGTCATAAAGATGGAATAAGACTGAGAAAATTAGCGTTAGTTTAAATCTATAATGGAGTTAAAATGTTATGTCAGAATGGAATAAGCTTATCCCCAAGCCGAGTAGCACTTTTTTGCGTGTAAAATGCTTAAAATGTGGTAACGAGCAATTAGTGTTCAGTCATGCAACAAACAAAGTAACATGCAACGTGTGCAGTGAAACTTTAGCTTCTCCTGCAGGTGGAAAAGCCAAAATAAATGGCGAAATCCTCTCAGCGTTAGAATAAATAAATAGAGGATATTGTAAATGGCAGAGCGTAAGTCTGAATGGCCAGAGAATGGCGACTTAGTAATTGTTACTATAGAGTCTGTGACTGACTATGGTGCTTACGCAAAACTTGATGAATTCGATAAACGTGGCTTATTGCATGTTTCAGAAATTTCTTCTTCTTGGATTCGCAATATCCGCGATTTTGTGCGCGAAGGACAAAAAGTTGTCCTCAAGGTTTTACGTGTAGACTCTGAAAAAGGACACATTGACCTCTCTTTACGTCGAGTTACTAAACGTGAACGTATAGAAAAAGTAATGTCTTGGAAAAAGGAACGCAAAGGAGAAGCCTTACTGCGTGAAGTCGCGACAAAAGTTGGTTTAACTGTTGATGAACTTTATCAGCAAGCCGGTGAAAAAATTGACGAAAAATTTGGTATATACGAAGGGTTTGAAAAAGTCGTAAAAGAAGGCCCTGAAGTATTAACAAAAATTGGAATTCCAGAAAAAATTGCCACCGCTTTTGCTGAAGTTGGCGAAGAACGTATTCACGTAAAGCTAGTCAAAGTTAAAGGCGTTCTTGAAATCAGATGCATGAAACCAAATGGTGTAAAAATAATTAAAGAAGCTTTTGCAGCAGCAAAAGTAGAAAAACTTCGTGTAGCTGATGTAAAATTCTATGTTATTGCCGCACCAAAGTACAGCATTGAAGCTAGAGCAGAAAATTATAAGAAAGCTGAAGAAGTTTTTCAAAAAGCTGCTCAAAGTGTCGTGTCAAGTATTACTAAAGCAGGTGGACAAGGCACTTTTAGAAGGGAAAAATAGTTGGTTTGGCAACTAAGAAAATGTGTTAATTGTAATCATTACACTTTAAACAAAGAAGTGTGTTCTTACTGTGGTAGTACTGTAAAGATTCCTCATCCAGCCAAGTTTTCACCTGATGATAAGTATCTGAAATATCGTTTGGCCATGAAAAGAGGTAGCGAAGAATAATGAAGGAAACATACATCAAAGAACTTCAACAAGTCCAGTCTGCCAACCCTGTTCTAATAGAAGGTCTACCAGGCTTAGGTTTAGTTGGAAAAATTGTTATGCGATACTTAATCAAACAATTAAAAGCTCAAAAAATTGCTTATCTGTACTCTCCACATTTTCCATATTTTATTCTAGTTAACAAAAAAGGTAACATCCGTCTATTACGTGGCAGTTTCTATTACTGGAAAAACCCAAATGAAGGTGCAAATGACCTCATATTGTTCACTGGTGATAGTCAATCACAAACCCTTGAAGGCCAATATGAAATTACCGATTGTTTACTAAGTTATGCTGAGAAAAATAATGTACATACTATCGTAACAATTGGCGGTTATCGTATGGAGACAAAAGATAAACCCAAAGTTTTTGTTGCTGCAACCAGCAAAGACGTAATTGATAAAACCGTTTCTGCAGGAGCCTCCTTGAGTGTTTCTGGGAGCCCAATTGTTGGAACCGCCGGTTTAATTTTGGGATTATCTAAATTCAAAAAAATCGATGCTCTCTGCCTTCTTGGCGAAACCCGTGGTTATATCCCTGATCCGTTAGCAGCAAAAAGCGTCCTTGAAGTTTTGAAGAACACCTTTAACTTTGACGTTGATCTAACTGGGTTAGATGAAGAAATTATTCGCGCTGAAAAAATGGTTACCCGTTTACAAGCAATTGAAGAAAAACGAGTTTTACAGGCCGAGGAAATAAAGAAGGAAGACGAAAAGAAAACAACTTACATATCTTAATTTTCCTCTAAACATTTTTTAACAGTATGTTTCTTCGTGTTAATTCTTCTAAAAGTAAAAAGCTATTCTTGTTGATAGCGTAGCCGTTTAAACCCGTAGCGTATTTAACGTTATGTATCCTCGTTTGTGTTGGTGTTTTGACCTGCGAAATATGCTTTGTGGTTTCCATGAAAGTATTCACTGATTTCATGTTTCTCCCAGTATCGGCCGCAGCCGATGATGCGGTTTCTATGAAAAACGTGTTTGGCACGTGTTTTTTCATGGCACTTCAATGGAAGCCTGCTTCATGAGATTTTGTTTAGGTTTTCTTTAGACATCCTTCTCGCGGTTCATATATGGTGCCTTCTCGGAGTAGTTGGCTTATCATACGTTCGATTTCGCCTCGTGGAATTTTATGGTTAGTTTCTAGTTCAGTAACGAAGGTATCTCTTTCTACAATGCCTGTTTGTTTTTCCATGTCTATAAGGACTGATAAGACTATGTGATAGCGGTCTCTGATACTTTTGGGTTTACCTGTCATAATGATGTCTATGTCTACTTTAAAGTTGGATAGGTCGATTCCCACTTCTTCGAGTGATTTTTTCATGATTGTTATTGCTGCTTCTGCGTCTTCTGCGGTTACTTCTTTGCGTAGTGCTACACGTGCGCGGGCTTCAGCGCATCTTACTAATGATTCTAGTTGTCGTGTGGTAATTGCCACTGGTGAGCCTTCTGTTTCACTTGCGTTACGCATAGCTAAATAGAATTCTTTTAGTCTTTTTAGTGCTTCAGGGTTTAGTGATGGGTATACGCTTTTGGCGTAGCTGACATATTTGCGTAAGAGTTCGGTGTCAATTTGTGCTTCAACGGGGCTTATGCCGCGTCTGTGAATTTCTAATATGTGTTCTGACATTTTGCTGTCTGTTTCTTTGTTAGGTACGTCGCGAAGTACAAAGATTAAATCAAAACGCGAAAGGATGGTAACTGGTAGGGAAATGTTTTCAGCTACTGTACGGTTGGGTTCATATCTGCCCAAGGATGGGTTGGCTGCTGCTAAGACGGATGTTCGTGCATTAAGTGTTGCAACGATACCTCCTTTAGCTACTGAAACGGTATGTTGTTCCATGGCTTCGTGTATGGCAACTCGGTCTTCGGGGCGCATTTTGTCCATTTCGTCAATGCATGCTATGCCTTTGTCTGCTAGAACAAGTGCACCTGCTTCAAGTGACATAGAGCCGCCTTTTTCGCGAACTACAGCGGCTGTTAAACCAGCGGCTGTGGTGCCTCTGCCTGAGGTGTATAGTCCTCTGGGTGCTATGCGTGAGACGTATTGAAGCATTTGTGATTTGGCAGTACCTGGGTCACCTATGATTAACGCGTTCATTTCACCTCTTACCGTCATGTCTGGTAGGCTTCTTGAGACTCCTCCAAAGAGCAGGTACATGACGGCTTCTTTTAGGTGTTCATTGCCAAAAATGGATGGTGCTATGCTACCCATGATTTTTTTGTGTACATAGGGATCTCGTGAGAGTTCTATTATTTTTGCTTCTTCTTCAGGTGAAGGTGGTGAGGTTTCAGGCTCTTTGCCTAAAAGTTCCACAGAATTTGCTTCTAACTGTAGAATAAATGTCCGAAGTTTTCCCATACCTACTAGTGATGGTGCATGAGCACGAACTATTCCAACGATAGAAACGTGATCTCCGGGACGTGCTTGGTCAACAATTTCGTCACCGACTAGTTTTACTGCTAAAACTCGTGGTAATTGTCCTGGTGGAAGATCTTCTGGTTTTTCTTGCAATCTTAGATCTTGTGAGTCTATGAAGGTAGATTCTTCTTGAACAAACTCAAATGGACCATCTTTTCCACAGTCAGGACCCATACAGACTGCTGGAGCTTTAAGAAATTGTCCTGTTTGTTCAATTTTCATCCCGGTTCCACACCGTTTACATTTATATGCTGCCTGTAGCACCATTGGTCGAACGGGTGTAGCACGGACAACGATACCTTCGACAAGAATTAGTTTACCCATATTTTTGGAGCCAATTTTACGTAATACTTCTTTACCTAAAAGCTTGGCAACACGTATGGTAATTTTCTCTATTTTGCCCGCGTATTCTTCATCTTCAATTCTTAATTGTTCATATGCAGCTTTGCTTGCATACTCCAAATATTCTTCAGGTTTATTAAGCACCTGCTCCGCTAGCAACTGATCAAAACTGTATAATTCATCAAAATTGATTGTAAGACTGGTTTTTCCTGTAATGGCTAATTGTCCAAGCTTTGCTCTATACTTTTCTTTTTGACCTTTTTCAGTACCGGCCTTAAAAATTTTAAAAAATTCTAAAAAACGTTCCTGTGGATCAACTTGTTTAATATCTTTAGCCATTTACTTTTCGCCTACTGTTTTTCTTGTTTTTGAAGAATCTGATTTTTCCAAGTAGAAATTATCTCGCCAAGTTGTTCATAAATAATTTTTTCCTCAGCAGTCAGCTTTTTTAGTATTTGTTCACTCTGAGCTGAAGCTGACGATAACGCTATAATTTTTTTAAGACGCGAATTAATGATATCTTTTGCTAACGCTTTGACTTTATGATACTCTTGAATTTTTTCAGGTTGAACTGCTTCTGCCTCGGAAAAAGTTAGGTATCTGCGTAGTTTTGGGTAAAAATTTTGGGGCACTTCAGAGATCATACCTGGAATCTGAATGCCTTCTTTCCATTGTACCTTATAGAGTTTGCTGCCATCTAAGACTTCTTCTTCTCTTAAGTGTACAATGCCTGTGTTTTGTAGTTCTTTAGCTATCCAATAATGAACTTGGTATTCGTTGCCTTCGTCAAATGGTCCTACATTTAAACCGGCTAGTTTCATTTCAGCAAAGTTGCGGTTAGCAACAACAGTAATAAGTGAGTTTTCATAGCAAAAATCTAATATTCCAATGTTTGTTTGCATCTTTTTTCCCTCTTAACTGTTGCCCCTTTAGAGATTTTTAAGAATGGTATAAAGACCTTTAAATGATTCTCTGAGAAAGCATCTGTTTCATCAATAATGTATGTTTCTGTTTTGTGGTTGTTTGTACTTTTTGGCATATCGCTACTATTTTTAGTAAATACTTTGTGTACAGCATCATGAAATTACCTTGATAGCGTCTCTGTTATATGGCGTTTAAATGGTTTGTTTCCACCATTTTATTCATAATCTGCTTTTTTCACTATACGACAGACTATCAATGGATGTATTGTAACTTGCTATATTATTGGCTAATCGGTATAAGTTGGTGTATTGTTAGAATAATTTTTGTTGTTGAAGGTTCTTTTTTGGTCGCAGACATTGGTTGCACACACAGTTAAAGGGTAAATCTTTTGTAGGACAGTTTTTGGTGTATTTGCAGGTGCTACATCCAAAGTCTATGTCGCAGATAGTGCAGGTTTGGGTAAATGCGACTTCTGACTTTAAAATATCTTGCAGTGTGTCTCGGAGTTGGTTTATGTTATTGTAATTTTTTATGTTAAATAGCATTTTTTGACTGTTATATTCTAGCCCTAGGCGCATTAGTAATAGAAATTTTTCTTTTTCAACCCGTGGAAGCTTGAAGCCTTTCTTGTTTAAAACAACCATCTTTTTTACTCCTAAAACATTTTTAATCCTGTTAAGAAGGTCACTTCGTCAGGTGTAAGTTTTAACCATTCAACCATCATTATTATATCGGCTTTCTTTTTCTGTTGTAACATAAGTTTTAGATATGGTATGAATATCATTTTTGCTTCATATTTACTGACATGACATTGGACACTGATTTTTGTACATATACTAGTTAGTAAGGTGCGTTTGCTTTTTGTCCAAAATAATGTTATAACTCTGATTGGTGGTGAAATAAATTCAAAGGGTTTGTATGATTCAGGGTTAACTGCTGCGGCTTGGGCAAGGTTGTTGTAAAAATATTTGAGTAGATGCCAGTTTTCTGTTCCAATTCTTCCTCGGAAAACGTCTGCTTGAGACAAAAAGTCGTATGCTTCTGCAAGTTTAGCTAGATCCGTGTGTCGTTTAGGCATATTGTCTCCTATGGCCATAAGTAAATCGTCATATTCAATGTTTGAATAATTAAGAAGAGTTGCTGCTTCTGCAATGTTTTCTGCAGCAAAATAGCCCTTTAATGTATCATACATATTGGTATCTTTGTTTCTTAGACCTATAGCTAAGGTGTCTTGTTCAGTTAGGGTTTTGCCTTCTTCACTTAGTCCTTGTAGATCATTAATTGCTGACCGCATATCGCCTTGGCTGTTTGTTGCGATTTTTTCAAGTGCTCCAAACTCGTATTTAATGTGTTCCTGTTCACATATTTTTTTGAGTGCCATTATAATTAGAGGAATACGGGTTTGTTGGAATCTAATTAGTAAGCAGAGTTTTTTGAGAGGCCGTAGTTTTTCAAGATCAGAATCGTTAGCTGCCATTATAATGGGTGTGCGTGTGTTTTCGATAATTTTTATGATGGCATTAACTCCGCCACGGTCTTCGTTGCCTGCGATGCCGTCTACTTCGTCCATAAACAGCATGTTGCCTTTGATTTCGCTGGAAAATTTGTCTAATCCTGTAAATGAGGTTGCTGGGGCTGCTATACGGTTAACTGCTTTTTCTGATCGAGTGTCACTAGCATTCATTTCAATGATTCTAAATTTATATTCCTTTGCAGCGGCGTTAACAAGAGTGGTTTTGCCCACCCCTGGTGGCCCATACAATAGTACCGCTTTTTTTGTGGGACGTTTGTTTTCTAGCCACTCAACAAATAATGTTTTTGCTTCTTCATTACCTATGATGTCTTTGATGGTTGTTGGCCGATATTTTTCGACCCACAGGTCGTTTTTCAACTGCTTTCCCCTAAGGTTTTACCTGCTTTAGCGAATTGGGCTAAAAGTGCGCTTAACTGTAGATCACTGTTAGCGCCTTGTGTTAGGCGGTAATCGTATTCTCCAAGAATGTTGCTAAGTTCTGCTTTCTGTTCAGGTGTTATATAGCTGATTTTAAAGAGTTCTTTTTGCATTTGACGGATGATTTCTGCGC
>Ga0209737_10002361_pt1 | contig 13214 bp, 14 predicted proteins | sample TergutCu122P3_FD_187284 | JGI IMG/M metagenome (GOLD analysis project Ga0209737, IMG submission 187284) | Cubitermes ugandensis P3 segment gut microbial communities from Kakamega Forest, Kenya - Cu122 P3 (SPAdes) (version 2) | ecosystem: Host-associated > Arthropoda: Insects > Digestive system... | reverse complement strand
TCCGACTCGCGACGGACACCCTTGCCATCAGCTAACAGTTCCTACTGCCAAGCCTGTAGCGGACTTCCACCGCCAAGTCATTGTCCATGCCGGGCACACGAAGACCTCTCCCCACTCCTACGTCGGGGGAGATCTAGATTGTACTTGTGCGAGTTGTACATTCGGTTCCCTTAATCTCATATCGACGCAGGAGATATGGGATCATCTTGCCTACTCGCGGCATGGCGAGATTTTGGTCGATTTCCTGCCCCAATGCTGCGACATGTCCATTTCTATTATTTATCTTATAAGAGAGGCCATTACCTATGGTCACAAATGGAGCATCACGTACTTTGAAACTGGCTGGAAATCCATTTTTTGCGTGTGAGAGGGATCATACATACAATGATAGTCAAATTAGGAGTTTTATCAAAAAAAGAAACAAATAAAGCCTAAATCATCGCTAGATTTTCAAGTCTCATTTTCCAACTGTTCAATGTAGTGCACCATTCCGCAATGACATATTGTTTATATAATCATGAGCATATATTATCATCAGTCCTTTAATCTAACTCTGGATGGAGCACTCTTTAATTGAAGAAAAAAGCGATTTAAAAATTATTTCAACTTTTCAAAGTCTGCGAAATGAGGGTTATATTGCTTTTCCGATTTCTTCTGATACATAATTGTGCCTTATGAATTGTGCACTGTATCATCTGGCACCACCCACTCACTATATAATGCGATGATACCAACAACAATGGACACAATACACACTGCCGTCCATCCCCATAAAAACTCAACGTTATTTCCTGATGCCATATCATAATAAAAAGACAACACTCCAGAGAACAAAGCAGTCCCTACTGATGCACCAAAGTAAATAGCCATCGACACAAATGCTGAAGCCAAAGCATACCATTCTTTTGGAGAGACTGCAATAACTCGCCCAGATGCTGGCCCTTGAAATATACCAACAGCTACGCCAAGTGTGATTAAACTAAGGAAAAACAAGAAAAAGATATCGCTCATTCCACTCGCTAGCATAAGCAGGCTTGCAAGTACAATCATGAGTGCTCCAATGCTGGTAACAATACGACCCCCTCGCCTATCCATTGTTTTTCCTGCAAATGGACTGATTATTGCAGCAAGAAGTGCAGGAAGAAAGAGATACAAGCCAACTGTTGCAGGACTCATATCACGTACTATCTCCATATAAAATGGAAGGATAAAGATAAATCCAGTAAATATAGCATATCCTGCACAGAGAGCTACCAACACTTTCTGTACATCTCTATCGTACACAAGTGCCATAGGGATAATAGGATCATTTGTGGTCATTTCCCATTTCAAAGTACTATATCCTATTACAATTGTCAGCAGAGCAAGGACCACCGATATCCATGAGGGATACACAGCCCATCCATTTACAAATAACAAGAAAAGAGAGGCAGTTACTGCAATAAGAAAAATACCTACATAATCCATACTTGTTTTTGGTGCTGTTTTTGGATCCGGCTCGATATAAAACCAGGCCATGAGAATTGCAATAATCCCAATTGGAACATTTATCAAGAAAATCCAGTGCCATGAGAGAAATTCTACCAATATCCCTCCAACAACAGGCCCCAGCGCAAATCCAATAGCAGCTGCAGCACCAATCATACCAAATGCGTATCCACAGATTGAAGAGGGTAAACGGAGTGCCACCAGTGCAGGAGCAGCAGCGGCGAGCATACAAGCACCAAACCCCTGAGCAAAACGAGCTGCGATCAATACCCAAATTGTAGGTGCAAGTGCACAAATAAGTGATGTTGTAGCAAAGATGACAAACCCAAGAATAAATACGAGCTTAACTCCATGTCGCTCAATGATCTTTCCCATGGGAAGAATAAATGCACAGATAATGAACAGATAACTAATAAGAACCCATGTCGAGATATCAACCCCAACTCCATAATCTGCAGTTATCGTAGGGAGCGCAATCATTGCAATCGAGCCATCAAGCCCATCCATAAAAAATGCCAGACTTGCAAGTCCAATTATCCATTTTTTTGCATCTCTTGTAACCATGCGTCTCTACAAATAGAAGTGCATCACCTATAACAGCATGGTTACTGCAAGCCAGATACCTGCGGAAACGAGACATCCAAAACTAGTTGCAAGGAAGTTTGTCCCTGCATTTCCAATATACCCCTTATTTTCAAATATCTGGCCAAATAAACTATCCAGATTTGCGCCGATAAATCCACCACATATCGTTGCTATAAAAAGAGACAAATCAGCAACTCCGAAAAGTACTGCACCAACTCCAATCAATGTAGCGGTAAGAAGACCAGCTGCTTCTCCAAGCAGGGTCACACCACCATTCGTTCCATGTGGAACTCTTTTCAGACTTGTAATTAGATATGGTGTGCCTCCACACACGCCGATCTCACCTGCATTCGTGTCTGCTGCTGCTGTTGCAACACCTCCAAGGAACGCTGCAATAAAAATAGGATGTGGGTACACTCCATAACAGACTGCTGCAACGGTTGGTGAAAGTCCATTTGAGAACATATTCACATAACCTCGAGCTCCTCCTTTTTCCTGTTCAACTCGAATACTGCGCTTGTACTCAATATTGTATTTTGTTGCAAACATGGCAAGAACAAAGAAAAGCAGCATGATAAGAAACCATCTGACATCTGCGAATACAATAAGTACAATACCGATAAGTGCCGCAGCAAAAAGACCTGTAATATCTGCTGTTTTAAATCGGTACGCAAAGTATGCAAACCCAAATGAGATTACCACCGCATAGGCGATCAGCTGCAGATCGATATTCATATCCAGATCATCGATCAGTAGCATTGCCATTGAAGCTCCAAGCAATTCAAGCATATATGCCTGTTTACTCCCACCAAGAATTGAGCGTAATAATACAGCGACAGTAACTCCCATTACTGCAGTTAACCCAGTATAGTATCCTGTATAGAACATCAGAACAAGGCAGAAAAAGAGTGCTGCTATAAAATACAGAGCGTAACTGACTGGCTTTTCTCCAGAATAGTAAAAGAGTACCTCACCTGATGCAACAACAAGCAATGCCGCTGAAAGCACATAAAGCGGCATAATGCCAATCATTGCCAGTGTTCCAAGAATGACAAATGCAAGTGGAATTGATGGGGCCAGCGTTTTATACAGAAAAGCGCAGCCTAATAAAATAATGACGAGCCCAGGAAGCCACTCTGCTGGACTGAGAGGAGAGAGAAATGAAAAAAGGATGGCAATAATCCAAGCCAGTATGAATTTGTGCCCACGCTTTGTAATCATTACCACACCAACTATTCATATCTCCTAAATTTAAATTACGTATTTAAGAATGTAATCTAAATTCAACAAGATCGTGAGCTCTGTGCTTCCACGGTTCTCTTCCTTTTTTACGCGCCTGATAACACCAAGGCGGTTGCTCTCTCTCTCCCCTGCGTCATCAAATGCTATCTTATCTTTTGAGTATGATGCAACCGATAACACATTATCAACAAGTAGCCCAACTGGTTCTTTTGAATAAGCAAAATCAAGCACAATAATATGGGCTCGTCTGGAGTCCTCAGGTGGTATATGGATAAGAGCTCTCAGGTCCAGAATTTTGGTAATAACACCTCGAAGATTGAAGATACCTAAGATTGTTCGCGGACTATCAGGAATGGGAGTGATGTCTGGGACATTAATGATCTCTTTCGTCTTGAAGAGATCAACTGCAAAGTGTTGGGAGCCAAGTAAAAATTCAACGACAAGCACGTTATTTTGTAGTTTGTGCTCACCTTTCTCCTTCACTAGTATTTGTTTTGTTTGTACAGGTTCCAGAAGATTTTCATCCATGGTTTGACGTGTTGCTTGCAATACATCTGGCTTCACATCACTTTCCATTTTCTCATCTTCTCTTTCATGAGAATGCTGACAGGGTTCATCTATTAACGTGATCAATTGATCCAGTTCGTGAGTTGATATCTCCCCACCATCTTGAATGTGGCGTAATACATCATTTATCTTATTTATTTTCATCTCTCCTGTCCTGCGAGTCTCACTACTGTTCAAAGGTATCGCATATACTGACTATAGCGTGTCTTCAATTCTTTTAACAATTCCCTCAATATCTACAAGAATTACCAGATCTGATGGTTCTTTTTCGTCACTACCTCTTGCTTTCTTTCGTATAACACCAAGACGATTTCTACCTTCGTTGTGATCTCGGTCAACTACTGATTCGTTGTACGTAGATACAGACAGTACATCATCAACAAGTACTCCAATGATCTTGTGTGAAATATCTGCATCAAGCACGATGACGCGGGATCTACGTCCATCTTTTGCTTCTCCTGCGATATTCATCATGCTTTTAAGATCTAGAATTGTGGTAATAATGCCTCGAAGGTCTATGATTCCTTCTACGTAAGGAGGCGCATCAGGAAGAGGGGTTATCTCTGGTTGATTTATGACCTCTTTTGTATCAAAGAGATCAATTGCAAAGGTCTTTTCACCAAGAAGAAATTCGACGACTTGAATTTCATCAGTTCTGCGGTGCCGTGCACCATTCACTTTTGCATTCTGAATGTCGTCTTCTATACCGTCACGTAGTTGTTTGTCATCCATTATTTTACTATCTCCAGAGTAGTTCCCTGTAGGGGGTGTATACCCATTAATAGATGTTTCATACCTATTACTCTTCCTATTGTTCCTGTGCCCATGAACCTTCAGATCCATCTTGGTAGAGACGTACGACTTCACCTATCACAATGATTGCAGGGGGACGTATTCCAATTTCTGAAGCAATATCTGTAATTGTTTCAAGAGTTGCTGTGGTAACACGCTGATCTTTTCGAAATCCTCTTTCAATCACTGCGATCTTTGTGGTTTTATCCATCCCATTTGCTATGAGTAATTCAGTTATCATACCCAAATTTTTGACACCCATAAAAATGACAAGTGTTCCTGGAGATTTTGCAAGCCACGCCCAATCAATGGAAGATATCTCTTTATCAGGGTCTTCATGTCCAGTTACAAAGGTTACCTGGCTCGCCCAATTCCGATGAGTGATTGGAATGCCTACACATTCAGGTACTGCAATACCGCTTGTCACTCCTGGTACAACATGCACTGCGATATTGTGCGCGCGGAGGCGTTCCATCTCTTCTCCTCCTCTGCCAAACAGAAAAGGATCTCCTCCTTTGAGGCGGACGACTCGTTTGCCTGAGAGTGCTTTTTCAACTAATAGAGATTCAATTTCAGATTGGGTCATGGTATGGTTTCCACCATACTTTCCAACATCAATACACTCAGCATCTTTTGGAAGGGTGTTTATGATCTCTTCTCCAGGAAGTTGATCATATAAGATGACCTCAGCGGCGTCAATGACCTCACGAGCTTTGTATGTTAAGAGTCCAAGCCCTCCAGGTCCGGATCCGACCAGATAAACAGTTCCATTGTGTTTTGTAGGTGTCATAATTTCAGCTCCTGGCGTGCTGCTTCAATAAGAGGGGTTGCACGTTCTTTCAGTTCTTTTCCGATCTCTCGTGCCTGTTCTATTGATGAGACTCGATCCGTGATTCGTTCATACTGGGTTCCATCAAGCGAGAGTACTTCTGCTGTCAGATTACCCTGATCGCAGTAAATTCCCTGTGGTGTAAAGCAACCACCTCCAATCTCTTCCATAACTGTTCGTTCTATGGCAGTATCTATGCCAGATTGTTGGTCATGAAGCTTTGCAAGCAGTGGAAGAAATGGTGAGTCACTTCGGCAGACTACTGCAATGGTGCCTTGGTTTGGAGAAGGAACAAAAGAGGAGCTAGGTAATCGCTGTCCGGGAATCTGGTATCGAAGGCGCACAAGTCCAGCTTCAGCAAGCATTATTGCATCATATTCTTTATTTTTCAGCTTCGAGAGTCTGCTATCCACATTTCCGCGAAGAGGTGATACAGTGATCTCTGCACCCTGTTCACGGTAGTATCGAAGTGTTTGGGCTTTCCTTCTGGTGCTGGAAGTTCCAATAATTTGAATTTCATCTTCGGAACAGAAGTGAGCTAAGAAGTCATATGGTGGATCTCGCAGAAGTACTGCAACAGTTGTGAGTTCTGAAGGACGAATGCTTGGAATATCTTTCATACTGTGCACTGCACAGTCGATCTCACCTTGTACGATAGCATCATCGAGTTCTCTGACAAACACTCCCTGACCTCCGATCTGGTGCAAGTCGCACTGTTGCACGATATCTCCTTTTGTTTTTATAATATGTTCAGAGATGTGACAATCTGGCTGCTTTTGAAGGAGGAGAGAGCGAACGATCTCAGTCTGTCTCATTGCAAGTGAGCTCCCTCGCGTTCCAATACGAAGGAATGATTCAGTACTTTCAGACACAGGCACCCTGCTTTAAATTGGTTTCATATGCCATGCATATTTTCTCGATATCTTGTTCTGAATGAGCGAAAGAGAGGAAATTTGTTTCAAACTGTGATGGAGGAATAAAGATTCCATTCTTGTTCATGTGCGTGTAGAGTTTTGAAAAATTATCTGTATTGCATTCTTTTGCTTCACGATAGTTGCGAGGAGCTTCTGGTCTAAAGAAATATTTAAACATCGAGCCGATATTGACAAATGTTCCTTGTTGGCCTGAGATGTCTGCAATGGTATCTGCAATCATTCGAGTGTGCCCAGCAAGAGTTGAGTACATTGTTTCATGCTCAAAGATCCAGTTGAGTGTTGCAATACCAGCAGCCATTGAGAGTGGATGCCCATTGAAGGTTCCAGCATTATATACTGGTCCTTGTGGTGCGATGCATTCCATTATCTCACGTTTTCCACCACACACTCCGATTGGAAGTCCACCTCCAACGACTTTTCCAAGTGTCGTGAGATCAGGGCGCACTCCATAGTAGCCTTGTGCACCAGAGCGTCCGATACGATAGCCGGTAATAACTTCATCAAAGATTAACAGTACGTCATGTGCAGCGGTAATCTCACGAACATCTCTGAGGTATCCAATTTCAGGAAGAATCGGGCCGATGTTCCCCATGATCGGCTCAAGGATGTATGCTGCAATATCTGGCTGCTTTGAGAGCAAGTCCTCAAGTCCTTCTGCATCATTGTACGCGACAGAGTGTGTGTGAGCTGCAACATCAGGAAGTACACCCGCAGAATCTGGAACACCCATGGTTGTTGCACCAGATCCTGCTTTAATGAGTACAGAATCATGGGCACCATGAAATCCACCTTCAACTTTTACAATATCACTTTTGTTTGTATATCCACGTGCTAATCGAAGTGCAGCCATGGTTGCTTCAGAGCCAGATGAGCAGAATCGAACCATGTCAATGCTGTTATAATCACGGGTTATAAGTTTTGCAAGCTCGATTTCAAGCTCTGTTGGAGTACCATATAGCCATCCTTTTTCGAGTTGCTTTGAGATAGCTTCCTGTATTGTTGGATGTGCATGTCCAAGCAGAAGAGGCCCGTATCCAAGGCAGCAATCAAGCAGAGTTGTGTCATCTGTCGTATTCAAATATGCTCCGCTTGCAGATTGAACATAAAACGGGTACGGCTTGATGGCACGTACCGGACTGCTGACGCCACCAGGCAGGAGTGTTTTTGCCGTCTCAAAGAGTTGTTCACTTTTATTGGTATTATTCGTTGGTGTCATAATGTGAGCATCCAGTCATACTCTTTGCAACTTCTTCAGCAAAATAGGTGACGAACTCGCCACGCCGCGAGGAGGCGAGATGATCCCATATCCCGCAGGAATACCCGCGGATATGGGATTAAGATAACCCAACGCCCACCTCACACATCGCGAGGACAAGAACTATTTAGATCCCCCGATAGGGGGGTCTTCGCGCCTCCTCGCGGCGTGGCGAGTTTTGCAACTTCTTCAGCAAAATAGGTGATGATTAGTGAGGCTCCAGCACGTTTTAAGCTCAGTAAACTTTCTATAATGACATCACTCTGAAGCCAACCTTTTTCACATGCAGCCATTATCATAGCATATTCCCCAGATACCTGATATGCAACGACTGGAATATTGAATGCACAGATGTCAGAGATAACATCTCCTGCCCATCCTGCTGGCTTGACCATGAGGAAGTCTGCTCCCTCAAGAGCATCCAGTTCTGATTCGCGATAGGCTTCGCGGCGGTTCGTGATTGGTGCTTGATAGCCTTTTCTATCTCCGAACGAGTATCCTGAATCAGCTGCCTCTCTGAATGGGCCATAGAGTGCACTTGCAAACTTTGAGGAGTATGCCATGATGCAGACTTTTGAGTACCCTTCTCGATCTAGTGCTGCTCGAATGGAGCTTACGACTCCGTCAAGCATGGAAGATGGTGCGACGATATCAGCTCCTGTCTGTGCATGAGAGATGGCAATTTTATCCATGAGGGCTAGGGATTCATCATTTGCAAGTTCAGCTGAAGACATTTCTAAGATGCCACAATGTCCGTGATCTGTGTACTCACATGCACAGAGATCAGTGATAACAACCATGTTTGGAACGGCTTTTTTAATCTCTCGAACGGCACGTTGAACGATACCATTCTCGTCATATGCTGATGTTCCCTGACTGTCTTTGTGTTTTGGAATTCCGAAAAGAAGTATAGCACGGATTCCTATTGAAAAAAGATTATGTGCAATATCTCCTGCCATTGAGACAGGATATCGTTGCTGTCCGGGCATTGATGAGATAGAGAGAGGAGCAGTTATTGCCTCATCAAAAAAGAGGGGACAGATCAGATCATCGAGGTGGAGATACGTCTCTTGTACAAGTGGGCGGATGATGGGGAGGCGTAATCGCCGCATTCGTGTTATTGGGAACATACTCATTAATTATCTCCCTTATTTTCAATTACATCTGCGAGAAGCTGTGAAAAATCAACTGCATTTTTTGAGGTTATAACTGGTCTTCCTGTACGTTTTTCAATATCGCGTCTTGCGTTTCCCGCTACTTCACCGCCACTTCTTGCAACTTGTTTACTCTCGTCAAATGTTCGCGGTTGTTCCTCTTTTGAAATTTCCGTTGTTGTAGCTTCGGCAAGCATATTTAGAACTAGTTCAAGGGTTGACATATTATCGCGCAAATTCTCTTTTTTAACCCTTTAAGCTCTTTATACTGCTTTGTGTTCATGTCTGCCCATGCTTTTGTTATTTCATCCGTCAAAATGGCATATTCAACTCCTTTTTTTACGCCACGATTGTCCCACTCATCTGTTAGTTCCTTCCATACTTGTATCGCTTGAAGCCGTTGGTTAATCCATTCGCGAGAATAACCTTTTTTCAAGTATGTGGCAAGAGCGCGTTCAATCGTTAATTCAGGATCAATTGTTTCGTCAATCCCCTCCCTTCCAACAGATGCTAACCACAGCTTGAACGGCTCGGCTTTTGGCGACGGAATGGATTGGATGATGCGTAAAAGTTGTTCAGTATCTGCAGCATCTGTCAATTGCATTTTGCCATCAGCAGTAGTCATTTTCAAACCGTGACAATTTGTCACGGCTTCATTTCCTTCTGCAATAAGCCGTTGTTTCAGTTTACGCCAATACGTAGGTGGATCAACGCTGTCCGTCAATACGCCTACTATATTAACAATCGAAAAAAACCAATCCTCTTTTTCTTCGTCCCAAACTGTCCGAATATGTTTATTTTCAAATAACTGTATGTTTTTTTCGTCCACAAAATCAACTCTTTTAATGTTTTCCTTCCTACAAATCTCCTATCTTTGCCTGCAGTCAGTTAGGTCTGGGTCAATCGTTTCATCAATCCTCTCCCTTCCAACAGACGCTAACCACAGTTTGAATGATTCGGCTTTTTTACTCGGTATGGATTGAACGAGGCGTAAAAGTTGCTCAGTGTCGGCAACGTCTGTGAGCCGCATTTTCAACTGGTAACAATTTGTTACCGTTTCTTGTTATAGTGCTTTATTTTAAAAATCAGAAACATCGAATAATAAATGGCTGAATAGCCGAAATGATGGAAAACAAATCTCCACAACGCAACAATTTCATAATCGACTTTCGGAAACTCTAATTAATCCACTATACCGTTTCACTTCCCTCGCAATAAGCCATTGCTTCAGCTTGCGCTTTACGGCGTCTGTTGGTTGGCTAGCGCAGAAACTACATCAACAATAGAGAAATCAGTGCACTCAAAGAACAATCAGTTCCTCTTTGAATAATGCAATGATCTCTCTCGGTGCAAAAGTAAACATACCGGTTTTTTTGTCAGAGATTCCTTTGCAGGTATTGGAATGATAAAGTGTTTCCTCATATGTCCAGTTGTGCTTTTTGGAGAGCTCATCAATTACCAGTCTTATCAGAGCAGTATCGTCAAACATATTTAAACACCCATTCTCATAGATAGTAACTTTTTATAAACTTCAATGCGTCGATGCCTTTCGTTGTAGCAATACAATATTGATTATTCGGCTCTGAATATTGTAACTGCTCTAAATAAAACATCTTTCCGGTCTGGCTTATACGCCCTCTGTTCAACATGCGCATGTAGTCATTTACTATAGTTGCGACATCATTCTCACTCGACACCATGACTTTTACTCACCACCACATGTTCCACTTCCCCAGTCAATGAATCGATCTGTAAAACGACAAAATGCTTTTCATGTCCTGAATTTGCTTTTTTTGAGTGAATAAACTGCCACATTTCATCCAATGTAATGAAGATATTGTATTGAGGCTTTGGTTTTTTATAACCGGTTATGCTAAATTCTCGAACCCAATTCAATACACAAGGTGCAGATACGTGAACAATCGAGGCGATTGAACGAAGAGACAACCCAGAGTGGAATAACATAATTGCAAGGCACTTGGTTCGTGGGCTTTTGCTAGCGGAATGTTCTTTCGTGAACTGATATCCACAATTTTTGCATTTGAAGCGCTGCCTCTCATGATGATGACCATTCTTCATGGTCTCTTCACTTCCACACTTTATGCACTTCATAATGCTATTTCCCGTTTAACACGCTCGGCACATGTTTGCTTAACAATCATTGATCCAGAAAAAGAGGAATCGAGAAAGATACTCTCTCGATAATGCATCTCACCATCAACAAGGGCCAGAAGGTGTTGTACTACCTACATCAGTTAAACCTATAGGTCTTTCCCGCGGTGCAGGTGGGTTGTTCGGCCAAACTAAGCTAATAGCCACAGAGCCAGTTACGTCCTGATTAAACGTAAGTTCTATATTCGATCCAGCCACGAACAAAACTACCTCTCCATTATATGTGGCTGTATACACAATTCCATGGATAGACGTAGGTATATTTCCAAGTCTTACCACTTTTTGATTATCATTAACATAGCAGGAACTCAGATCAGAGAATGTGACTGGGTTACAGGGAGTACCCCTTCCATCGTTTGCAAATCCAGCATTGCATGCACAACCACCAGTGAGTTTATTATTATGCCAAGTCATGGGCACGGTGTTTTCAAATTGGTTTGCATTTGTTATTCCAGGTTCTGATATATTCTGGGGGTTGTTTGAATTGTAACAGTCGAGGGGGGAAGTACTACACATATCAATATCACGATTTGATACTAGCGACCGACCGACCTGTGTATATGATGTGCATTCAGCGTTCATACATTGATAGACCATTACAGTGTTAGAATTACTAAAACTACTCCTTGCTACAAAAGCGGTCATTGTAGCCCCAATATGGTATTTATTCGAATTTTCTCCATTATTAATATCGACATAATACAGTACATTGTTTACGTCTCCTATAGAAACACGTAGGTCTTTCTGACTCTTAGCAGTCCAACAAGCATCAATAGTGTCAGATGACAGCTGTTGCACCATACATCCTCCGCGATCATCTGACACATATGGTGGTGGGCAATTACAGCCATTTATCCCAGGAACGAGCTGAACTTCAATCGATTGTTGTTGATTGATCTGGTCCATGTAGGTGACAGTGACAGTACTACACGGACATGTTTGATGAGTTGGATTCCAGGTTTGCCCCGGTGGACAGGTCACAACCTTGCAGTAACGATCTTCCGATAGGTTCAATGTATCTTTACCAGCAAGATCTATCCCGTTAAGGAGGAGTTGCACAGACGTGATTGGCTTCCCATCAGGTGTTGGGTACTTCCCATCGAAGGTTAGCTCAACAGCTGCACCGTCGTTTATGCTGACCTTGTAGAGATGTGCATTTGGAATCGATGTAAGTGACTCCCCTATACCGCCAGACGGAAGCAGAGTCACGGTAACTTGTTCTTTATTAGATTGTGACCAGCAGGCGGTGATCGTAATCTGTATTACTTTACATCCTCCGCGATCATCTGACACATATCCTGCTGGGCAATTGCACTCCTGTCCATTCCACGTCATGGGTGAATCACATGCAACAGGACAATTCGAATCCCCTGGATCACACGGTTCATCACCACAGAAAGCGATTGCACTACTTGGAGGAATGCCTGTTTCGCTTACCCAATATATATCTTTGAATGCATTGTCTTTGTTAGCAAGATATAGGGCGAGTGAGCCTACTGAAGATCCAGATCCACACTTCCAAATATTTTTTTCCTGAACGGTTTCCAGAGTGCAGTCAAGTATTGGGCTCTTGGTATCATCATATAGCCTTACCCAATATATTTGGTCGTTGACAGGTTTTGGTCCTCTAATTTCTACCCAATTCTTGCCTCCGTGTGCCCAGCAGACATCTAGCTTATTTTCCTCCTGAACTGTCGAACATACGCCATATGGCTCCTTATCTTCTCCGATTTCCTCACCAAATTGCCAAAGTGACACACTGCGTATAGTTCCTGTAATTTTATCCTCCCTGTCGGATGGTGGGAGTGTTTGAGAAGTTTCCCCTGAATCTACAGAAAATTCTACAGGTTCATCTCCTCCATTATATGTCACCTTCCACATAGCACCGGGGTACAGAGGTCCATTTGGACTGGTTGGAGTAAAGCCGCTAACTTCAACTATTTTATCTGTTACAAAGCAGACGTCAAACGTTGGATTGAAATCAGTAGGATGGCCACATGGTATCTCTGGGACTACATTCGTCATCCGATGCTGGGTGCCATCGGCTTCCCCACTGTGACCCTTGAGGTGCTGTGTTGCATAACTGGTAATTATTACCCAAAAGAATAAGTTTGCGGGCTTCCCACCTTAGTTTTATGGTGAAAAACGAGAGATGGGGAAACCCTTACATAGATACTCGTGATTGGAGTACATAT
>Ga0209737_10002359_pt1 | contig 13219 bp, 7 predicted proteins | sample TergutCu122P3_FD_187284 | JGI IMG/M metagenome (GOLD analysis project Ga0209737, IMG submission 187284) | Cubitermes ugandensis P3 segment gut microbial communities from Kakamega Forest, Kenya - Cu122 P3 (SPAdes) (version 2) | ecosystem: Host-associated > Arthropoda: Insects > Digestive system >... | reverse complement strand
CCCCATCACATTGCTAATAGTCGCCGTATTGATATAGTAATGTTCTTCATGTTTGACAATACGATATGCCAGTTCCATCGGGTTAACCGTTAATAGCAGGGTACTGTCTATTTCTTCAAGGCCTTCGGAAACAAAAAGCGGCTGCCCATCTTCCCCACTGATGCGCACTCCCCGCCCGGCATTAAGGGTAGCGGCGATTTCCCTGATTGTGCCATCTTCCAAACGGTCATATTTTACCGGCAGGCTTAAAGCTATTGTTTCAAACGCAAAACTTAGGATTGCGTTTTCATCAACCGCCTGGCGCGTTTCCCGCTGAATCCCTTGGTCAAACAGAGACTTGATTAAATAGATGCCACCAAATCCCAAAGTCACCGCGATAACGATAATCGTGCATAAAATTATTTTTATATGTAACTTCATACTTGCAAACGATACCCCACCTTGTGGATTGTCACCAAAATCTTTTCCCATTTAAGCTTTTTACGTAACCGCTGGACATGTAAATCAACCGTGCGGCTATCAATATCATAATCACTGCCCCAGACTTTTTCATAAAGCACATCACGAAATAAGGCAACATTTTTATTTTTGACAAATAATTTCAATAAACTAAATTCTTTCGCTGTCAGATAAATCTGGGTATCACCCTTCATTACCCGGTAAGCCTCAAAATCTATTACAACATCACCAACAACCACCCGCTGCTCGCTTTTTTTGTAGCGGCGCAATACGGTTTCGATTCGTGCCATCAATTCAATCATTTCAAAGGGTTTGGTCAAATAGTCATCCGCTCCGAGCCGCAAACCCTTGACCCGGTCTTTCGGGGTATGTTTGGCGGTGATAAAAATCGTCGGAATATTAAGCGGGCGGATGTACTCCATCAATTCGTAACCATCAACCTCCGGCATCATGATATCCAACAAGATTAAATCAAATTGTTCGCCATCAATCATGTCGGCACCTTCGGCACCATCAGCCGCAGTCTTTATTTTATATCCAGCTTCGGATAAACTCAGGGCGATTAAATCCCTGATTGGTTTTTCGTCTTCAACTACCAATATTTTATATGCCATATGTTAATCCCACCCCCAATACTTCCTTGCCCGGAAAATAATATCGCTCATATTATCTTCATCGGTACAAGGATAATATTTTTTTATTTCGGTATCTTCCCAAAAATAACCGGCCTGTTGATAATAAATATTGTAATCCTGCTTGACTATCACTGTTCTGTTTTCGTCATAAGCCACATACCAAGCCAACAAAACCAAGTCCTTATAACCATCACCATTTATGTCCACAACCGAGATATGTTTGGTCGCATAAAAATTCACATAATCATGCATCGGCTGGAAATTCCATAGAATCCTACCACTTTGATCGACAAGATAAACCATCAGGTAATTCGAACCAGCCATTTGGAAATGTCCGGGAATTACATCAACAACCCCAAAAAACTCAAAGATTTCCGTTGCGCTTCGGGAAGTATTTGGTCTAAATCCATTGTCCCTAAGCTCATCCATTGTCTTCGCGGTAAATAAAAACTCCATTGATATCCCATCGCGGACAAAAGCAATTATCGAAGGATAATTTTTGTTCATGTCAAATCGGTTTAATTTATCAGAAATGCGGTGGTCACGGTAATATCCATCCGCGTTTTGGAAAAGGACATCAGCAACATTGTATATTTTCCCGGCATATGAACTTTCAGTATTCCGGCAAGTAGTGATGAGGACGATATCATCAAGCCCATTTCCCGTCAAATCACGGAAAGCGATTGTGAGAAGGTCGATATTTTCTTGTTTGACCCGGCCCATCAGCCAGGTATTGCTTTGGAAGTCATCTGTTTTCCAGACGATTACTCCATCCTCATCGGCGAAAAAGAAAACTGTCCGGTCGTCACGGCTGATTGTCGGAATAATTTTGATTAATCCCAGCCCGGCATGCTCGATTTCAAATATGTGCATTTCTAAAATACGGAAACCGTTTGTGGGAATGTCATCTTCGTGTAGGATGTTGGCTAAATCAAATCCGCTTTTTTCGTTGGAATAAGCAATAATTGATATGGTTAGGATTGTTATTAAGAAAGCTATAATTGTGAGCTTAAGTTTTTTCATTTGTATGACCTTTTTATTATTGCAGTTTGAGATTCCGCATAAAAGATTTGCGGAATGACGAGACCCTGTCATTGCGGGCTCCGACCCGCAATCTCATTATAACCACGATTCTCTCCCCTGTCTATCGTTTTCCAGGCTTTGTCGAAGCTTCATTCAAGGCATCAACCAAGCACTGGGCATAAAGGTCGGCGCCTTCTGATTTCGCGGCGCGTAGGTGGACTTTGTCAGAACTAAGTAATTCCACCCTTGCACCAATCACCTTGTTCCAGTCAGCCACTGTCACGAAATCAAAAAGCTCTGCTAATTCATGGATATATTCCGCAATCGCTTCAACACTTTTTGCATTTGCATTTCCCCGTCCGTCAAACGGTGTCACAAGAATCAACTTATGTCCCGGATTTAAAACTTCAATCATTTCATCAAAATGCGCCTTGAAATTATTAGTTCCATTCGTACCAAGGGCAATAACCACATATTCGCGCATTTCACCCAACTCCTGAGTTTCAGTAATAAGACCAACCCCATGCCAGACATGCCGGCCAATATCCGCATTTATATCGCTGTCAGGTATAAATTTCTCAATCGCCATTGATGCTCCCAATGCGACTGAATCACCAATGATGATCACACCGCCGGCAATCCCAATATCCGGGACGTTCTCTTCCGGAACAAACTCTTCCACATCAACGGAAACTTCCTCCGCAGATAATTCCTCCATCGCACTAAGAGCCGAAACAACGGAATGCTCCCGCTCCTCACTTAAGGTCGCAACCAATGAGTGTTCCGTTACCTTGCTAAGCTTTTCCTGTGCCTCAGTTTCCCGTACCCGGCGAGCTAACACAGTGATGCTGTTAACATCCTGCCGGATATAACTTAACATAAAATTTTCTTCAATGCTAGTAATGACCGGTGCTCGGTAGATAACCATGGTACTTAGGGTCAGTGCAATTAAAAGACAAACCGACGCTGAGACTTTTACCAGCATACCCTTTTCAAGGACAAACTTTCGCTCAATTCCATAATATAAAACGGCTGCAAATATAAAAGTGAAGACCAGGGTTATCAAAGCTGCTGACAAATGATTGAAAATCAAGGCGGAAAAAACGATGTATAAAGGCCAATGAAACAGGTAGGTTTGGTACGAAATATCCGCAACAACCGTCACTATCTTCGGTTCGTTAGCTTTAGTTAAATAATGAAGGGTTTTTGCCGTAAAAATAAGAACCACTGTCAAAAGCGATGCGGCAAGGAAACCATAACGAAAAACTATTTCATCGGTAAAGCGGAATCGGACTGCGCCATATAGAATCACCACCGTAACCGAGACAAAAACCGCAATTAATGCCGAAACTGCCAGCTTCCCCCGCTTAACCCCATTGCATTTTTCTTCCGTGCCACAGGGCATGCTATCGGTTTTGCTATCAGCTATCCCATCACTTAAGGCAGCAGCAAAAGAACCAATAAAGAAAGCAAAACCGCGGGTAAATGAGTTAAAATAAATTGTATCAAGGCTAATACCTGCCATGTACATATTTTGCATATACCAATATGAGCCTGCTGCAAACACAAAGGAAACCACTGCCACCGAATATTTTAGACCAACAACCCGTACTTTTGAAAGCCAGGCAAGACCCGCACAAACTAATCCCCATAATAAGTAAAATTGCATCTGGACCGCCAGTGTCCAAGTATGTAGATATATTGAAGGCAGTAAACGTGATTCATAACTATTGCCGTTTTTGATTTCATACCAGTTCGTCACAAGACCCAAGGCGGCTGCCGCTTCCCTCTTAATATTGGCGGAAAAATCAGGCGATACTAAAAGCAGAAAAGGAATCGTAAAAATAATGACACATACCAGTGGAATCATTATCCTTAAAATCCGTCGTTTGTAGAAGTCAAATAAAGCAAAATCATTTTTCCGGCTGAATTCGCTTAATATAACAGTCGTTATTAAAAACCCGGAAAAGGTAAAAAATACATCAACACCTAAAAAACCACCTGGTAACCATTGGTAAAATAAATGATACCCCAGAACCAGGAAAAGTCCGTATATCCTAACTAGATTCAGCCACCTAATTTTCATCCCCACCCCCAATTATAAAACCACCTTCGCCATCGGCTTGACCATTTATAAAACTCCCGGTGTAAATCGTGCCATCAGCAAAAATAAAAGTTCCCTCACCATCAAAACGGCCGCCGCGAAATTCGCCAATATAATAATCATTATTTTTAAATCTAATTATTCCATTACCTGAAAAATAACCGTCAACCATATTTCCGGTATAGGTGAAGTCATGATAATCAACATTTCGGACGTGTGTTATATTTTCACCGCCGAATATTCCCATGGCATATACTGCGCAAAGGATAATGACGATGACTGTAGTTATGGACGTAACTTGCGAAAATGTTGATTTCATTAAATTCTCCTTCGTAAATAGTTTTTAGGGTGTTGGGAACAACTCCCTACACCCTAAGTTTAGCAGGACAACATGTCAAAATTGTATCGGAAAAGCATCTAATTTGTATCATTTTGAAAATTTTTGTTTTATTTTCATCTTTTTGTGTTGAAAACCCCTTTAGCCGAGTTCGCATTCTGCCCGGTATCGCCATGAATCATGTAAACAGTATCCAAAACTGCCTCACTTTCAAATACCTGGCGGACCCGGTAACGGTAGAATATTGTTTGCTGCTCTTGGTATGTACGGTTAAAGGAAATATATAAATTTTGCATCTCCTGTCTTACTTTATAACGGACATTACTATATTCATACCTTGTATCGAAATCGTATAAGCGAGTATTAGTAGGTATCCAGTCGCTTATGTCGTACTGTCCAAGTGGTGTGTCTTTTTTAAGGGCAATGCGCAGGGTAACTTCATATGTTTTGTCGTCGATTGACCTAATACTTTTAGTGATTTGCATGTTGTCCGACGGTTCGAGACCAATTTCCGAAGGTTCCCCGATGTAATAAACCGTCGCCCGGATATTTTCGGGGATATCAGCAAATTCAAGGCTTTCCAAATCACTACGTGATAATACCTTAGTGTGCATAAATTTACCCCGCATCCGGTCATATGTAATTGCCCCAAACTCGATGTTAAACTCTTTACCGCCAATGGTGTAGGAAAAAGCAGATGACTCAACTATCTTGTCAAAATGGCGGACATAAATCATACACTCATATAGTGTGTTTATACGCCAAGACATTTTGCCGAAATAAAGCGCGATTTTATCAGCATCTTCATGACCAAGCAGGGTTGCGGCAATCCAAACAGCGGCTGTGGTCTGTTCGTTATCCGGTCTTTTCATATAAGGAGCGCAGTATTGATTGTAAAGTGTTAATGCCGTTTCCATATCACCAAGGCTGGCAATCGCCGCGATATAATGCGCCTTAATTTCCAAGTCCGACGCTTTTTCCAATTCGGCTTTAAGTAACTCTACAGATATTGTTTCATCTTTTATGGCAGCAAGTCCCAAATGGCAAAGGGCGGCAGTCATTTTATTGACAAACCCGGACTGACCGAGGACACCTTTAAAATATTCTGCCATCGCACGAAGGTCAAATTGGTCAGTTGTGCTTGCCATCAAGATATAAGTAGTAAGCCTTGGGTCGGAGGGGTTACCGATAGCAGAACCGATGCCACCGTCAACATTTTGCATATCGGCGATGTTATCGTCGGTTTGGGCAATATACGAAGGAACCTTCACCCCGGGCATAGTATCCCTGAGAGCCTGCTTTGCCACAACCCTGCTCATACGTTGGTTGGTCTGCATACAATAATGACCAAACAACGAGTTCAGGCTGGTAATAAACGGCTGGACATTGTCATCATAAAATGTCAGGGTCACGGGATAACGTGATGCCTCTATCTCTAATTTTTGACTTAAATCAACTTCCTTGCTGATGACCAGCTCAAGATTGCTTTTTATGACTGAAATAGGCAGAACAATCGTATCAATATGTGAACCGAACCGCGCTTGGAAGGTCAATGTGTAACTACCGGATGGTAGTTTATTAAAGTTCAACTCATGCGATTCATATGCCTTACCGTCGAAAGAAATTGTCTCATTTATATTATCACCGGACAAATTTACCACGAAGCTTACAGTGCTTTCGGCATCAAGGACAATTCCGTTTGCACCCACCAGCATGGCAATATCATCACCCTCTATATATTTCGTGTTCACTACCGGTCTTACGAAAAACGGTAACGTGGAGATAAAATTATCCCGCGCCTGACCTGTCAGTAAGTTATTTTTTGCTACCGCGACTGATGTCATACGCCACGATGTATTATTATCAGGCAGTTTAAAGCTTAAATTGGCATATCCCGCACTATTGGTTGAGGCTTTAAGGAAGGCTGCCGTATCCTTGAAATTGGAACGGAAGTTGTCGTAAAAAACCAGGGTGGAATTGCCATCCTTACCGTTGGTATCGCGGTGCAGTTCAGGAGGATCACCACGCCAGACAGTAAAATACTGCCAAATCCCATTGTACGTAAAGCGTACGTCATCGAAAAAATCCTCCCACAAGTATATGTACTGTTCGCTTATGGCAAATACCGACTCATCAACCACCGCTATGCAAATATTCGCGGGAATACCGTTTCCTTTCCGGTCGGTCGTCCGTACACTAAAACGGACGGTATCACCCGGGGCATAAATTTCCTTGTCCGGCGTAACTTCGACATTCATTTGCATGCTAAGGGAACTGACGCTGATACGGGTCTGGCTGACTGGGTGGATATTTTGTCCGTCAAAATAGACAACCGCGAGGTTAAGATTCGGACCGTAATCAAGGATATATTTTAAGTCAAAACGGTTACCCGGCACAATCCGGTATTGAATTACCCCGTCCTGGACCAAGGAGTAAAGTATACTGCCGCCAGACCCGGTCGGTTCTTCATCAAACATCAATTCAAACCGCAAAGTATCACCTACATCAACGTGGAGACCATTATAGTTCCCCACCTGGGTACGTAAGTGGGTACCGTCTGTTAAATTACGTGCCGCCAAAGAATAACCTTTGACAATGTCTGTCCGGGGAGTGCTGCTCCAATCTTCATAATAATCCAAAAAGTTGGGATAATAACCCCAGCTGGTGCGGTTGTTGCCAAACGAATCCGCGAATTTTATAACAGCCTGGGCATAAACAGGAAGCTCCCAATCAATATCTGTTTCACCAATAAAAAGAATGCCATTAATCGTGACTGAGCCGTCTAAGGTACTTAGCTCCAACAATTTTTCCCCTGATAACAGGTCAGTTATTGACCTAATCGGTAAATCAGGGTTATTTTCAACAATGTAATTGTAATTATAGTCCGGGTTAAATAACATTCTGCGCCATTCAAGATTTTTATTTTCATCATAATAACTGTCCCACCGCCAATAATTATGCCGCTGGTTCTCATTGTTCTGGTCAAAAAAATTCCAATAGAAACTTATCTTAAGGTCTTCCACAGAAACCGGGTCACCCTTGGCGATTTGAAGCAGGCGGTTATTGTCCAGCCAATAGATTTCATTTTCCATTTCGGCTTTAAAGGCTTCGGAATCCTTGTCCAGCAAAAAGGTTTCGATAATAAGTGAAATGTTTTCACCATCCGCTTGGCGTTCCATCCGCGTATCAATTAAAATATCGGAGGGGAAGACATTGTAATTCCCGATATGGGTGATGTCCTCACCGTCACTAACGACGCGGATTCGGTAGCGGTTTATTGTAATGCCACCCGATACAAACCAACTGCTTGCCCAGGCAGGGAATGAAAACGTGATATTGCCGTTTACGTCGGTTTCCACATTTTTTAGTCCAATCCATTCCCGTTTTCCGGCATCGTAATATGATACTTCTACTTCTTTATTCGGCAATGGTGTTCCATCATAAAAAGCAATCCGGGCGGTGACAGTGACATTATCCTCCGGAAAATAGTAGTTTAAGTCAACGGAAGAATCAATTGTATAAGCGGGCTTTTGGAAGTCCCTGACGGAAAAATGCCTAGTCTCAAGTACCATATGGGTACCATCCAAAGATTCCTCCTCATCATCCTCATCCGGTGGAAAGTGAATTGACATTTGGATGCTGTATTGTGCGCTTCTAATCCGGTCCAATTCGAATGTTCCGCTAAAAATACCATCCGGACTCAGTGGGATTTCCTGAACCATGTTGAGCCCATTGGCATCGAAGGTGATTCTCACCGTGCCGGGCATTTCACGCTCATTATTGCGGTAGGGTTTGATAACACCCCAAAAATTTATGGTATCCTCAGGACGGTAAATGGTCCGGTCAAGGAAAAGATAGGAATAATAACGTTCCCGCAACCCAAACCCTGTCTGCGACACACCATCATCAAAATATACCAATTCACCATTTTGATTATAAATACGGAAATAACATTCATCATTTTCCAAATCCGAACCACGGTCAAAATATGCCAAACCGTTTTGGTCGGTGGTGGCAGTCGGGGAATTCTCATCCCCAAAATGAAGCGCGAGCCCCCTGACCCCTTTACCTGTCTGGCTTGAGGTAATCCAGACTAGAGTATCGCGGTTTGATGCTTGTTTGTAGACCGACAGCGGTGTGATCATATAGCTTGCGCGGTGGTGGCTTTCTTCTTTGGTAAGTGGGTCGGTGTATGTAACCGCAACGATATATGCGCCATCTCCTTGATGGTTAAGCGAAAAATAATTATTGCCGTTTTCAAGCAGGAAGACATTTGTATCCGTCCGCTCAAGTAAGCTCAATGGTACATCGTAATCCCGATATACAAACCCTTGCTGCTCAAGTTTTTTCGTGTCAGTCAAGCGGTAAGTTTCGATAATTACCGGGATTGGTTCTAAAAGGTTGGCAGCGGTAAAAGCGATTGTTTTATTGTCATTGCTATTCAGGATATAACTGGCGCCGCTGCCAAAATACTGCACCATCGGTTTGTCTTCTTTTGGAATATTAAGAGATATCGGCGTGGGAGTACTGAGCATTTGCGGGATGAAAGCCACTTCTTCCGTGATATCAAGCTCTAGTGTTGTGATTTCTCCGGATTCCGGTGAGCTGAAAATCAATATGGTGAGCAGGGTGATTAGGGAATACTTTACTATCTTTAACATTTGCTGTTCCTCCTTTGATGAGATTGCGGGCTTGTTCCTCCGTCATTGCGGGCTTGACCCGCAATCTCATTTCTCCTTAATAATAGGATAAAATACTAAAACCTGGGCAACATCGTCATAATCTAATGAAATGCGGTTAGGTTCGGCGACAATAAAATCAGCGTTTTCGTTATGTGCTCTCGTCTGAATCATCTCAAGGATGTCAAACAGGTGCTTAATAAACAAGCTTTTCCATTTATCATAGATGGAAGAACTGTCAGAAACCCCAAGCTCCAAGTAAACCGGCTTCGCACCCTGTGTATATGATTGACGCTCCAATATCTGCCGATAAAAAATATCTGCCATAATTTCCACGGCATTAAAGGGTGTGTCCCTGGATACGGAATAACCCATCCGTTGATAGTAATCCCTAAAACTATCACCCTCCTCAGGCATTACAGAATATTGATTTTCATCCCAGTAACGGCCTTTCTTAAGGGTTTCTGTATTAATTAAAAAATAGGCATGGTTAACTTCATCAAATTTACGACCCGGCCGGTTCCATGTGACATCAACAAAATGCCATGAACCATCCAGATATACAGCATTCCAAGCATGGGAAATTCCCCGTTCGCTCTCCCCGGCAATAAAAACACTATTAAGCCCGGCAAGTTCTGTAAGATATAAAAATGACGACGCATATCCACCACAAAGCGCGGCCCTGTTTACTAAAGTACCATATATGTTGTCACGGTCCAGCCGCGATTCATTGCTGCTGTAGGGAATAACAGCCAGTGCATCATGGATTGCCAGGGCTTTTTCAAAGGGGGATGCATCCACTAAAGGTTCTAGTATTTCTAAAGCCCTTGCCTCAATCGCCTGCCTCTGTCTCAATATTTCATCCGGTGTAATTTTCGCGGTAACAAATATGTACTTTCCCTCAATAGAAAAATCAGCCCAGTAAAAAATGGGATTTTCCCGCCGGAAAACATTCACTGTATAGGCAATTTCACTGTCAGTCAGGTTTTCGTCCACTGGAATGATATTATCCAAAGATTCCGGTTGGGATAAAAAAGTCCAAATCCGGTCATATAGCTCGGCCATCCCCCCTTCCATCAAGCTACGCCCGTAACGAAAAGGTACTATGGGGTAATTCTCCGATGGGAAGACGTCCTGCTCACAAACAGAAGCCGCGTGGGGTTCCACATCCGGCGGTAAAGCAGGGTCATATTTCCCACAACTGGATAAAATTAAAAATATGCAAAGCATCAGGACAATCAGTCGTTTCATTATTAACTCCTTCGCCATGTGATAATCTACGTCATGCGATAATCTATGTCATGCGATAATCTACGTCATGCAATAATTCACGTCATGCGATAATCTACATCATGCAATAATTCATGTCATTGCGGGCTTGCCAAAATCTCGCTAAAGCGAGCTGCGCAATCTCATTTTCAACTAACTCCTCAATCTAAAACAGACCTATGTTCAATACAATATCCCGGCATAAACGCCACATTATACCAACCAGGCGAAATTGTGGCACAAAAAGCCCCCGCCAAAGCACCCGACACAATACAATAATCAAAAGGTACAACATTAGGACTTTCCACAAAAGATTTAGGTAAAAACCCCCTATCTTTATGCAACGGCTCCATAATATTAAACCACAATACAGCCGGGGGATATTGGAATCCCTCCCATATTATTGATTGCGGGGTATCAAACCCAAGCCATACACCCGCCACAAAATATGGAGTGACCCCGATAAACCATTGATCCCGGTCACCTTGGGAAGAGCCTGTTTTACCCGCCACCGGCATATGCCCCATATGGGCACTTGTTCCAGTACCATAGGGTGATTTTACTATATCTTGCAACAGCTTATTGATAATCGTTGCCGTCTCAAAGTCGATAACCCTTGTCGAACCATTATCATTTTGCAAAATAATATCACCGTGGGCATTTTCCACCCTTGTGTAGGCATAAGGTTTGGTGAAGTAACCACCATTTGCGAAAATCTGGTATGCCCCGGTTATTTCAAGAGGTGAAACACCCTTACTCAGACCACCAAGTGCCATCGGCGACAAGTCGATATCACAAGGCTCAACAAGTGCGTTGAACCCAAGCGTATCCCTCAAAAAGTTAAAAGCCGTCAAAGGACCTATTTCTTGAATAATTTTTACCGGAATTGTATTCGTTGAGCGGTTAATTGCCGTGCCAACAGTTATATTTCCAATGTTTTGGGGGTAATGGTTAATTGGATATTGGTCATGTTCCTTATATATTATGGGTGAATCATGAAGTTTCAAAGACCAGTGGATAAGGTTCATTTGAAAAGCGTGCAAATATGCCGAAATTGGCTTTAATGTAGAGCCCGGCTGGCGTTTTGCGTCAGTGGCACGGTTAAAAAGACGGTCGCCGTTTTTTCCCCGGTTGCTGCCTGTCATTGCCAGTATCTTGCCATGATGGTCGAGGATGACGAATGCTCCCTGTGGGTATTCATCATTGCTGACGGGTGGTTTCGCGGGACTACCAACCATGAATGAACTTTCAAGATACTCTTGCATTTGGACATCAACAGTAGTAAATATCCTGTAGCCACCCCGGAAAAGTTTTGCCTCCGCCTGGGCGGCCGTAATGTTTTCCTGAATCATAAGGTCCCTTACAATACTGTCCAAACAATAATCAACAAACCAGTTGTTTGAGGCATTAAGTTTTTGTAATCCTTCCGGCTCTGCAAATATCGGCTCTTCGTTTATTGCTTCTTGATGCTGCCGTTCATTTATTAATCCTTGTTCCAACATCAGGTTAATCGTGTGAATACGCCTTTTGTTATTCTCTTCGGGATTTTTGAAAGGGTCGTAATATGATGGCAGACGGGTTATCGAAATAATCGCTGCGGCTTCCGAGATGCCAAGCTCACTTGCACTCTTATTGAAATAAAGATTTGCGGCCGCTTCAACACCGTGGGTATTATTGCCAAATGCAATCGTGTTTAAGTAAGCTTCAAGAATTTCGTCTTTTGAAAACTTCTTTGAAATTTCCAGGGCGGTATGTATTTCCTTGATTTTTCGTTCAATACTTATTTCTTTTTCCCCTGTCAGGTTTTTGACTAACTGCTGGGTTATGGTAGAACCACCACCGGTAGTAGTGCCGGAGGATGTAAATCCAATCATGCCAAAAAACGCACCGGCAGTACGCCTCCAATCAACGCCTTGGTGTTTATTAAACCGTTTGTCTTCAAGAGCAATTGAAGCGTTTATTAAATGTGGTGAAATCTGGTCAAAATTTACCCAAATGCGGTTTTCCCTGCCGTGAATACGCTGCAATTCAAAATATTCGCCTGTTTCGCTGTCTTCAGCATATATAATTGAAGTATAATTTAATGTTATTGTATCTAAATCAAGGTCGATGTTTTTTTCATTTATTATCGCGTAAACATAAACAGCCAAAATGGTCATGGAAAAACACCCTATTGCAATAATAATAAAAAGGAAAGCATAAAATATTTTTAAAAGAATTTTTGATTTTGGCATGAAATCATCCTCCTTTGGACTTGTCGTAATTTGTATTTTCTTACTATATATTGCATGGGCATCCAAAAAGCATCATAAAAACATCAGAATTGTATCATCATAAAATATAAACACATCATATTATTTGTGTAATCCTGGAGAATATTAATATCCGGCATTAGTCGAACGTAAACATAAAAGAAAACCTGATAAAACAGCATTACCAGGCTTGGGAGTTATATGTGTTTATTATCAATTCTAATCATTCAAACATCCAATTGGAACTATATACACAAATCTTCATGCTCCGAAATCATAAATTCACTATGTTATTCGTTTTCCTCTAATCCTATCTTTTGTGGTAGGTATACCGTCAGTTATTTCTTCCCATTTATCATCTTGAAATCGCTCGTATCGCTTAAACGCGCAAGGAACGCCGTTTCCTGTCAAAAGGTCGGCACTGTCCATTAAATGAAAATGTAAGTGCGGTGTAGTAGAAT
>Ga0209737_10002357_pt1 | contig 13221 bp, 10 predicted proteins | sample TergutCu122P3_FD_187284 | JGI IMG/M metagenome (GOLD analysis project Ga0209737, IMG submission 187284) | Cubitermes ugandensis P3 segment gut microbial communities from Kakamega Forest, Kenya - Cu122 P3 (SPAdes) (version 2) | ecosystem: Host-associated > Arthropoda: Insects > Digestive system... | reverse complement strand
CATAGGCAAGGAATACGACAATAATGGAGAGATAGCGGCAAAAGGCAATGTGCATACAGACTTGCTCGAAGCCTTAAACCGCCTTGATTTCTACCGACGACAAGGACCAAAATCCTTGGGGCGCGAGTGGGTTGAGCAAAGCGTCTTTCCTTTAATCGAAAGTTTTAAACTGTCGTTAGAAGATAAATTAGCAAGTTTTTGCGAACATATAGCCATACAAATCGGGCGCAACCTGGTTGTCGGCGGCGCAAAAATGTTAGTTACGGGCGGCGGCGCATTCAACAGTTTTCTGATGAACCGAATTTCAGCGCATAGTGCAGCCACTATACACATTCCCGATAAGTTAACCGTAAACTTCAAAGAAGCCTTGATTTTCGCCTTTTTGGGGCTTCTTTATATCGAAAATCAAGCCAACTGCCTCGCCTCTGTCACAGGTGCGCACCGCGATGTGATTGGCGGAGCGATGTATAAGGGTTGAGAATTGAGAATTGAGAGTTGAAAGTTGAGAATGAAAAGTAGTTAGTATTGGTATTTTTGTCGAAAATTTTATGTATCTTTGTCGAAAATACAAAAAACAAATGCCCAACATCTCTCAATCTGTTTTGCGTACACACAGCACACTGTGTGACTTAGTTTTTTATAACGTAAAGAGAGAGAGAAAAAAAAAATCAAGCAGTTACAAGCATAGCCGCATTCTATCCGGCACAGCGATTCTCGCATAATCGCATATCGTATAATTTCAGAATTTATACAGCACCTGTCCTAACAATAGGATTTGGCGCTTTTTATTTTCCATATCGTGTAAAAAAGAAACCAAATCAAATAACAATTATGATGAAAAAATTGAATTATTTTACAAGCGCCCTTTTGTTGGGTATTGTTTTGCTCGGTGCGGGCTGCAGCAAGAAAAACGCTGATGCGAACCTCGAAGGAGGCGTATTGATTAACGGCGTAATATGGGCAAAATGCAACGTAGGTGCTCCCGGAACCTTTGCCGCCAACCCCGAAGATGTCGGTATGTTTTACCAATGGAACCGCAGAGTTGGCTGGAGCGCCACAGGCAACCCGCCCAGTTCTTCGCCTTCCGGTATGACTTGGAACAGCACAGGCGACACCGGTTCTTCGTGGATAGCCGAGAATGACCCCTGCCCTCCGGGCTGGCGTGTGCCCACGCTGGCGCAGTTTGAATTATTGGTTGCTGACGCCGTAACCAAAACCTTTGATATAAAAAACGGCGTAAAAGGGCTCTTTTTAAAACAGGGAAGCAACGAAATCTTCCTGCCGATTGTTAATTGGCGCTTAACCAACGGTAATTTGTCGTCAAGCGATGCTCAGAGCCTATATTGGAGTAATACTAAACACTCTAATAATAGCCCGTATTATCTTAACTTGGTTTGGAATACTAATTATTATAGTGCTAATGCCATAGGTAATTCGGCATTCGGCAACAGTGTCCGTTGTGTAAAGAAATAACCGTAAACTGTGAACCTTAAATCTTTAAATTTTGGTTTTCGTTGTCTTTATGGTTGATAAAAAATTAAGACAGTAACTCCAATCTTAGCAGATTAATCGCATTAGCTGCAGAATGCTCAATGATACGCCGCCGATCGCCGGTGGTGTTGAGCAGTTTTGTTTTAGTACCATTGGGTCCGGCTATAGCCATCCATACCATACCTACCGGTTTCTCCGGAGTGCCACCGTCGGGACCGGCTATCCCGCTTGCAGCCACAGCATAATCACTTTGCATAAGCCGCCGTGCACCCTCTGCCATCTGTATTACCACTTCTTGGCTTACTGCGCCATTTAAAGTTAAAGTATCGGCAGATACTCCTAATACATTTACTTTGACATTATTATCATAAGCTACTACGCTGCCTTTGAAATAGGCGGAACTGCCCGGAAGGGAGGTTATCAGCGAGGCAATTTTTCCACCGGTACAGGATTCGGCAGTAGCCAATGTAGCTCCTTTAGCCTGTAACAAACGACCTGCCACAGTTTGTAAATTATCAGGCTCTTCACCGTATAAAGCATTGCCTAATAATTGCTTGAGTATGGCTACTTGATGTTCTACTTCTTGCTTTACATCGGTTGATAACTGCCTGTCGTAAACCGACAAACGAAGTTTTACGCCGGTTATCGGATTCGGCAAGTAGGCTAAGTTAATATAACAAGGTAAGGCGCTTTCCCAGGAAGCAAGTTTTTCGGCAAGTATTGCTTCAGGAAACCCGAATGTCATTAAACTACGATGGTAAATGGGCGTTAAATGGAAGCGTTCCTGTAATTTAGGCACAACTTGCTCCATCAGGTATTGCATTTCATAAGGCACGCCGGGCAAGGAAATCAGTACAGCGCCCTTATAATCGAACCACATTCCCGGAGCAGTCCCCTTTCTGTTTACCAAGACCTTACAGGTTTCAGGAACATCGGCTTGCAGGCGATTCAAATCATTCATTCTCATTTTACGACGAGCAATAATTTCCGTAATTGCTACCAACTGCTCTTCATTGGTTATCATTTTTGTAGCGCCTGTGTATTCGCCCAATACCTTTTTGGTTATATCATCGTTGGTAGGTCCTAAACCGCCGGTAATTACCACTACCCTACCCTCTTTTACAATAGTATTTAATGTATTAATTATATGATTTTTATCATCGCTTATCGAAAGTATTTCATGAACACGTAAGCCCATACGATTTAACTGTTCGGCAATATAAGCGGAATTGGTATCCACAATCTGTCCGATAAGGATTTCATCGCCAATGCTTATGATTACTGCGTCCATTAGTAAAGCGTGAAGAGTTAAGAGTTAAGCGTGAAGCGCGTTAGCCTTTAATTGTTTAAGAATCTGTTTGGCGAAGCCGGGACCATTATATATAAATCCTGTATATGTTTGAATAAGTGAGGCTCCTGCATCCAGCATGTTAACCGCATCTTCGGGTGTCATAATGCCTCCCACGCCGATGATGGGCAGTTTGCCTTCAGTCTTTTTATGAATGTAGCACACCTTATCAAGGGCTAATTGTGTTAGCGGAGCGCCGCTAAGTCCACCCTGCCCTATAGCCTCTACTTTTCCGGCGGCAGTTTTCATGCCCTCGCGCGTAACCGTAGTGTTTACCGCAACAATACCGTCAATGCCTTTATCAATGGCAAGGTCAAGAATATCATCAATTTGTGTATAATTGAGGTCGGGCGATAATTTTAATAATATAGGCTTATACACATCTTGGGTATGCCGTACATTAATCAAGCGGTCAATGATTTGCTCAAGTATATCCCTGTCTTGCAATTGGGTGAGGTTAGTAACATTAGGGCAACTCACATTAACGGCAAAATAGTCGGCATGGTCGTACATTAAAGCAAAACAATGCTCATAGTCGGCAGGCGATTGTGCATTTAAAGTATTGGTATTCTTACCAATGTTACCCCCTATGGGCAGGCGGCGCTTCCGGCTGTGTCGGCGAAGGTTGTGCACCACTCTTGCAACTCCCGGATTATTCATACCCATACGGTTAATCAGCGCATTATCTAAGGGTAAGCGGAATATACGCGGTCGGGGACTTCCGGGCTGCGGCAAGGGCGTTACAGAGCCCACTTCAATAAAGGCAAAACCAAAGCAAGCCAGTTCATTAGTTATCTCGCCGTGTTTATCGAAACCCGCTGCCAATCCTATCGGATTTTTAAACTTAATGCCCAATACCTCACGTTCCAAACTCTTGTCGTTGTAGCTAAACCGGGAGCGCATGGCGCATTTGGAAAAGGGTAAGAAGCGTGATAGCTTCAGCATCCGCACAATTATACTATGTATTGTTTCGGGACCTATTTTAAACAGGAATTTGCGTAATATTTTATACATTTTGAATAAAACAAGACTACAAATTTATGCTTTTTTTTACGTAGAAACAAAAGTACCGTCGTTATACAGGATAATTACTTTTTCAATACGCCTGTCGGTTTTCGCCTCCGGCTTACTGTCAGAAAAGGGTTGAGGTTGGTTGAAGGCTGCTGCCGGCGGTGAAAAAGCCGGAGCCGACTGAGGCGGTGAAGGGGGAATAGGAGCTATAGGAGGGCTGTGTTCCTCGGCTTTAGGGCTGAATAGATTAGGCTCCTCCAACCTTGGCAGAGGTTTAATAACCGTTTTTGTTTCAACAATAGGATTTGCTTCTTCTTTGTACATCTTTCCTTTGCCTGAAATCAGCCACTCCATATTCACAGTAGGGAATGTTCGTAAAAATTTTTCAAAAAAATCATATCCGGGTTTATTTCTACCGGATAACAGGTGGGATACACCTGAGCGCTGTATCTTCATAATATCGGCAAAACGGGCTGATGAAAGCTCTTCAGCCTGTAAAAAGGCAATTAACCGCTCATTCATAATTGTAAACTTTATTAACTACAAATGTAAATATTATTTTGTTTACTTCTGTAACCATTGTGTAATTTACAAATGTAAAATAATAGGAAAATGATTGAACTTATATTGAAAATTTAGTGCAAATAAATTCTATAAACATCTGATTTTATGAATAATTATATAAATAATGTATTGTTGGTTACAATTGTATTGAAAATTTATTAAAATTCTTTCAATTACATCTGTAAGTCTGTTATTTTTTGTGATTACTTTTGTAACTCCTATATTTTATATGATACATCTGTAATTAAGGTTAAAGATTTAACCCATTTTTATAAGCCTGAGATTTTTTATACCTTTGCATTATGAAACCCTCTCTACTGATAGCTGATTATACTTATAACCTGCCGGACGAAAAAATCGCCCGCTTTCCGGAATTTCAACGCGACAAGTCTAAGCTGCTTTATTATAACAAGGGTACTCTCCGCTCCTATCAATTCTTTGAACTCCCCGATATTCTTCCCAATGATACCCTGTTAGTATTTAATAATACCAAGGTTATTCCGGCTCGGCTGCTGTTCAGGAAAGAAAGTTATCAACAAGCTGATACAGCCGGCGCCTTAATCGAAGTATTTTGCTTGGAGCCGGTAGAGCCTGTTAATTACGAACAATGTTTCAGCGAGCAAGAAAGCTGTGTTTGGAAATGTACGGTAGGTAACTTGAGAAGATGGAAAAAACCCCTCCCCCTGCATAAAAAGATAAGCGACAATTGTATCTTAACTGCTGAAATTGTAGAAGAATACAAAGATTATCTACATATTAAATTTAGTTGGACGGGCGGATACTCTTTTGCCCAAATTATGGACTTGGCAGGTGCTATGCCCATACCACCCTATTTAAAACGTGAAACTGTTGATGAAGATATTCATCGCTATCAAACCGTATATGCTGCTCATAAGGGATCGGTGGCAGCCCCCACTGCCGGCTTGCATTTCACCGATGATATACTTAATCACCTAAAAAATAGCGCTAAAACACAATTAGCTGAAGTAACGCTTCATGTTGGCGCCGGCACTTTTCGCCCTGTGAAAACAGCTACTATTGACGAGCATGTTATGCACAGCGAGCCTTTTTCTATAAGCAAGGATACGCTGAGGTCAATAGCTTGTCACACAGGACCTGTTATAGCAGTGGGAACCACCTCAGCCCGTACTTTGGAAAGCCTGTATTACTTGGGTTGCCGTTGCTTGAGAAATGAATCCCCCACAATGGTTGAGCAATGGGAGCCATATACCCAAAGTTCAGCACTTCTTCCCGCTATTTCACCTAAAGATGCTATAGAGGCTTTAATCAGCTATTTAGACAAGAAAAGATTGGATACACTCTATGCCTCTACGCAGATTTTAATCGCCCCCCCCTATCAGTTTAAACTAATCAATGGGCTGATTACCAACTTTCATCAGCCGCAAAGCACCTTGCTATTGCTCATAGCGGCTTTTATCGGTACGGACTGGGAAAAGGTCTATGATTATGCCTTGGGTAACGACTTCCGTTTTCTCAGCTACGGCGACAGCAGTTTATTGATTCCGTAGATGGTTAGCTATTAGCTACTCCTCTCTTTCAGGAAATCCATACTCTTCGGTAAGTATAAGGCTTTTACGACTTGTAGTGTAAGCCCCGAAGATGCCTAAGGCTCCGCCTTGAATATTGCAGGGAAGATTTGCCGGAGGTCCCGCAAAGATAGGATTATTGCCCGATACCTCTGATTTCGCAGCTCGTATGTAATTGAAATACGTTCTATCAAGCATATTAAATTCTAACGTAAGCGTATCGCCCGTATATATATAAAAAAAGTGGTCTTCGTTATCCCATCGCATATCGTGACGTAGAATATAAGTAAAGAAACGAATATACTGCCCATCGGCTGCGCTTTCATCAAAAAAGTTAAGGAAATAACGGCGCAATTTATTACTGTATTTTTCCGAATTCACATAAAGATGCGCTCCGAAAAGATTGGGGACATTGGGTATATCCTGAAAATTCACATAGATAGCCCAAGTCGCCTCTCCATTATGATTATACCGAAAAAAACGCAGGGTAATGGAATCAAGTACATGCATTGGCGGCATGGTGGCAGAAGCAGTATAATATCGAGTATTGCCGTTGTTATCCTTATCGAGGTAAACTTCCAGCAAATAGGTTTCGCCCGGCTCTCCGTAAAAACCTTCATCGGTAGCATATCTTCCATCGCCCAAGGCTTGGAGCAACTCTCCGTTGATAGTTACCACCGCATTATCATAAGTCTTCGGCGTTCCGGCGCCAAAATAGCCTATTGTTTGTGAAATGGAAACAATATGCGCCATGGTGTCGGTAGTAACATGACCGATAATTACCAATTGCGGAACGGCATTATCGGTGCTAATCTCTATCCGCTCTCGACAGCCGAACAGCAGTAAGCAGTAGGCAGTAAGCAGTAGGCAGTAGGCAGTAGGCAGTTTTTGGTTATTCATTGACTTTTTAAATTTTTAAATCTTTAAATTCTTAAATTTCGATTCGCTTCACGCTTAACTCTTCACGCTTCACCATTTTCATTGAAAACTGATGGTATAGGTTATGGAGGGTACAAAGCTGAAAAGATAGGTCATTTCGGCATATTGGTTCCCATCGGTATCGGTTTTAAAATTAATAGTCCATGGATTTTTTCGACCATAGAGATTATATACCGAAATATTGAGGCTGTGGTTCCACCGCTTGCCGGGGCGTTGTTTACCCAGTAAAATATCAATAGCGGCATCAAGACGGTGATAATCGGGCATACGGTAAGTATTGCGCTCCGAATATACGGGAATATAATCATCGCCAAAGAGGTAGCGCGCTTCGGGAAAGGTTACGGGCTGACCGGTAACATACACCCAGTTCAACGAAGCCGTTAAACGCGAAGAAAAAGGATAAGCCATCACAAGGTTGATATTGTGCGGTCTGTCGAAAGGCGAAGAATATTGCATGCCTTTATTAATTGTAGGAACTGTGCGGAAGGCACGCGACCATGTGTAACTCAGCCAGCCGGTAAGTTTGCCTTCATTTTTCCGTACCATAAATTCTATGCCGTAATTTTTACCTGTACCGGTACGAATTTCCGATTCTACGATATTATTTCCTATTACCTTAGCATGGTCTTTAAAATCAACAATATTGCTTAGTTTTTTATAATATATTTCCACAGAGGTTTCGAGGAGGTTGTCCATAAAATTGACAAATGCTCCCAAGGCATACTGGTTCGCAACTTCCGGCTTTATCGTCATGTTTGATGGAATCCATACATCCAATGGCGAGCCGGCGGTTGACATGGAGAGCAGATGTATAAACTGCAGCGTGCGCGCATAAGAAGCTTTCAGCGAAAAAGCATCATTAAAAGCGAAAGTCGCTCCAATCCTGGGCTCTACTCCCCAATTATGGTGATAAAATTGTCCGGAGTTGAAGCGAATCGTATCTGTTACCTCATAATTTTCATTCACGCGGTATTCATTTGTAGGACCGAGATTATCAAAACGAGTCAGGCGCATGCCGTACTTCAAGGTAAATTTCTCGAATAATTGGTGTTGGTGAGTAAAATACAAGACATTTTCATAAGCATATTTTTTATCCATGCTCATGGTATAGGTTTCCTCGTCAACAATAGCTGCACCTCCGCCGGGCGTGAACCATTTATAATCGGTATTCCACCCGAAGCGAAAATTATTTTCGCCATAGCGATAAGTAAGGTCCACCCTACCGCCCAAGCCGTAGATATATGATGTCCAATTACCGCTAAAAGAGGTCATGGTGGCGCCCATCTTGTAATCATAACCGCTGCCCAGCAATTCTGCCTGCATACTCCATTCTTCATTAATAAAGTGCCTCCAGCGCAGCGTGCCTGTCATATTACCAAAGGTCATAGCCATATCGCTATTGCCGAATTTATCGCTGCCCCGGTAAGCGGTGAACGAGAGTTGGTTTTTCCGGTCAATGCGCCAATATAATTTGGCATTCAAGTCGTAAAAATAAAGTATAGTATTTCGCGCTCCCTCGTTAGACAGCAGCGGAAAGAAAACATCGGCATAAGTACGGCGACCTGCCACCAAGAGGGTAGCATTATCGGATAGCGGACCATCTATTGTTAATCTACTGGAAATAAGTCCAATTCCTGCATTAAACCCCCATTTATCCCTGCCTGTTTTTCCCTGTACATCTAATAATGAAGAGAGGCGACCGCCATGCGAGGCAGGTATATCACCTTTATATAAGGTAATACCATCAACCGCTTCATTATTAAAGACCGAAAAGAATCCCATAAGGTGCGATGCATTATACACTAAGGCATTATCAAAGAGAATCAGGTTTTGATCGGGACTGCCGCCCCGAACGCTGAAACCCGAAGAGCCTTCGCTGGCTGCCTGCACGCCGGGCAGCAGTTGAATCGCTTTAATCACATCAACTTCTCCGAAAAGTGCAGGAATAATTTTGATTTGCTTGATATCCAATTTTTCCATGCTCATTTCGGGGCGCACAACATTACTGTTAGGTCGCTCTGCCGATATTACCACAGTGCTCAATACTGTGGTAGTATCGGTAAGAGGATTATTGTGCTGTTGTCCGTACATTTGCTTTTGCAAAATAATACAGACTAAGGATAGCAGTATATAAAGCGTATGCCTTTTCATAAAATAAAAAAGAAGAGTCTTGCGGGCTCTTCTTTCAATTAAATAAGAAAATAATTCTTACTTAACCATAGCGTTTAATTCAGCGCCCGGTTTGAAGCGAACAACTTTCTTAGCAGCAATTTTAATGGTTGCACCGGTACGAGGGTTGCGTCCTGTACGAGCACTACGTTTGGTCACAGAGAATGATCCGAAACCTACTAATGCAAGACGATCACCTTTTTTCAATGCACCTGCGGTTACGCCGATGAAAGCATCAATGGCTTTCTTTGCGTCAACTTTGGTTAAACCAGCTTTCGCTGCTACTGCGTCAATTAATTGAGCTTTGTTCATAATTTTTAGTTTTAAAAGGTTAATGAAATATTTTAATTAATTATGTATTTCGTGGTGCAAATATAAGCCTTTATTAGCTCTTTCCAAATTTTTTTCCAACTTTTTTTATAAAATTTAACATAAAAGACTCTGTAAAAGGGTTGCCCAATCTGATTTTTTTTGTTCCCCTGATTGCATATCCTTGAATGAAAGCATGTTAGATTGCAACTCCTCTTCTCCTATAATTATTACATAAGGTATAGCTTTTTTATCGGCATATTCCATTTGTTTTTTCATTTTGGCGGTTTCGGGGTATATTTCGGCAGAAATACCTGCCGCTCTTACCTCTTTTAAACATTCCAGGGCTTTTATTGATTCTTGCATGCCTAAATTCAAGAATAGCACCTTAGTATGCTCCATTGCCGCCTCCGGAAATCTATTCAATGTGTTAAGCACATCGTAAATACGGTCGGCGCCGAAAGAAATTCCTACTCCCGAAACATCTTTAAGCCCAAAAACACCTGTAAGGTCATCGTAACGCCCTCCGCCACAAAGGCTTCCTATGGCTACCTCTTTGGCTTTCACCTCAAAAATCGCTCCTGTATAGTAATTCAACCCGCGGGCTAAGGATAAGTCTATCTCTACCGCTTGTCGTAATTTCAAAATTTCCAAATAATTAAAAATGGTACGAAGTTCTTCTATTCCTTGCAAAGCTATTGGCGAGGCAGCCAAAATATCGGATAAGCATGTTAGTTTTTCTTCATTTGTTCCGCTAAGCGCCAATACAGGCAGCAACTGCTGAATAGCATCCTCGCTAATACCTTTATCTTTTAATTCATTCAATACAGCCTCCTGCCCTATCTTGTCTATCTTATCAATAGCTACGGTGATATCTGTTAAGCGGTCGGCGGCGCCCATTATTTCGGCTATGCCGCTTAATACCTTTCTATTATTAATTTTTACTGTTATCGGAATATTTAATCGGGTAAACACGTCATCTACCATCTGCACTAATTCCACCTCATTGAGTAGCGAGTTGCTGCCAATCACGTCGGCATCGCACTGGAAAAATTCGCGGTAGCGTCCTTTCTGCGGACGGTCGGCGCGCCATACGGGCTGTATTTGGTAACGTTTGAAGGGGAACACAATATCTTGTCTGTGTTGTACCACAAAGCGGGCAAAGGGAACTGTAAGGTCGTAGCGCAATCCTTTTTCGCAGACTTTCGCCGACAAGAGATTGCCATTAGCCAAATCCGAAGGCTCCACTGTGGCAAAGGCATTGCCCGAATTTAGTATTCTGTACAATAATTTATCGCCCTCTTCCCCATATTTACCGAGCAAGGTAGAGAGGTTTTCCATAGCAGGCGTTTCTATGGGGACATATCCATATTGTTTAAAAACATTGCGGATAGTATCAAAAATATAATTGCGCCGCAGCATTTCGTGCGGCAAAAAATCACGTGTTCCAGAGGGTATGGAAGTTTTTTGAGCCATTATCTGAATAGGTGTAAGTATCCTGAATATTCTTTGGTATTGTATTCAATATCATCCCAGCCTTTACCGGATATGATGTAGTAATATACGCCTTCCGCCACATTGCTGCCTGTGCCCATCATACGACCGTCCCATCCCTCCCAGGCATCGCTGCGTCCTTCATAGCGATACACCATGCCGCCGGAGCGGTTGTAGATATATACGTTAATATACTCCATTGACTTTGGTTCCCGACCTCTCACAAAGGTGAAAATATCGTTTTGGTTGTCGCCATTGGGCGTAAAGGCATTAGGTATGGCATCTGCATCAAATTTGGAAGGTTCAACAACGATATACTTGACAGTATCAGTATCCACACAACCGTTATTATTACTTACAGTAAGCCGCACCTGATATGAGCCGGGCGTATAACCTTCATATATTTTACCATTGTAAGGCATCTGCGGCTTCACCTCGGCATTGGCATTGGAAGTACTTTCCGTCCAAACCACTGTTCTATCGCCATTGGATTGACGGGCATTGGCAAAGCCTGTCCACTCGTAGCGATTGGCATTAACGCTTCTATCGTGTTTAAAACGCAGCTCATACAAGGCTTCGCCTTTAGCGCCATCAGGCGGTCTGCCTGCATTCTGCCAATTATCATTTATCTTTTCTTCTATGGTAATAATAGCCTTAGCTGCAATGGCATTAATTACAGGCGTGGTGTAGGTAGCGCTTTTACCGAATACATCTATTATTTCCAAATGATAGGCTGCGTCACGCAAAGGCGGGGGAGCGTCAATATATGCAAACGACAAGTTGCGTGTTTGCCAGGAAGTATTAGGATTATTGACATTGGGGTAAATATCTACACTTGGCGTCCACTGTACTGAGCGTATTTGTCTGATTATAGATTCTCCACCATGAGGCGGAGTGAGGAATTGCTGAAAATGATAGACAATATAAGATGCACCAAAGCTTGGAGTGGTGTGTATATTCAGTTGCAGCCCTTCGCAGTCATTCATGTAAACCCTTATTTCATCAATACGAAAAGTATCGCGAAATACCCAGGTAGTAAAGGTATCCACGGGAGCCGTCAAGTTGTCTAAATTACGCACAGTTACCTGATAACCTCCTTCTTCAATATTAGGGATAATGGAAAAACTTCCTCCGCTCTCCTGATGATGCAAATCCAGTGTTCGGGCGGAAATATTCAATTTTTTCCAAATAAACTCGGCATTAGCGCTATCGGGTTGTTCAACTTTAAGCGACATTGTGGCATTGTCATAAAACACAAAAATATAATCCTCATTTCCCGTAAGGGCAGTAGTAAGCATTTGGTAATTGGCTCCCGGCGCTGAGAGTTGCGCCCAAGCCAATGTCGGCACGCACAACAATAAAATAGTAATAATTTTTTGCATATTATTTCACGCTGATAATATAATAATTTTTCTTCCCCTTCTGCACCAACAAATATTTTTCATTTATGAAGAAACCTGCATCAACTTGCAAGTTAATGTCTGCAATCTTTTCTTTATTCAGACTCACTCCCCCACCCTGCAACATTTTACGGCATTCGCCCTTTGAGGGAAATACCTGCGTAGTAACCGCCAGCAAATCTATTACGTTTTGCGGCAAATCACTCATAGCAATATCGAACATCGGAACGCCGTCGAAAACTGCCAAAAAGGTTGCTTCGTCGAGCTTGCGTAAACTTTCGGAAGTGGCGTTGCCAAACAGTATTTCCGAGGCTTCCACCGATTTATTGTATTCTTCTTCGGAATGTACCATGCAAGTTATTTCTTTGGCTAAGCGTTTCTGCAACTCGCGCAAATGCGGCGCCTCAGCGTGTTTGGCAACAATGGCATCAATCTCTACACGCTCCAGCATCGTAAAAATTTTGATATAGCGTTGTGCGTCCTCATCGCTCACGTTCAGCCAAAATTGGTAGAAGGCATAAGGCGAAGTATAATGCGGGTCGAGCCATACGTTGCCCTGCTCGGTTTTTCCGAATTTTCCGCCGTCGGCTTTGGTAATTAACGGACAGGTGAGCGCAAATGCCTCGCCGCCGGTCTTGCGGCGAATCAACTCCGTGCCGGTGGTAATATTGCCCCACTGGTCGCTGCCGCCCATCTGCAACTTGCAGTTCTTATGCTGATACAAGAATAGATAATCGTAGCCTTGCACTAACTGGTAAGTAAATTCGGTAAAGGACATTCCCTCACGCTCATCGCCGGAAATGCGTTTTTTCACCGAGTCCTTACTCATCATATAATTTACGGTAAGGTGCTTGCCTATATCGCGGACGAAAGCCAGAAAACCATAATCTTTCATCCAGTCGTAATTATTCACCATTTCCGCAGCGTTGGCTTCTTTCGAGTCAAAATC
>Ga0209737_10002356_pt1 | contig 13223 bp, 12 predicted proteins | sample TergutCu122P3_FD_187284 | JGI IMG/M metagenome (GOLD analysis project Ga0209737, IMG submission 187284) | Cubitermes ugandensis P3 segment gut microbial communities from Kakamega Forest, Kenya - Cu122 P3 (SPAdes) (version 2) | ecosystem: Host-associated > Arthropoda: Insects > Digestive system... | reverse complement strand
CCCCAGGTTAGGTCATCATGCATTCGGGTAAATACAGTATATTGTGTGGTCAGAATAAGCACATTTACCAGTAAAAGGTACATATTTATTTTTATCTCGTGGCAGGATGTGTAAGCTCTCATTTTACTTGGATTGTTGGAAAAACATATATTTTCACTGTAACTTCACACAATAGAGTACTGTTTCATAATGAAAACATGCAGCTCTTTGTGTAACGTGTGCTTAGTATGATAAAGAAATCCTTTATTTTAGGGGTGAGGTAAATAAATGAATCATAAAGTTATGAATTCCTCTTACTTCCAGCACCCCATTTAATACCTAAATGGCTTGAACTGGCTGTGATATACTGACTCGCATGATTTGAACTGCTTCAAGCAAACACAGGTGTTTGCAGTTGTTGCTACATCCATACAAACTGTTTTGCTTCCACATTATTAATTGGTCAAGAATTGTTATAATCTCATTATATGAAAGGATTTTAAATCTTTTAGGCATGACTTTAATTGTGGATTCAAGTATCCTAGGTTTTCTTCATCACCTCCATGCATGTAATTGCAGAGGCACTGAAATTTATTATGCTTCTGTTATTGTAGTTCGGAAGTACAGCAAAACTGATTGAGAAACCAGAATAATTAGTATTGAAATTTTTAAATTTGTGTAACATAACACATTGTTCTTTTAATATGTTTCCCACTTAAAAGGCTTTCCTACCTAAGAACCACAAAAAGTTCGCAACACAACAGATTATTCTCCCCTACTGTTGTTTTTTTTGCATAAAAATCGTAAACATTATGTCCAAGTTCCTGTTTGTTCAGTTTGTTTGCAGCATATGGTGACAAAATTGCGCCGTCAGCTTCTGAAGTGAATCTGCAAGGTAGTTGCAACTCATGTTTCACACAGTGTGATCTATGGAAGTATCATCTGTCATGTTGGTCAGGGTATGGATTGTGCTTGTGAAGCCTGATAGTGTTACCACTTTTACATATGTGTTACCAGCTAGAAGGATATTTAGGTCCAAAACATTGTTACTCGTAACAAAGCTTAAAATTTTAGAGATGTAACCTCTTGGCATGTTGGCAATCTACAAAGTGAAGAAATGTAAATTTAACATAGTGCTTAGTGACTGTGTGCTTGTTTTACTTTTATTCAGTAACATGAAGTACCTGTATGCAAAGTTTAAATACATTGTACGGTCACTTTAAATTGTTTGGGTGTACATTTTTCGTCCTGTGGAGCATTTAATTACACACATGATTAGAATGGCTACTGCATAAAAAATTGGTGTAGTATGTAAAAATAGTGTCAATTCAAGAATAGCTGGATATTGTAACCAAGGTGGATGCAACGTCAAGTGTTCCTTGGAAAACAAAAATCCCTGAACTTGGCATTTCTTTATCAACTTGAAATATGAGACACCATACTTAGTCTGTAAGTCAATAGCTGAGCCAGAGAAAGGTTAAAACAGTAAAATATGGGAAGGTAAAGATTGTACATATGGAATTGTTCCAGCTGAAATGGGCCCTTAATTTACTGGTTGTGTGTGTGAACATATGTTGTCTTGTGTTTAGGATTGTGTCAAAATAAGTGAAGAAGATAAGTGTTAAAATGTGGTTTGATGGTGAAAATGTATCATTTTAGTGCAGAATTTGCATGGAATAATAATCAGGTAGATTGGATGTCAGTTTCAGTACATAATTACAAGATAATATTTTCATGCTGTCCCTTGTGAGGCGTTCTCCTGTTTAATAAGCTTAATCTGTTTTATTTTTCCAAAAATGTCTTAAGATGATGTCACTGTGTTCACTGTCAGGAGTTTTAGTATCTTAATGTTACTAATATCAAACAGGTTTATTGTCACCTTGACATGGCATTTCATCACCTTGCAAGTTGAAAATACGGCCCAATAAGAACAATAATTAGAAACATATTTAGTGTGCTGTTGCATATAGCCAGGGAATGTGGCATAATAAAGTAATTCCACAGAAGAGAAATGTTTTTGAGAACTCGTGTTTGCTCAGCTGGTCAAGAACTTCATTGCCATGATTGGAACCCGTTGGGTTCATAACTGTGTTCCCCAGCCCCTGTCCTAAGCTAAATGAATACAGTTTCCACCATTATTTCATATTTCTGTGATAGGACATAGGATTGACAGCCTACATGATAAAAGCTGTTCTGCTGCAAGAATTCCATGTGAGTGTTTACAGAATCTTGTTGTAGGAGGTATCTTGGAAGACAGAAGATTGAAGGATAGCAATGAAATGCATTGTAGGGAAACAAGATACACATATTGTGGAGTGGAATGAGGTTTTTGGAATAGGGTGTGATTAAGAGTCCCTGTGTTATGTGCGATGAACTTCAAGAGTCATTTACTAGGAAGGTCATATTTATCGTAGATACAAATAATTAGCTAAAACAATTTTTTTTTTTTAGTGAATTGGAAACTTTCACTTATTCTTAAGATGGTAGTGTACTATTATAAACATATTTAATAATATACTAATTTATTTTAACCCCACATTTCTGTGTAATACTAAAATGTCTTTGGTCTTGCCTATGTTCCATGCAGGGCAAAGTCTCGCCTGCATGAGTTGATGCAGCAGGATCATGATTTCACAGCAGAAGACCGTGAGAAGATCAATCCTGGAAATGCACTTAGCATCTCTACTGCACTAGACTTTGTTAAGAACCCTGTCAAATGCTCTGTGAACATGTAGGACCTAATTCAACGACTCATGGATATTGTGCGCATCAAGAAAGATGACCCTAAGACAAAAGGTACTTCATATGTAGCTGGTTGGGGGAAAACTATTTTAGATACCTGTATATTGAACAGTACATATTTCAGTACATACAAAAGTACACATTAAAGATATATAAATCCTTTGATTTACTAGTATGTAGGCACTTTAAAGGGGCTGGGATAGCATAGTCAGTATAGTGACTTGCTACAGGCTGGATGGCCTGGGGTGTGATCACTGATGAAGATCTCATCCCTGCTTGCCCTGGGGACAGTCCAGCCTCCTCCAGTGGGTATTGGGGCCCTTCCCAGGGGTAAAGTAGGTGGGGCTTGGCATTGACTACCCACCCCTATTTATTGCCAAGGTTAGGACAGCATAGGGCATACCTGTATTCCCACTCTGTGTATTCTCAGCATGTTACTGGGAAAATTTTACAATTCTATGCAGGGATATCTTAAAATTTTCATTTATATGTGTTTATTAAACTCATATTGAATTGTGATACAGTTGTTATCTATGATTGTGTAACTACACACATACACACGCGCACAGTTAAGTGTATGTGATAATGCATTAAGCTGCCCTTAACTGCCTGAATAAGGTCAGCAGTCAAAAACAAGGGTTAAAAAGAAAATCAGATGAGATGCCAATGTTTATAAGAAAGGTGGTCTGTACAAGCATAGATTATTAATGTAATCTACAGCAATTTTGTTGTGGTTCTCAGATGCTGTTTTGTACCATGGTGAGACATGGGAATTGATGGGAAGACGGTGGGGCAAGATTGAAAAGGATTTCTGCACCAAGAACAGAACTTTTGATATCTCTAAGATCCCTGACATTTATGACTGCATCAAGTATGACCTCCAGCACAACCAGCACACATTACAGTTTGAACAAGCTGAGGAGTTGTATATCGCTGCCAAGTACTTGGCTGACATAGTCATCCCTCAGGTATGCTTGCTGTTCACAACATTTGTGAGTTAGTTCAAAGGGGGAAAAATTCTCTGAAATAGGTTCCTTTTTTTATACATACTGGTGTCAAGAGTATTCACACTTCTCATCCTTCCCATTGCTTTGTATACCATAGGCATTATCAGCAGCCATATATCCCAGCACATATTCTGTCCTTTGTTCCAGCCTCCTGTGTGATTCGTGCAGCTGTGAAAGTAATTTGCAATGTCGCAGCAATCTTTACATATAATATGGACTGACACCAGGAGAAATTAAGCAGGGCAGCATTTGTGTTTTCTGTCGTGTACATACAGTGAAACTGCAGTAAAAAGATTATGGCATATCAAGAGATGTCTATTGAGCAATAAAAATAACCAGCACCATCAGTTTTTTAATAATTCTTTAATGTGGGAATAATACTTTTAAAACAAGGGTTGTTTTTTAAATGTTTGTGTCATACCAAGTGACTTACATAGCCTGCCTGTTGTACTCAGCCTGGTGCTCCTACAGTACTGGCCGTTTGCTTATGGCATGGTCATGTTACCTCACTCATATGGGTGCATTTCTGAGTCTGACCTTTTTATAATCACCCTTCCCAACCCTCTGTCCTTACTAGTTTGTAGAATTCTGTTTTGATATTTTTATTTGCTTTTAAGTGCCAATTCAGTCAGATTTTGGGGGGTTCTTGGTATAGTGCCATTTAGTTTATGACTGTGCATTTTCTGTAATTTTCTCCACTTTTTTAAATTGAATCGTAAGCTTATCTATGGTGTGTATATGCTTGGACTTGAATACAAAACTCTAAATAATACAAGTCAGTGGCCTGTCAAAGAGCAAACTAGAGGTGATACACAGGCCGACTTTCTCAACACTGTTCACTATTTTGAAGAACAAAAAAGAAGTATAGTCAGCAGTTTCAAGGGAGAAGAGAACACAGTGTATGGAGACGTGGAATCCCCATTTCCGGGTAGTTCTGCCAAGAAAGATTGTCAGGCATACTTATTGAAATTCTTAATCATGTAATTTGTGATCTGCCATTAACATCATAAGACAATACCATTGAAACATTGTAGGCATGGGAACTTCAAATGGCAGGCATTTCTTGGTATGAGATGAAAATGCCCATAATAGCTTAATGACTTTAATGTGCGTGTTCAAGAATATTGCATAACTTTACAACCAGCCATGACTGGTACACACCTTGCACACATACTCAGGTATTAACTCCAACTACATGAGGTGGGCACCCAGTTTCTGAGTTGACACATCATTCAGAACTGAAACCTGCAAGAGACATTTGGACTGTTCTTCCTCATGGTTAGCAGAGCACTGAAGATATAACAAATGTGCATTTATATATGTATGTGTGCACATATGTAATGTGATGTTTATCATCTTGAAAACCCACTGTAGAACATATAAACAGTTTATACATTAATGCTACTTGAAATCATGGGACCCTATAGTAATGCATATAAATTGAGTTTAGAAGGTGTAGACCAGTGTTAAGTATGCAAATTTCAGTTTGTTTTTGGATAATGTGAGTACTCATTAAATCAGGTATTTTCCTGAACTTAACAGCTTTATGTCACATAAAGGTTGCACTGTACTGATTTCAGAAATCTGTATTCCTGTACCGTAATTTTCCATGTGTCCCAGTACTCTATGAAATGGCATTCATGTTGTGTTTCAAGCTGTAAAAGTAATTCATAGCAACATCTTAACAGTTTTCACACATATATCTTGCAGGAATATGGGCTTACAGTGCAAGAAAAGTTGACTATAGGACAGGGAATCTGCACACCACTACTGAAGAAAATCCGTGCAGATCTGCAGCGTAACATTGAGGAGTCAGGAGAGGAGACCGTTAACAGACTTAACCCACGGTGAATAGCCTTAATCAGTATAGTGTAATGGGGATGCTAGCATTATTCACCTGTTCAATTCAAATATACAGAGCAGATAGAATTACAAACATGGCGTAATTGAGAGATTGAGGTCTCGTCCAACAGTGTTAACATACGAGTATATACAGAATATGTATTTACGTATTTCTCCACAAAACGTATGTGTTACCATGGTGAGGATGACAGTGATGTTGACTATATATGTGGCACTAGAAATCTATGTCAGTAGGAAAGTATATTTTTCGTTTTGCATTGAACTTCTTATTATAAATTGGTGCAGTAGATGATTTCATGGGGCACGCGGTGGCGTAGTGGTTAAGGCACTACACTACAAACCAGCAGGTCGCGGGTTTGATTCCCAATTGTGTCACTGGAATTTTTCAGTGACATAATCCTTCCGGTCGCACTGTGGCCCTGGGGTCGACTCAGCCTCTAACAGAAATGAGTACCAGGTGTATTTCCTGGGAGTAAAGGCGGCCGGTGCGTAAGGCCGACAACCTTACCACCATCCTGTGCTGTTGTCATGAAATCTGGGAACTTTAACTTCCTGGAACCCTCTGGGCCACTCTAGGTCTGTAACAGGACTGCTTTACCTAGATGATTCCATACATTGCCATGGCACAACAAAATAATATAAAAACCATCGATCACAAAATAAGTATTGTCATTTGTGGCACTGGCTGTTCTTTGTGTATCAAACGGAGAGTGTGTGTCTTGCAATATAATGTTCTACGTCAAACTCATCCTTTGATCAAGTCTGCTGTAATTTGATCTGTTCTAGGAGATATGTACCTGTATACCAAACTGCCCTGTGTGATATCTTAGAAGAAAGGAATACTAATATTTTTGCAACTTGTCAGTAGTAGTTTGATCACTAAAGAATTAGGCATGGGTTTTAATGTGTTGGTTACAGACATTTTAGTTCATATTACAGTTTTAATCTCATATACATCTTATAGCTGACAAAACATAATTTGGTATGTACCCATCCATTTCCCTCAAAGTTCTGTCAAACTTGTATAAATTTAGTGATAAATTTAATGTTACTAGCTGCAACATTTTTGTCCCAGCTGTCAGAAGTTTCAAATTTAGTTTCAGATATTTTAACAGTTTTTGGGTGAATATAATAAATCCAGTGAAATGTCATTATATTGTTGTAGTACTAACATGTGCGATGTTTTTCAGTTACTCACATGGTGTATCAAGCCCTGGACGACATGTGCGGACACGTCTGTACTTTACCAGTGAAAGCCATGTTCATTCACTTCTGACTGTACTGCGCTATGGTGGTCTGCTTGATGTGAGTTATGTGCTGTCATTGTTCTTTTGTTTGTGGAATTAATCAGTGCTGTGTGAGTATTTTGTTGTGAGCTGATGGCAGTATTGGTTTCCAGGTGCGGAAGGATGAGCAGTGGCGTAGAGCGATGGAATATGTGAGCATGGTGTCAGAACTGAACTATATGTCACAGATTGTCATCATGCTGTATGAAGACCCAACCAAGGACCCTTGCTCTGAGGAGAGGTAGCGTGAAATTTATTATTTGGAAAATAATGCTGTTATTGAAAATAGATGTGAAATAATTCTAGTATGAAATTCACGTGTGTTTGTGACAAGATAATTCACAGAAATGGTCCTGAACGAGTAGCAGCCCTCCCTCCCTTACAGCCATTGACAGAAATTGATCAACTTTCCAAAATGTATTATTTAATCAGTGTCAAAGATGATGGACATTGTCCAAAATAATGGTAACATGCCCTTCTAGAAACATTTTGCCTTAGAGTAGATTGTATTCCCCAAGTTTTACTGATCCTTTTCCGTTAATTTATGCTACCAGATAAGGTGTGTATGTCTGACATACACATTGCCAACATGATTGGTTCATGAAGGCGGTACTGTCTTGTACATCTTATTAAATAACTAACTCCATGGAGCAGAGTCCTTCTTGAGAAGTTATAAAGTCCTCAGCTAGTCAAGAAATTCCCTGCCTTTTATGGAACCTGAAGGATCATTACTGTAATCACAGGAGCCCACCATCTGTCCCTGTCCTAAGACAGCTCAATCCAGTCCATACCCTCCTATCCCACTTCTTGCAGATGAACTTTAATGTTATACTTCCATCTCCATCTGGGTTTTCTAAGTGGTCTTCCCTCAAGTCTCCCCACCAAAAAACTGTATGCACATCTTCTCCCACCCAATACGTGTTACATGTCCTGCCTGTCTCATTCTTTTTGATGTGATCACCCGAGTAATATTTGGTGAGGAGTACAGATCGTTAAGCTTCTCCACTCCCCTATTACCTCATCCCTCCTAGGCCCATATATCATCCTCAGCACCCTATTTTCATACACCGTCAGGCTATGCACCTCCCTCAGTGTTAGCGACCAAGTGTTACACCTGTACAAAACAACAGGCAAAATTATAGTTCTATGTATCTTAATCTTTATAGTTTTGGACAGCAAACTGGAAAACAAAATGTTCTGCACCAAATGATAGCAAGCATTCCCTGACTTAAAGTCTGCTCTTTATTTCTACATGAATGGAATTTTGATTCATTAGGGCTGTTCCTTAATATTTTAACTGTTCTGCCCTTTCAAAGGATTTATTATCTATCTTTATGTTGTAATTTTGTCCTGCATTCTGATCTGGAGACATGACCACAGACCATGTACTCATTTACTTGTAGACTAGTACAGCTTATTACTAAATCAAAGTGAAATCAATGTTGGTGTGGTCTGCATGTAGTACTGTTTGTTCTTGTCCACCCAGTGGCATAAAAGTTTGTAGGCGACTGGCTTGCAAGGCAAGCTCTTTTCAGCATATTTTAAACTGTTTGAGTGACTCTTCACAAATAGTACAAGATAATTACAAAAGAAAAATTAACATGTTTAGAAGTATAACACAGAAGTGCACAACACAGTTCATTGTGGACATTGTCCATTGTCTTCAGTTTTTTAAAACACAATATTTTGGAAACTGCACCTTCTTCTGTAGTAAAAGGTGAAGGGAGGGCCACGACAGCTCTCAGATGATGGACATTGTAACACACACTCATCAGAAACTTTTAGGCTGACCAGGAATTTGTTTCATGTCCAGCAAAGGAAACAAAACATGACTGCATTGAGTGATTGAATGTGTTGTTCTTGTAACACAAACTTCACATTGCTTTTACCACCAGTCCTATAATTTTAGTATTGAAAAGCATTACTTTTATATTGTAAAATTTCATATAATATCCTATCCTTATAGTTCTAAAGAATAAGAAAAATGTATGTAACCTGTTCACTTCCATTTGAGGTGTGTTCCTTATATTTATTACTGTAACACAGATGAGAAGTGGAATTTGGGGCCCAGTCACTTTGCCTCCAAGATGACCAGTTTTGACACCCTCTTATCTTGGTATGTTGGAGAATGTCGCATTTCTGTAGATGGAGGAAGACAAAGTTGAAACTTTTCAGCAAGGTGAATTTCTGTCTGTTTAGAGTAACAGTGTGATGTGCTCATTGACAGATTTCCGGGGCATTGGATGGAGAGGTGAGGCCTGGTCACTTGGTCTGTCAGGTCACAACATATGATACCTCATGATGTTTTGTTGTGGGGTCACGTCAGAAGTGCTGTATATGGGTGAACTTGGCAGGTTGCCAGCAGCAGCAACGGATAAGCACATTTGTTATAAAGCAGAAAGGATTAGAAAATGTCATGTTCTGTGTGCAGTTCCCAGCTTATGTCACCTGGGCTTCCTTCTGTGAAACTTCCTTGCATCGTGTCCATGTAGGTCAGGTCAAACCTGAAGATGGAGGCAGTGTATTGGTATCCACCAAACACACTTGGTGGTGGCACAACCCAGAGGACTAAAGTCTAAGTGCTGTAATTTGTATTACATGACTGTCTTCACTGTGTAGCGATCTGTGTTCATATACGTTAACAAACATATGAAAATACTCCTAGAAATTAACTTCATACATTTAAGAAACAAGGAATTATAAATATAAACCATATATAGTCAAACACAACTCAATTCATGATTTTATTAAGGTGTATTTCTTACATTGTTTCATTCAACGACGTGTTTTGGCGCTAGTTATGAGCCATCTTCACGTTGATTACTTTTCTTAGTAACGTAAAATATACAATTAGCAATGCTATTGTTATTGTTACCTACAGGATCTCATATAACATATAAAAATTTTAACATTGATTCCACTGTATAGCAGTATTAAAATTAAGTTAGTGGACGTTAATTATATATAATATTAAAATTAGCATTGCTAATTGTATAGTTTACCTTACTAAGAAAAATAATCAACCTGAAGATGGCTCTCATAACTAGAGCTGAAACATGTCGAACAAAACAGTGTAAGAAATACACCTTAATAAAATCATTAATTGAGTTGTGTTTGACTGTATATGGTTTATGTTTATAATTCTATGCAACACAAAGGGGATGTCTAACCTGAAAGTAACAAGGAAATTTACTGCATGTTTAATGCTGCATAATCTCTGTTTTATTTTCCACAAAGTGCCATTTATTTCTTAAATACTTTTTTTTTTAAAGTAAATACCCACCCTAGTAGGATAAAGGTTAAGGTAAGAGTTAATTTGATGAGCCTAGTTGATAAATTGGAATCATTTTTGTGTTAGGTTCACGTGTTCCATTTTTGTTTCACAGGTTTCATGTAGAGCTTCATTTCAGTCCTGGGGTCAATTGCTGCGTTCAAAAGAACCTGCCCCCGGGTCCTGGTTTCAGACCACACAGCCGCAATGAGTCTGTAGGCTCCAAGACTGTGGTGTGTATGGTTTTGTAATTTTCTGATGATGGAGCATGAGATACAGAGGTTATTTAGTTTGAAATTAACTAAGAGGTGGTTGTGTGTGGGATAGAGTAGGAACCAGGAGAAAGCATGAAAAATATCAGGACACATATCTGGTATTGAAAGTAGGTACCTCATAATATAATTGGAAAACATTGAACTTGAATTTTATATTTTCTATTGCGTGCTTTATGATTCAGTTTTTACCATTTTAACCAACAAATGCACACATTTATCATTTAATTCACAATAATATTTTTAAAAATTTTATACTCCTTCATGTTTTGGATCTTACTGGTACATGGTCGCGGAATACATTAATTATTGTTGTATAAGACAGTTACTAAACAATATTTTGATATGTTGCATATGTGGAAGAGGTGGTGGGATTCTTTTTTGTAGAATGAGTATGTGTAAAGAACAGAATGGTTACACAGAAAGTTAAAATATAAAAATATAAATATGTAAAATGTCCAATAATTGTTATTTATAAGATTATGTAAAGGAGTGTGTAAATTAGGTTAGGTTAAACTGAAAAGCAACAGTACAGGTATACTATGCAATACTGAATGATAGCAGCAAAGTACATACCAGTAAATTGGAGCAGCGTGTGGATGCACTGGGGGCATTAACAGTTCTACGGTATGGAAGGTAGGCAGGAAGGATGTTTAAATCTAGGTCATGAGCTGGTGTGACATAATTGAATGTCAAATACTTATTGGTACATTGGGTTTCATTCTCTTGTATTTTGTTCTGAAATAAGCTTATTGTGATAATGTGATTTAATATAAAACTGTTCACAGGAATTCGTTTGTGACCCTTTGTGTACTTGCTGTAGTAAGGACATAATGTTATCGATAGGTCCATATTGGTGTACATTTTTCAAGATACATAAGTCTTATGCCAATTGTAGGTCATTATGTTTTATGTATCTTGTTCTTGGTACCTTTGTTTTAGATTTCATCTTGTTTGTGCAACATCAGAGCATTTACATGTAGCTCATGTAACTTTATAAATCCCACTCTTTGCATATTCATCTATTGTGTTATGTGTTTTTGGTGTCATAAAGTCATTTATAATATTGTAGTACAGAAGGTGGTGTTTACTTTAGTTTGCTTAAAGCGGTTTGTAATATATAAAAGTCATCCCAATTTTATTATTATGGGTTGTGCTGTTATTTAGATTAAGGTCACTTAAGTTTTTTTTTTTTTTTTAAATTTATGAGTTTAATTTTTGTTTAAGTGTGTATGGAAAGTTATTAACCTTTAATATATGTTGTATTATGTTTCATTCTTTTTGTTCTAGTGAGAGTGTGAGTAAATGCATGCATGTAATGAAATATCTTTATGCAGCTATTTTGTGTTCTGTAGGATGCTTTGAGAAAAATTTGGTAGTTGTGTCTGCATAGATGGTTTTATGGTGTGTTTCAACTTTGGTCATAGGTTCTTTCCCTGTGAGTAGTAGATCTAGAAAAAATTTTTTCCCTCTCTCTCCCTCTCTCTCGCTTTTTTGTGTGTGTGTGTGTGTGTGTGTGTGTGTGTGTGTGTGCACGTGTGCGTGTGCGTGGCAGTTCCATTCGTGTATTGGTAAGCATTGTAACCGTTTGAGTAGGTTCGACGCTCTTGATGTAAGGGTACACATTGGTCCTCACGTAGATTTACGAGTCTTCCAGGGTGTCACTATAAATGGGAGGAATTAGTCAGTTTGAAGGCTAGTTTGACTTTCTAACAGCAAAGTCATAAATAACAGTCAGGGTTTTCTGGAGCGATGGAAGTGTGTCCAACTGACATTTTGTAAGGACTCTTTTGTAATTTTATGACAGGATGGATGACAAGGCACTTGACTTTTATTCTATTTAGTATGGTCCAACCATAACTTACTGCTAGAGGTCTTATTTATATCATCTTCTCGTGCGTGGGAGTAGGAAAATCATGAGAAAGTTAAGTTAGTGAGGGACAAGAGTTCAGCGTTCGCGGTAGCACCCAAGAGAGGTAAATGTCGTGTGCTGGTCTTGTAACTAAAAGCAACCGCTGTGGTTACTTCAGATTGCTGGCTGCTAAAAGTTGGTGTTAAATTTGAAATAAGTGGTAAATAAAATAAGTGATCTATTATCAGTAGCTAGTGCTGTCACTGTGAAGTCTGTCTGATACAGCCTACACATAAATATTCCCTGAGAGAGGACATGAAAACTTGTGCGAGCTAGTTAGGTCTTTGTACGGGAAGAAAAGAACAGTAGCAGCATTATTTAAATATGTAAAATAATTCTGTTGTTTAGTAATTGTTTTATACAATAACAGTTAATGTAATGAACCAGTAAGGTCTAAACCTTGTAGGAGTTCAATGTTTTAAAAATATTATCATGAATTAAATGACAGTTAAGTGCATTTGTTCGTTAAAATAGTAAAAATTAAGCTTGAGCTAAATGGCTGATTTAAGACTTTGTGTAATTGCTTCCAGTCAGTTTCCTTATTATGGTGTGAAGAATGTTAGTCTGTATACTTGTTTTGTAACAATTGTACATAACGCCATCCTGAAGTTCACGTTAGTTTCCTCTAAGGATCCCCTATACTAGCCTTATTTGGCCCCATGTGACTTTTTCATTTTCCTAAAACTAGTTTTGAACCAACACTCAGGGTATTATAATAGTAGTTCTGGAAGAACATAACAGCATTATTCTGCAGGCATGGCAGAGATGGTGGAATGTGTGTATAAACTTTTCAAAATACCAACTTAATGCACAATTCTTTTATTCTTCAACAATATATATGTTACACTACGCTCCTCAACATGTTTCGAGCAGCACGCTGCTCATCATCAG